>NHCFD04200__coassemble_709_pt1 | contig 9664 bp, 7 predicted proteins | sample NHCFD04200__metabat2_high_PE_017 | metagenome-assembled genome bin NHCFD04200 | reverse complement strand
CCACGACGGCCGCGACGCTGGCTGCGGTTACCGGAATCCTGGGAGGACGCACGGTTGTCCTGGGAGTTCTCGGTGTTCTCGGAGTTCCCGGAGTTCCCGGCCTGCTCGGCCTGCTGGTCCGTCTTCCCGGTCGTCTGCTCGACGGCCTCGGCGGCGCGGCGCTGCTCGGCCTTGCGACTGCGGAGCAGTTCAGCGTCGGACGCGGCACTGCGGGAACCGACCCGACGCACGACACGACGACGCACCGGGCGCGGGCTCTCCGCCTCGGGAGCCGGGGTGGCCTCAGCAGTCTCAGTCTTCGGCGCGGCCTTCTTGTCGCTCTTCTTGCCGGCCTTCTTCTCTGCCTTCGGGGCACTCTCCGGAGTCTCCACCGATCCGGCAATGCGGTCGATGAGCTCGTCCACGGTGTCAGCGGAAGGTTCAGTCGTGGTGGCAGTGGGCTGGACCGAAGGCTCAGCCTTGCCTGCCTTATCCGACTTGTCTTCCTTGCCAGCCTTGTCTTCCGTGGCCGCAGCCTTCGCGGCGGCTGTCGCCTTGCGTCCACGACGGGGACGACGCGACGTGGTCTTCGTCGCCGGCTTCTCCTCGGCGGAAGGCTCGGCAGCCTCAGGAGTTTCCGGAGTAGCCGGCTCCTCCTTCTTGGCCGCGGTCTGCGTCGTCGCAGTCTTCTTCGCGGGGGCCTTCCGGGCGCGCGACTTCTTGGGCTCGGCCGTTGCGGCCTCGGACTGCGGTGCCTCGTCCTTCTTCGGCGCTGCCTTCTTGGCGGTGGTCTTGCGGGTGCGCTTGGCCGGGGCCTTCTTCGCTGTCTCAGCCGGTGCGTCCGTGTTCTTCTCCGCTGCAGTAGCCTCGACCTGCGCGTCCTCAGCGGGAACGTCCTTGGTCGCGGTCTTCGTGGCCGGAGCCTTCTTCGCAGAGCTCTTTGTGGCGGCGGCCTTCTTCGGCGCAGCCTTGCGAGTGCGCTTGGCCGGAGCCTTCTTCGCGGTCTCCGCCGGAGCACCGGCCGCCGTCAGAGCCGTGAGGAATTCCCCGACCTGTGCCTTGGGCAGAGTCGAGGTGGCACGCTTGCCCTCGATCCCCTGCGCGGTCAGCACCTGCACCAGTTCGGCACTGGGCACGTCGAGGGCCCTGGCCAGCGCGTGGACGCGGACCTTCTCCCCCATGTCTTCGATTGTGATTCCCGCGGCTGCTGCCGCGAGTTCCTGGCTGGTTTTAGCCACTGTTCTCCTTGTACGGGCGCGGCGTCCATCAATTCGGCGGGCGCATGTCGCTGCCTCTCACCGAGCGTCGGTCGTTCGTGGACCGGGACGCCGCATTATTGATGTCTGAAAGTTCTTCTCGGAGGTACGCACTCCGGTTCATCGGCTCTGTGTTGCCTGACTGGTGCTGCACGTCCATCAACCATTCTGTCACAACACCCGGCAAGACCTGTGCTGCACACGGTATCTGCCACCTCACATCGTGAGTTTCTTCTGCGGAGCATTGCCGACGCACAGTTTCCCGATACCCTGGAGCAATGTCCTCAGCCACTTCTCTCCGGATCGGACTGTCCACGCTGACCGGCATCGTCACAGGTTTCGCTGCCTCTCCCCTGGCCAATGCCGCCGTCACCTGGACATTTCTCGCCATCCTGCTGATCGGTGGGGCGCTGGTCACCGTCCACAACCGGCGCCACGGCCTCCGCCTCAACGAGCACGCTCCGATGAAGCCGGACGCCGAGATGCCGACCCGTACCTTCCTCGACACCTGGGCACCCGCTGTCATCGTGGTGCTCCTCTATGCCGCCCTCACCTTCGGAAGCGTCATAGAGGACGAGGTGATCGGCTGGATCTGGGCGGCCGTCGTCGCCGTCGCCGTCAGCTGCGCTCTGATCTGGTGGACGCTGACCACCGACCGCACCAGGAACATCCCGGTCCCCACCGGCCAAGGCGCCCGGACCATGTGCCGGCTACTCCTCACCCTCAACGCCGTCCCCTCCGGACGCCAGGTCAACCGCAGCGCACTCATCCACGAGGCGGAGGCCCTGGGGATGAGCGTCGACGAGGTCGCAGGCACCATCGCCGACCTCGCCGCACGGGACAAGCTCGTGGTGGTCACCGAACGGGAGCGGTCCGGTGAACGGGTCGACTGGATCAGCCTTACCGAGGCCGGCGCGGCAGACGCAGCAGACACAGCGCACCCGGCCGACACGGCGTCCTGAAAGAGACCGGTCCGGACAGAAATCTGCCACCCCTCAGGTCGCCGGGAGACCCGGACATTGACCTGAGGGGTGGCAGATCTCGCGACCACGAGGGTCGGAAGGGCAACGCTACTTGGCGAGCTCCGGGAACCAGATCCCGATCTCGCGCTCAGCGGAGAGCACGGAGTCCGAACCGTGGACGACGTTCTCACCGACGGAGAGAGCGAAGTCGCCGCGGATGGTACCGGGGGTCGCGGCGGACACCGGGTCGGTGCCGCCGGCGATCTGACGCCAGGCCTCGATGGCGCGCTCGCCCTCGACGACGCCGGCGATCAGCGGAGAGGAGGTGACGAACTCGACGAGACCCTCGTAGAAGGGCTTGCCCTCGTGCTCGGCGTAGTGCTTCTCGGCGGTGGCGCGGTCGGTCAGTCGCAGGTCGAGGGCGGCCAGGGTCAGGCCCTTGCGCTCGATGCGGGCGATGATCTCGCCGACGAGTCCGCGCTGGACCCCGTCCGGCTTGATGAGGATGAGAGTGCGTTCAGTCATGCCGGACAGGGTACCGGACGTCCCTGGACTTCCCGTACCATGGGTGCCTGATGGGGTGCCGTGGGGGCACCGGGGAGAAACGACCGGGAACGGTGGGGATCAGACATGTACCGGGGCGGGGAGATCGACCAGGCTGTGGCGTCCGCGTGGGAGGAACCGGAGGCACTGCGTACTACTGCGTGTCCTGTGCCGGTGACCCATCCCGGGGAGTCACCACCGGATGAGAGGTACACACAGGTCAACGGACTGTGGGTGCCGTCCGGTTCAGTGCGTACGGACGAGGATGTCACCCGTGGGGCCGACCATCATCCCCGCGGACACGCGTTCCGCCTCGACGCGCTGACACGTGCCCGGTCACAGGCCCGCCGGCATTCCGGGTGGACGCTGTCCGCCTGGTCGGCCGCCGACATGTGGGGACTTCCCTGGTTCTGCGATGACGCCGATACCTGCATGATCGGTGACACCACCCCACGTGCCGCCAGAGATCCCGATGACTGCACGGTCCGGCGCCGGACCCCGTCGTTGCAGAGCATTCCCGACATGCAGATCGACCCGCTCTGCCCGGACCTGCGGGTGACCCCTCCGGTTCTGACTCTGATCCACTGCCTGCAGTCGGTGTGGCGGGGAGACCACCGGTGGTTCCCGGTCCAGGGAACAGGACTCACCGACCGCGGACTGCTGGCGGTCCAGACGGTGGACGCCTTCTGTGCCCTGTTCAACCTCTCCCCCACGGTGCTGCCAGACGCCTGCCGCGACCAGTTCTCCGCGCGGACACTGAAGCGGATCGTGGCAGTCGCCGACCAGGGCACTGATTCCCCGATGGAGACCGTGATGCGTCTGAAGGTGCGGCGAATACTGCACGGACTGGCGGCACGCGGGGCACTGCCGTCACTACCGGAGCTCGTCGCGCAGTTGGTCGTCCATGCTGACGGGTCGGTGTCCGATCCGGTCCACGGCGGGACGCCAGGAACTGCTCGCATCGTCGCGCGACTCGACCTGGGGATCCGCGAGTACCGGCTGGGGTTGCAGTACGACGGGTCGGGACATCTGGCGAAATCCCAGCGGGACCGTGATTCCAGGATCACCGCCGAACTGGGGAACCTCGGGTGGTACCCACTCCGGCTGACCTACGGTCATCTCACTGACGACGACCTGCTGTGGAAGACCGTCACTGACGCGCTGAAGCTCTGCCTCTCACGGCTGTGACCGACAACGACCGGCTGTGACCGACAACGACCGACCCTGACCGGCAGGTGTCAGATCATGCTGTCACATTGTGCATTCTCACCGACGTCCACCATGAGGAAACCCCCAGGTCACAGACATTTACGCTAACTGTAGTGCGCACTACAGCATGCATAATGTTGCGCCTGGGGATCTAGCCGGGCCGACCTGAGCCGACCCGAGCCGACCCGGTAACTGAAGACCTACGCGGCAGCGGCGACGGCCTTGCCGAGCTCGACGACGGCGTCGACCTGCGCCTCACCCGGGGTGAACTGGAAGTCCGGGAAGACCTCGGCGAAGGGGAGCTTGAGGTCGTCGCCGACGAGCTTCATGCCCAGGAAGGTGACGACGGTGTGCCAGTGCTCCAGGGCGGAGGACGCCCCGGTGGAGCCCCAGCCGATGAAGCCGACCGGCTTCTCGGTCCACTCGACGAAGAGGGAGTCCACGGCGTTCTTCATGACGCCCGGGACGGAACCGTTGTACTCGCCGGTGGCGAAGATGAAGCCGTCGAAGCCGGCGATCTTCTCGGACCAGGCGGCCAGCTCGGGCTCTTCGTAGGCACCCTGGTGCATGCGCGGCGGGGTGGCGGAGGTGAACTTGCCCAGCTCCTGAGCGGCGAGGTCGATAACCTCGAAGGTGGCGTCGATACCGGCGGCAGCGAGGGTCTGCTGCGCCCAGTCGGCAATCTTGATGGAGTTGCGGCCTTCGCGGACGGTGCCGGCGAGGATGCCGATGCGGGGAGTGCTTGTCATGACAACCAGTTATACCCGCAGATTAGTTGACGTGTCAACTATATGGCGGAGATCACATCCGCGAGTCCTTGTTCTCGTCGACCCACACGTGCTGCGCAGGCAGCAGACCCCGCTCCATCCGCTGCCTGACGTGCCCGCGCAGGTAGTACGTGTACCACCAGGCCAGCACGAACAACACCGCGACAATGAACACGATCGGGTGCACCACGATGCCGCCGATCACCAGCAGCACCTGCAGCACGATGTTCATCGGGTCGGCGAACCTCCGGAACTGCAGGAAGGACGCCACCGTCATCGCCACCGCCAGCACGGCGATATAGGTCATGTTGAAGACGGTGGCGTACTCGCCGTCCCACAGCTTGCCGATGGTCGGGAGGATGAGGAAGACGGCCAGCGCCTCCATGATCATGATGCCGGCCATCATCCCCTTAAGACCTTTGAAGGGGTCGATCTGGGGGTCATGGCCCATGCCCAGGGGTCCGACCTCGGGGGCCTTGCCCCGCTTCTTGTCGTCACTCAACTCGCTCACCTGCTCCACTTTGCCGCAGCAGGGGCCCACAGGTCCAACGCGGCCGGCAGCTCGGCCGGATCCTCCACCCGGATGAGGCGGTCACGGTGCTCCTGGGCGAAGAAGCCACGGGCCACCATGTGGTCCAGCATGTCCGCCATCGGCTGCCAGTAGTTGTCCACGTCGACGATCGCGACGGGCTTGTGGTGGACGCCGAGCACCTGGCCGACCCACACCTCGAAGAACTCCTCGAGGGTGCCGATGCCACCGGGCAGGGTGACCATGGCGTCCGCCATCGACGCCATCCGCTCCTTACGCTCGGTCATGGTCTCGACGATGTCGAGGGTGTCCAGCCCCAGGTGACCGGTCTCCCCGTCCATGAGGTGACGGGTGATCACACCGTGGACCGGCATGCCCGCGTCCAGAGCGGTATCTGCCGCCACGCCCATGAGGCCGACGGAGCCACCGCCGTAGACCAGCTCGTAGCCGGCCTCGGCGAGGACCTGCACGGTCCGGACCGTGGCTTCCTCGTATGCCGGGGAGTTTCCGGTCGCCGACCCGAGGTACAGGGCGACGCGTTTCACCTGCTGCTCAGCGACCGCCGTCATGCCGGGTCCTTGCCGAACAGGGTGCGGGCCTCACCGGCGGTGACGACCGACCCGGTGATCAGCACACCGGCACCGGACACCATGCCGCCGTCGAAGCCGCCGTCGTCCTCGGCCAGCTCCACGGCCAGCTCCACGGCACCGGGCAGGGCCGCGGCGACGTGCACCCGCTCCTCGCCGAAGGCGTCGCGGGCATACTCGGCCAGGGTCTCGACATCCAGGGCGCGCGGCGACCCGTTGCGGGTCACCACGACCTCGTCGAGCACCGGCTCCAGGGCGGCGAGGATGCCACGGGCGTCCTTGTCACCGAGGATCCCGAGGACGCCGACCAGGCGTCGGAACGAGAAGTCACGGTCCACGGCCTCGGCCAGTGCCTTGGCGCCGTGGGGATTGTGGGTCGCATCGATGAAGATCGACGGGGTGGCGCGCACCCGCTCAAGCCGTCCCGGCGACTGCACCTGGGCGAAGCCGCGTCGGACGGTGTCGATGTCGAGCTGGCGTCCTGCCCCGGCGCCGAAGAAGGCCTCCACCGCAGCGAGTGCGACGGCGGCGTTGCGGGCCTGGTGGGCACCCGAGAGCGGCAGGAAGATGTTGTCGTAGGTCCCGCCGAGACCACGGATGGTCAGCGTCTGGCCACCGACGGCGATGCCGGACTCGACGACACCGAACTCGGCACCGGCGCGGGCCACCGAGGAATCGACCTCGACGGCCCTCTTGAGGATGACCTCCATGGCCTCCGGCTCCTGCTCGGAGACGACGGTGACATTGTCCGGCGGGGTCAGCAGATCGTCGCGGTTCCAGCGGGACTTGATGATCCCGGCCTTCTCCGCGGCGATCTCGGCGATGGTGTCGCCGAGGTAGTCGGTGTGGTCCAGGCCGATGGGCATGATGACGGAGACATCGGCGTCGATGACGTTCGTGGCGTCCCAGCGCCCTCCCATGCCGACCTCGACGACGGCGACATCGACCGGAGCATCGGCGAAGGCTGCGTAGGCCATCGCGACGAGCACCTCGAACTTGGACATCCGGGGGCCGCCCTTGGCCTCGGACGCGGCGTCCACCATGTCGACGTAGGGTTCGATCTCCCGCCAGATGCGGACATAGTCTGCCGGGTGCATCGGCATTCCGTCGATCGCAATGCGTTCGGTGGCGATCTGCAGGTGCGGGCTGGTGGTCCGGCCGGTGCGGCGGTGGAAGGCGCGCAACAGCGACTCGACCATGCGCACGGTGGAGGTCTTGCCGTTGGTGCCGGCGATGTGGATCGACTGGTAGGCCCGCTGCGGGTTGCCCAGCAGGTCCATGAGCTCCCGGATGCGGTCCAGGGTCGGGTCGATGTGGGTCTCGTTCCACCGCTCGTTGAGCTCCGCCTCGACCTGCGCCAGCGCGGCGAGGTCCTCGGGGGTCACCGGATTGTGGACCGGGGTCTCGTCCGCGGCCGGCTCGTTGAGGTCGATGGGCAGGTCCAGGCCGGACTCACCGAGATTGACCTCGCCGAAACCCTCGTGGAGTTCCTCGTGGAGCTCCTCGCTGACGCCCCTGGTGTTCTTGTCGTTCTTGTCCGCAGCCACTACTTCTCCGGCAGTTCGGCGAGGCGGGCGGAGATGCGCTCGACCTCTTCGACGGCGATCTGCTGACGCTCACGGATCTTGGCCACGACGTGCTCCGGAGCCTTGGCGAGGAAGCCCTCGTTGCCCAGCTTCTTCGCGGCGCGGTCGAGCTCCTTGTTCGCCTCGGCGAGATCCTTCTCCAGACGCTTGCGCTCCGCGGCGACGTCCACGGTGCCGGAGGTGTCCAGCTCCACGGTCAGGGTCGCGGTCGACAGGCGCAGCTCGACGCTCGCGGTCGGGGTGAACCCGTCCTCGGGCTCGGTGACCTTGACGATCGAGCGGACGGCGTCCTCCTGCTCGACAAGGTCGACGGCGGCGGCGTCGAAGCGTGCCGGGACCTTCTGGGTGGGCTTGACACCCTGGTCGGCACGGAACCGACGCAGCTCGGTGACGAGCTTGTCGACGTCGGCGATGCGGCGGGCGGCGTCCTCGTCGGCGGCCACTCCCCCGTTGGTGTCCTCGGCGGTCGGCCAGGACGCGACGACGAGGCTCGTCGGGTAGCCCTCGGAACCGTCGGTGAGGACGGTCCACAGGGTCTCGGTGACGAAAGGCATCGACGGGTGCAGCAGACGCAGGACCGTGTCGAGCACGCGACCGAGCACCAGACGGGTGTTCTGACCACGGGTCTTCTCGGCGTCGGTGGCGGCGTGCCAGTCACGCGGGATCTGGACCTTGGCGATCTCCAGGTACCAGTCGCAGAACTCGTTCCAGGCGAAGCGGTAGAGGGCCTCGTTGGCGACGGCGAACTCGTAGCGGTCGAGGTGGGTGTCCACCAGGACGCGCAGTTCCTCGAGCTTGTCGAGGATCCAGCGGTCGGCGTCGGTGAGGTCCTCGCGGGCCGGGAAGTTCTGCTTCTTGTTCTCACCGAGGACCTCGGCACCGTTCATCAGCGCGAACTTGGTGGCGTTGAAGAGCTTGGTGGCGAAGTTACGGGAGGACTGCGCGGAATCCTCACCGATCGGCAGGTCGGTGCCGGGGTTGGCGCCGCGGGCCAGGGTGAAGCGCAGGGCGTCCGCACCGTAGTCGCGGACCCAGTCCATCGGGTCGATGCCGTTGCCCAGGGACTTGGACATCTTGCGGCCGTGCTCGTCGCGGACGAGGCCGTGGAGGAAGACGTCGGTGAAGGGCACCTGCGGGCGACCGTTGCGCTCTTCTGCACTCGTGCCGGACTCGCCGGTACCGAGGGTGGAGCCCTCGATGGTGTCGGCGAAGGTGCCGAACATCATCATGCGGGCGACCCAGAAGAAGAGGATGTCGTAGCCGGTGACCAGCACGGAGGTCGGGTAGAACTTCTTCAGCTCATCCGACTGCTCCGGCCAGCCCATCGTGGAGAAGGGCCACAGCGCCGAGGAGAACCAGGTGTCCAGGACGTCGTTCTCCTGGTGCCAGCCCTGGCCGGTGGGCTTCTCGTCGTCGGGACCGCAGCAGACGATCTCACCGTCGGGTCCGTACCAGATCGGGATGCGGTGGCCCCACCACAGCTGTCGGGAGATGCACCAGTCGTGCATGTCGTCGACCCAGTCGAACCAGCGCGGCTCCTGGGAGGCGGGGTGGATGACGGTGTCGCCCTCACGGACCGCGTCCCCGGACATCTTGGCGAGCTCGTCGACCTTGACCCACCACTGCTCGGACAGGCGCGGCTCGATGGCCTCCTTGGAGCGCTCGGAGTGGCCCACGGAGTGGACGTAGGGGTGGATGCGCTTGAGGACGCGACCCTGCTCCTCCAGCGCCAGCCGGATCTGCTCTCGGGCCTCGAAGCGGTCCAGGCCGTCGAACCGGGTACCGGTGTTCGCGATGTGGCCGGTCTCGTCGATGACCTCGGGCATCTCGAGGTTGTGGCGCTGACCCATGGCGAAGTCGTTCGGGTCGTGGGCCGGGGTGATCTTCACCATGCCTGTGCCGAACTCGGGGTCGACGTAGTCGTCGGCGATGACGACCATGCTGCGTCCCTCGATGAACGGGTGCGGGAGGGTGGTGCCGACGAGGTCCTTGTAGCGCTCGTCGTCCGGGTGGACGGCGACGGCGACATCGCCGAGCATGGTCTCGACACGGGTGGTCGCGACATCGGCGTGCGGGCCCTTGCCCTCGACATCGCCGTAGCGCAGGGTGACCAGCTCACCCTCGTCGTCGGAGTAGACGACCTCGATGTCGGAGATGGCGGTGCGCAGTACCGGGGACCAGTTGACCAGGCGCTTCGCGCGGTAGATCAGGCCGCGGTCGAAGAGCTCCTTGAAGATGGTCTGGAC
>NHCFD04200__coassemble_701_pt1 | contig 9719 bp, 8 predicted proteins | sample NHCFD04200__metabat2_high_PE_017 | metagenome-assembled genome bin NHCFD04200 | reverse complement strand
ACCAGGGGAATCCATCCCGTATCGAAGACGTGGCCGAGGCTCCAGCCCAGGATCGACGACCCCAGGTAGTAGCTCATCACGTAGGTGGAGGACGCCTCCGCCCGGTCACCCTCGGCCCGCGCCCCGACCAGCGAGGACGCCGTGGAGTGCGCGGCGAAGAAGCTCGCGGTGAAGATCAGGACGCCCGCCACGGTGACCCAGAGGTTCGGGACCAGGGCGATGAGCAGTCCGACCACGGAAAGGAAGGACGCCCCGGTGAGCACCTGCCCGGGACCGTACTTCGTCGCCAGCGCCCCGGCCCGGGTCGACGACCACGTGCCGGAGAGATAGAGGAGGAAGACCATGCCGGCCCACAGTTCCGACAGTCCGAAGCGCTCGGTGAGGTGGAAGCCGAGGTAGTTGTACAGCGAGACGAAGACGCCCATCAGCAGGAACGGCAGGATGAACAGCGGCACCAGCCGCGGGTTGCTCCAGTGTCGGCGGAAGGCGGTGATCTCGCGACGCAGCGTGATCCGCTTGGGCGTGAAGTTGCGTTGGGCGGGCAGGGCCCAGGCGCACACGACAGCGAGGACGAAGGCGACGACCGCACCCGCCAGTGTCGCGCCCCGCCAGTCGGTGAGTTCCAGGAACCAGGAGGGGATCAGGCGTCCGAGCAGGCCACCGAGGGTGGTGCCGGCGATATAGAGGCCCATCACCCGACCCAGGTGGTGGGGGTGGATCTCCTCGGCGAGGAAGGTCATCGTCACCGCCGGTACGCCGGCTACGGCGATGCCCTGCAGGGCGCGCAGTGCGATGAGGGATTCGATGCCGGGTGCCAGGCAGAGCACCAGGCTGAGCACGGTCGCGGCGAGGACGGAGACCTGCAGGACGCGGCGGCGTCCCACCCGCTCGGAGATGATGCTCACCGGTACGACGGCGACGGCGAGCAGTCCCGTCGTCGCCGACACGGTCAGTGCGGCGGTGGTGGGGGAGACGTGCAGGTTCTCGCTGATCGACGGCAGCAGTGCCTGGGTGAGGTACATGGCGTTGAAGGACGCCAGGCCGGCCGTCGCCGCGGCGACCATGACCCGTCGGTAGCCGGGGTCGCCGGGGGAGAGGCCTGTCTCAGTCATGGGACCCATGGTGCGCCGCGGTCTGTCCTCCACAAAATGCAACAGACAGAGGATAGTGTCCCGGTATGCGCATTGATGATCTGGGGTGGTTCCTCGACCTCGTGGAGACCGAGAACATGGCGGACACCGCCGCCGCCACCGGCCTGAGCCAGTCCTCCCTGTCCCGACGCCTCGCCGGCCTGGAGGCCGAGGTCGGCACCGACCTCTTCGACCGGCGGGGACGCACCCTCGTGCTCAACCACCGGGGCGAGATCCTCGCGGCGGCTGCACGCCGTACCCGTGGGATCTGGCGGGAGGGCGTGGAGAAGGTCCGCCGGGCCGTCGATCCGGAACGCGGCACCGTCCGGCTGGCGTTCATGCACTCCCTGGGCACCTGGATGGTCCCCGACCTTCTGCGGTCCTGGCGGGCAGAGCACCCCTCGGTCCGCTTCGAGCTGGTCCAGGGCGCGGCCCGCGGACTCATCGAGCGGGTGGTGGAGGGGGCGTCCGACCTCGCACTCGTGGGGCCGGAGCCCGTCGAGCAGATCCACGCCGGCCAGGTACGGTGGCGGGAACTCGCCCAGCAGGGCCTCGGGCTGGCGGTCCAGGAGGGCCATCCCCTGGCGGTGGACGCGACGGGGCGTCCCCGCACCTCCATCGCCCTGGCAGAGGCACGGGACGAGCCCTTCATCGCCATGCTGGAGGGCTTCGGCACCCGGATGATCCTCGACCAGCTCAGTGAGGACGCCGGCTTCCGCCCCATCCTGGTCTTCGAGTCGATGGAGCTGACCACGGTCGCGGGACTGGTCTCGGCGGGTCTGGGCGTGGCTCTGCTGCCGCTGGACGACCCCAACCTGCAGCTGCCCGGGATGCAGGTCATTCCGCTGGACACCGGCCGACGCCGTGAACTCGGCGTCGTCTGGTCGGCCCACGGCACCCCGGCCCCGCCGGTCAAGGCGTTCCTGGATTTCGTGGTGGGAGGTGTGACCGGTGGCGTCAGCGCCGGGCGGTGATCCGCGAGATGATGATGCGCCACCCGATGAGCAGCACGATGAGCATCACCGCGGCGACGATCATGAAGGACCAGTGCGGAACCTCTGAATGACGCAGGGCCCAGAAGAGCATGCCGACAACCCAGGTGGCCCCGACGATGACCCAGGCGGAACCGGGGGCGGGGTGGATGCGTCCGGCGGCGAGAAGGCCCCAGATCAGGGCTATACCGATGAGGAAGGGCCAGGTCGTGTCGAGCCAGCCGGTGAAGGACAGGGGCAGCTCATCGGAGTTGTGCGCCATCCGGGCCAGGAGAGCGAAGACCAGGACGGCGACCACGTCGGCGATGACGGCATTGCGGGTGCTGAGGCCTGCGGTGGCGGAGGTCGGGCCGACTGGATCTGTACTGCTTCCGGCATCTCTGTTGGACATGCCGACAGTCTAGTTCGACGGTGGCTCCGCCGTGTCCGTACCGCCTGCACCGGGGGCGCCGTTCTCACCCCGCGCCGCCGAGCCGCTGGCGATCTGACGCAGCGTGGGGAAGTGCTGGGTGTCCACCGAATCGCGGACGAAGTTCCACAGGAACACGAGCCAGCCGATGATGGCCAGGCCGAGGAAGCTGATCATGCGGAAGACGATCACCGCGGCCAGGGCCTTCGCCGAACCCATCTGCGCGGCACCGACGAGCATGCCCACCAGGGCGGCGTCCACCGGGCCGAGGCCACCGGGGGTGATCTGGGCCTGGCCGACAAGCTTCGCGGTGATGAAGGCGAGCACCACACCGGCGATGGACGGGGTCGCACCGACGGCGTGGACACAGAACAGCAGGCACAGGATCTCGGTGATCCAGTTCAACAGCGACAGAACGACCGACCACAGCAGCTTCGCGGGGGGAAGCTCCACCGCGCTGAGCTGGTCGGAGAATCCGCGGATCTTGTCGTGCCAGCGGTCCTCCGGGGCCTTGCGCTTCCGGTTGAACCAGGTCAGGACGCGCAGCAGACCGGACTCGACCTTCTGCGGATGCTTGGCGATCCAGTTCATGCCCAAGGCGAGCAGGCACAGGATGACCAGGGTTAACGCCATCGAGTACGGGTGGACGTCGGCACTGAGGAAGAACATCGCGCCGAAGCCGAGTATCGCCATGCCCGCACCGGACAGGGCGCCGGACAGCACCATGTACCAGCTGGCGATGACCGGGGTGGCACCCCACTTGAGCTGCTCGCGGAAGATCATCGCCGCCGAGATCGCCGGGCCGCCGGGGAAGGTCGCCGACCACGCGTTCGCCGACAGCCCGAGGGCGTTGGCGGTCGTGCGCATGACCTTCACACCGGCGGACCGGAGCAGGACGACCATCACCTCGGCCTGGGCGATCATGGCCAGTGCCATCGCCACGCACGCGGCGACGACGTACCAGTTGTTCGCTTGCTTGATGGCCTCCCAGCCGTCGGCGAAGAGGTGGTAGTGGCCGCGGGCGGCAAAGGCGATGATGACGAGAAGTGCGAGGGTCAGCAGTGCGCGGACCCGGAAGTCCTTCATGAACAGTCTGAAGCGCTTCCAGCGGGAGGTCTCACGGACGACGGTGCCGTCAGCGCTGCCGGCGCTGCCGGTGCCGTCGTCGTCTTCCGGGTGATCCGGCGTCTCTGCAGCGGTCACAGGGTCAGCCCTTCCTGTCGTTGCGTCGGTCGCGCTCCAGCCGCGCCATGAGCTCGGCGAAGGGGACCGGTCCGTCCTCGTGGGCACCGCTCCCGTGGGCCTCTGCCGCGGACGGCGCCGAGTTTGCGTCACCGTTTCCGGCATCCGTTGCCACGGAGACGGCGGAAGTGTGACGCATACTCTGCTCGGAGCCCTCGTCGGAGCCCTCGTCGGAGCGTTCGGCCGCAGCGGGTGTGGAGGCCGTCGAGGCGTCCACCCCCTCGAGCCGCTCGTTGTGGCCGATCTTCTCCGAGATCCGGGTGACCCACGTCGGGGCCCACCAGCAGTCCTCGCGCAGCAGTGCCATGAGGGCGGGCACCAGCAGCATGCGGATGATCGTCGCGTCGATGACCAGGGCGGCGATCATGCCGAAGGCGATGTACTTCATCATCACGATCGACGAGAACCCGAAGGCGCCGCAGACCACGATCATGATCGCGGCGGCGGCGGTGATGATCCCGCCGGTCGTCGCCGTGCCGAAGCGGATCGCCTCCTTCGTCGTCGCCCCGTGAGCTCTGGCCTCCACCATTCTCGAGACCAGGAAGACCTCGTAGTCCGTCGACAATCCGTAGACGATCGCCACGATGAGCACCAGCACCGGGCTCATAAGCGGACCCGGCGAGAAGTTGAACAGGTCCGCACCGACACCGTCGACGAACATCCAGGTGAGGATGCCCAGCGTGGCGCCGGTGCCGAGCAGGTTCATGATCACGGCCTTCGCCGGGAGGATCACCGAACCGAAGACCAGCGACAGCAGGATGAACGTCGCGACGATGATGTACAGCAGCATCCACGGCAACTTGCCGAAGAGCGCGTCGATCGACTCGACCTCCATCGCCGGGGTACCTGCGACGAGCACCTCGGCCCCGTCGACCTTGATGTCGCGCAGTTCATTGACAATGCGGTCGTTGTCGTCCCGGTCGGCGATGCCGGCGGAGAGCACCGTCACGCCGTCCTTCGTGGGCTGGCTGACCTGGAACTGGCCGGTGAGCCCTTCGACCGCATTGGCCTGCTGGTACACCTGGCCGACCGCCGAGGTGCCGTCGTCCTGCCGGATGACCAGCTTGACCGGGTCGGTGCGCAGCTCGGGGAAGTTCTCGTCGAAGTTGTTCTGGGCGACACGGGTGGTGTCGTCCGGCGGCAGGAAGGTCTCGTTGATACCGCCGAACTTCACCCCGCCCAGCGGGATGGTCAGCAGCAGCAGGACGCCCACCAGGCCGACAGTGAGGACCTTGGCGTGCCGCATCGCGAAGGCGGGGACGCGACCCCACCAGGAGTTGACCGTATCCTCCTTCGTGCGGCCGCGGTGGAACAGCGTCCACTTGTCGATGTTGCGGCCGAGCAGGGCGAAGACACTCGGCAGCACGATCACGGACAGCAGAGCGGCCAGACCGACCGCGGAGATCGCGCCGTAGGCCACGGACTTCAGGAAAGCCTGCGGGAACAGCAGCAGACTCGACAGTGCCACCGCCACCATCAGTGCCGAGAAGACCACCGTCTTTCCGGCGGACGCGGTGGTGTTGCGTACCGCGGTGCGTACGTCGCGTCCTTCCGCCAGTTCCTCCCGGTACCGGGAGACCATGAACAGGCCGTAGTCGATCGCCAGGCCCAGACCCAGCAGCGTCACCACCGACTGGGCGAAGGTGTTGACCATGGTGATGTCGGCCAGCAGGGAGAGCACGCCCATCGAGCCGAGAATCGACAGCACACCGACGAGCAGCGGCATACAGGCCGCGACGACCGAACCGAAGACGAGGATGAGCAGCAGGGCGACCGCCGGCAGGCCGATGACCTCGGCGCGGGCGATGTCGTCGCTCATGCCGGTGTCCAGGGCGCCGGAGACCGCCGTGGCACCGGCGACCTCCACGGTCGCACCGGGCACCTCGATGGAGTGCAGGGCGTCCTCGATCTCCCGGTAGTTCTTCAGGACCTCGTCCTCGACGCCCTGCAGGGAGACCGAGGCGAAGGCGGCGGAGCCGTCGTCGGTGATCAGCTGGGCCTGCTGGCCGTCGAAGTAGCTGAGGGTCTGGCGGACCTGGTCCGGGTGGGAGGAGGAGATCGCGTTGAGCTGGCGGGTGAAGTCGGTGCGCACCTCCTCCGAGCTGAGGTCGGTGTCCGGGTTGTCCCGGGTGACCAGCAGGATGACGTCACCGGAGGCGTCGCGCCCGAAGACGTCCTGCTCGATCTGGGCGGCGCGGGTGGACTCGCTGTGCGGGTCGTCCCAGCCCTCGGAACTCATCCGGTCACCGAGCTTCGTCCCGACCAGCAGGTACAGCAGGGCGATCACCGCGACGACGATGACCGGTACCACCCGCCGCCAGCGGTAGGCGATATCTCCCCATCTGGTGAACATCGTGGAATCCTTTCGCGAGAGTACGGGGTGGCCGGAGAAGATCAGCCGAGCAGGGTGCTGAGGGAACGGTAGGGCTGGAGCCAGGCACCGCCGTCGGGCAGCGTATCGAGACTGATCCGCGGCAGCGGCTCACGGAAGACACCCTCGATGTCCTCCAGATCCACGAAGTCGAGGACGGGGTTGTCGACCGCCCAGTGGGCGTGCTCCCGGAAACCGAGGACGGTCACCGGGATCTCGTCGGCGAGTTCCTCGAGCAGCTCCCGGAAGTTGCGGCCGTCGGCGCTGGCGACGACGAGTCCGTCGAGGACGCCCTCGGCGTGACGACGCCGGATGTGGTCCAGCATGTCCGGGTCGACATCGGAATCGTCGCTGGTCTTGGGCTTGGCGAAGACGGCGAAGCCGACGTTGCGCAGGGCGTCGACCCAGCCGCGGACCTGGTCGGCGGAGCCGGGGGCGATGTTGGTGAACACCGTCGCCTCGGGCTCGGGGGCGGGAGCATCGTCGTCGGCACCGTCATCGCCGCGGAACTCCTCGGCGATGTCGGAGGTCAGACCGATGAGCCAGCGGCCCACCGCGTCGAACCGGGGGCGGTGGGCGGCGGTCGGCCGGGACCCCAGGAGCGAACCGAGACCCATGTCGATGTTCGGGGCGTCCCACACCAGCAGGACGACCGGACGGCGCTCCGGTGCCTCCGAGTAGGAGAAGGTGGCACCCATCAGCGTCGCCGCCAGAGGTACTCGCGGATGACATGCTCCTTGTCGAGGCCCTTGCCCTCGAACTTGGTGATGATCTGACGGTCGGTGAGCACCGGCACCGTCTCGTCACGGACAGCGGGGTCTTCCGGCCAGCCCAGGTACTCGAGGTCGTCCTCGGCGTTGACCAGTTCGTCGATCCACTCGGCGTAGTCGGCGTGGTCGGTGGCGACGTGCAGGATCCCGCCGGGCTTCAGTCGCGAGGCGATGAGGTGCAGCGTGCCGGTCTGGATGATGCGCCGCTTGTGGTGGCGGGCCTTGGGCCACGGGTCCGGGAAGTACACGCGCACCCCGGCGAGGCTGCCGGGGGCGAACATGCGCTGCAGGACCTCCACACCGTCACCCTTGACCATGCGGACGTTGGTGATGTCGCCGCGCACGACCGAGCCGAGCAGCTTCGCCAGGCCGGGGCGGTAGATCTCCACGGCGACGATGTTGTGGTCGGTCTCCAGCGGGGCCATCGCCGCGGTGGAGGTGCCGGTGCCGGAGCCGATCTCGACGATGGTGTCGTGGCCGGTGCGTCCGAACCAGTCGTCGAGGTCGATGACCTGGTCGTCGGCGGTGACGGGGTTCTCGTCGAGGACGCGGCCGAGGTGGGGCCAGTTCTCGTCCCAGGTGTTCTCCTGGTTGTCGGTGAGGGTGCCGCGACGGAAGCTGAAACTACCCAGTCGCGGATAATCGCGACCGTCGTTAAACTCGGTCTGGAGCGGCCGACCGCGGTGGGCGGCTCGGGAGGAATCCGGTTCCTGCGGGGACTCCGGGGAATTTTCAGTAGTAGACATCCCTGACATTGTGGCAGAACCGCAGCGCAGGGGAAACAACGCCGGCTCTTTGGTCCGGCAGAATCAGACGATCCGGCGGGGACGCCGGACGGGGGAGGCACCAGTGAACACCGTGAGTGCATCAGCGGTACCGACGGTCGTGTCCGTCATCGGACCCGAGCGTGACAGGGTCGCGGCCGTGGCCGCAGCGTTGCAGGAGAGGGTGCCCGGCCGACGCTTCGTCGTCGGTGCGGGGCCGGACACCGCCGGCGGTGTCATCGCCGTCACCGCAGGTGAAGAAGATAAGGACGCCGCGATCGTCCGCGCGGTCCGGGACGCCATGGGCGGCTGCGTCGTCTACACCGGGGGAGAGCTGACTGTCCTGTCGGCGGAACCCGGTGTCACCGTCGTGCCCTGGGACGGGGACGCGGCCGACCGGAGGAACATCGACCGGCTCGCCGAGGCGGTCACGGACCGGTGGATCGACGTGCCCCGGTGGGTCTCCGACGCCCGACGGGCGGACGCCGACCGCATCGACCGGGTGCGGGTGGCCGTCCGTCTCACCGCCGAACGTCATGCATCCGACCTGCTCGAACCGGGCGGGCAGGCGGATGCAGCGACGTCGGACGGTCGGGGGCGGCTGGATGCGCTGTTCCGGGCCCGGCTGCGCTGCACCGTGCTGGAGCACGGGGTGGAGTGGCCGCACCTGCCGGAATCGCCGACCCCGGCCGGGGTGCCACCGGTGCCCGGCGGTGACCGTCAGCGTGAACTGCTGGTCCTCGTGGCGTCCTGCGGTGCGGGACTCGCCGCCGCTGTCGCGGTGGGTCGGCTGGCGGGACCGCTGGTCGGCGTCCTCGTGGGCGTGGTCGTCGCCGTGACACTCGCCCTGGTGCGCCGTCGTATGCTCGCCGGGGCGCGCCGGGAGCGGGACCGTGCGGCGGGGGCGGCGCAGTTGCGTCGGGAGTGGGGCGCGGTGGCCACGGAGGTGGTGTCCCGGCTGCGGGTACCGACGGTGGCGGACGCCGTGGTGGCTGAAACGGCGGGGACGGCGGGGATGACAGGGGTGACGCGATGAGCGGCGACTGGTTCGATCTGGGCGGACTCGACGGTCTCGACGGACTCGACGCTCTGGACCAGGTGGACCTGGCGTCGGAAGGGCACCTGATCCTCGACATCGGCGGCGTGAGCTACGGGCTGCCCGCGCCCCACGATCTGGGGGAGGACGCGGTGGAGGACGCCGTGACCCTCACCGACGACCGTGGCATGGCGGTCTGCGCGGACACCGACGGGGACGGACACGTCGACCGGCTGTCTGTCGTGGGCTTTGACGGGTCCTGGTCGCACTGGGAGCGCGCCGGGAAGGCCGGTGACACGGGCGCTGAACCCCCCGTCACCCCCACCGGTCCCACGGATAACTGGACAACAGGTGGGTGGGAATGTGTGGAACGGGGGGGATGGGGTTAGGCTGGGGTGGTTAAGACGCGATTTCACCACCCTTGTCAGGAGAATTCATGACCATCCCCGGGCTCGTCGGCCAGGCACCCACCACGAATGAGGAACTGCTGCAGTGGATCACTGACGCGGTAGGCCTTTTCGAGCCGGCGCAGGTCGTGTTCGTTGACGGCTCTGTGGAGGAACGCGACCGACTTTCCCAGGAACTCGTCGACGCCGGCACTCTGATCAAGCTCAATGAGGAGAAGCGGCCCAACAGCTACCTCGCCCGCTCCAACCCGGCCGATGTCGCCCGCGTGGAGTCCCGCACCTTCATCTGCTCCGAGAAGCAGGAGGGCGCCGGCCCGACCAACAACTGGGCTCCGCCTGCCGCGATGAAGGAGGAGATGACCGAGCACTACAAGGGTGCGATGAAGGGCCGCACGATGTACGTCGTGCCGTTCTGCATGGGGCCGATCGACGACCCGCAGCCCAAGCTCGGCGTCCAGCTCACCGACTCCGCCTACGTGGTGCTGTCCATGGGTGTCATGACCCGCATGGGCCAGGCTGCCCTCGACAAGATCGACGCCACCGGCGAGTTCGTCCGTTGCCTCCACTCCGTCGGCGCCACATGTTCATCAAAGCGGTT
>NHCFD04200__coassemble_680_pt1 | contig 9966 bp, 7 predicted proteins | sample NHCFD04200__metabat2_high_PE_017 | metagenome-assembled genome bin NHCFD04200 | reverse complement strand
TGACGCAGCTGTGGCTGGTCCTCACCGGCAACTTCGCCTGGCTGAACTGGGCGACAATCGTCCTCGCCTTCGCCGCGGTGGGGATCCCCGGTTCCGGCTCCGACTTCAGCTCCGGGGAGGACGCCGCCCTGCCCCTGTGGTGGACGGTCCTCACCACCACCGTCGCCGTGGTGTATCTGGGCCTGAACTGGCCGGCGGCACGCAATCTCTTCTCCCGGAACCAGGTGATGAACGGCGCCTTCAACCGGTGGGGGCTCGGCAACGCCTACGGTGCCTTCGGCACAGTGACGCGGACCCGCACGGAGTACGTCATCGACGGCACGCTCAGCGACGACCCGTCCGAGAGTGACTGGAGCGAGTATCAGTTCCGCGGCAAACCGGGCGACGTGATGCGGCGTCCCGGTCAGTTCGCGCCCTACCACCTGCGGTTGGACTGGATGATGTGGTTCCTGCCCCTGGGAGACCGGCTCGACGGCTGGTTCGCCGTCCTGCTGCGCCGCCTGCTCGAGGCGGACGCACCGACGCTGCGACTGCTGGCGTCCGACCCCTTCGACGGGCAGGCACCCACAGCCGTGCGGGTGATCTCGTACCGCTACCGCTTCACCGACCGGGCCGAACACCGGAGAACCGGCGCGTTCTGGGTACGGGACCGTCGCTACGAACTGGTCCCGTCGGTGAATCTGGAACAGATGCACCGGATCAGTTGATCGGCCGACGCGCTCTACTGCGCGTACCGGTCGAGCTCACCGAGAGCGCGGTCGATGACTTCGAGACCGCGGACCAGGTCCTCCTCGGAGATGACCAGCGGCGGGCCGATGTGGACGCCGTTGAAGTGGGTCCACGGCCACACGCCCCCGGCCTGACAGAGCTTCGTGAACTCCGCCATCGGGGCGTTGTCGGCTCCGGCGGCGTTGAACGGGACCAGGGGTTCGCGCGTCTCCCCGTCCTTCACCAGCTCGATGGCCCAGAACAGCCCCAGGCCGCGCACGTCGCCGACGACCGCGTGCTTCTCCTTCATGGCCTCCAGGCGGGGCTTGACGACGCGCTCGCCGAGATCGCGGGTGCGCTCGAGGATGCCCTCGTCGACGAAGGTCTTCATCGACTCGACCGCCACGGCACAGGCCAGGGGGTGGCCCGAGTAGGTCAGGCCGCCGCCGAAGGAACGGTGGGCGTAGAACTCGCGGATCTCGTCGGAGATGACGACGCCGCCGAGCGGCACATAGCCGGAGTTCACGCCCTTGGCGAAGGTGATGAGGTCAGGTTCGATGTCCCAGTTGTTCACGGCGAACCACTGGCCGGTGCGTCCGAAACCTGCCATGACCTCGTCGGCGATGTAGAGGATGCCGTACTTCGTGCACAGTTCGCGCACGCCGGCGAGGAAGCCGGGCGGCGGGACGAGGATGCCGTTGGTGCCGACGACGGACTCCAGGATGATCGCGGCGATGGTGTCCGCACCCTCCAGGATGATCTGCTGCTCCAGGGAGCGCAGTGCGGCGGCGGTCTCCTCCTCCGCGGTCCCGGCCTGCCACATCGAGCGGTACAGGTAGGGGCCGAAGAAGTGGACGACGGAGCCGTCGCCCGGCTCATTCGACCACCGACGCGGGTCGCCGGTGAGACTGATCGCGGTGGAGGTCGCACCGTGGTACGAGCGGTAGGCGCTCATCACCTTCGGCCGACCGGTGAAGGCGCGGGCCATGCGCACGGCGTTCTCGTTGGCGTCCGCCCCGCCGTTGGTGAAGAAGACGTGGTTGAGGTTGCCGGGGGCGACCTGGGCGATCATCGCGGCGAGCTGGGCGCGGGCGTCATTGGCGAAGCCGGGGGCGATGGTCGGCAGAACGTCGGCCTGGTCCTTGATCGCCTGGACGAGCCGCGGGTGGCTGTGGCCGAGGTTGACGTAGACGAGCTGGGAACCGAAGTCGAGGAACTCGCGTCCCTCGTAGTCGGTGAAGGACGCGCCGGAGCCGGACGCGACGGGCAGCGGGTTGATCTCGTCCTGGGCGGACCAGGAGTGGAAGACGTGGGCGTGGTCGAGGTCGCGGACCGCCCCATCGGTGGACGGGCGGGCCGGGAAGTACGTGTCGGATGCCTGTGCAGTGGTAGTCATCGGTGATTCCTAGTTGGTCGGGAAGCCCATGGTGATCTGGGACTCGGACGGCAGCGGCCAGCGCTCGGTGACGACCTTGCGCCGGGTGTAGAAGTTGAACGACTCCGGCCCGTACATGTGTGTGTCACCGAACAGGGAGTCCTTCCACCCACCGAAGGAGAACGACCCGATCGGCACCGGGATCGGCACATTGACTCCGACCATGCCGACCTCGATGTCGAACTTGAAGCTGCGGGCGGTGCGACCGTCACGGGTGAACACGGCGGTGCCGTTGGCGTACCGGCAGTTGTTGATCAGCTCGACAGCCTGGTCATAGGTGTCCACCCGGACCACGGAGAGGACCGGTCCGAAGATCTCCTCGTCGTAGACCGCCATGCCCGGGGCCACGTTGTCGACCAGGGTCGGGCCGGTGAAGAACCCGGTGGTGGGCATGTCGTGGTCCCGGCCGTCGACGACGACAGTCGCACCCTCAGCGGCGGCACCGGCGACGAAACCCTCGATACGTTCCTTGGACGCGGCGGTGATCACCGGGCCCATGTCCGCACCCGGGGTGGTGCCGTCGCAGACCTTGACGTCCTTGATGCGTGAGCCGATACGGGCGACGAGATCATCGGCGATCTCACCGACGGCGACGACGACGGAGACGGCCATGCAGCGTTCACCGGCGGCACCGTAGCCGGCGGAGATCGCCGCGTCCGCGGCGGCGTCGAGGTCGGCGTCGGGCATGACGACCATGTGGTTCTTCGCCCCGCCGAGGGCCTGGACGCGCTTGCCGTTGGCCGCGGCACGGGTGTAGATCGACTTGGCGATCGGGGTGGAGCCGACGAAGGACACGGCCTTGATGCGCGGCTCGTCGAGGATCGCGTCGACGGTCTCCTTGTCACCGTGGACGACGTTGAGCACACCGTCGGGCAGGCCGGCCTCGCGGAATGCTTCGGCGAGCCAGAGCACGGCGGAGGGGACCTTCTCAGAAGGCTTGAGGATGACGGTGTTGCCCGCGGCGATGGCGGTGGTGACCATCCACAGCGGGACCATGACCGGGAAGTTGAACGGGGTCACGCAGGCGACGACACCGACGGGCTGGCGGATCTGGGAGACGTCCACACCGGTGGACGCCTGTTCCAGGGATTCGCCTTTCATGTGGTGGACCAGGCCGGCGCAGAATTCGACGTTTTCCAGGCCGCGGGTGATTTCGCCGTCGGCGTCGTCGAGGACTTTGCCGTGTTCGGCGGTGACGATGGCGGCGAGTTCGGCGCGGCGGGCGACGATGATCTGGCGGAGGTTGAACATGATGTTCGCGCGCTTGGCCATGCCGGTGGCACGCCAGCCGGGCAGGGCTGCGGCGGCGATGTCGACGGCGTGTTCGAGGGTGGTGGCGTCGGCGAAGGGCAGGGTGCCGGTCTGCTCGCCGGTGGCGGGGTTGTACACCGCTCCGGTGCGGGTCGCGGTACTGATCGCCTCGCCACCGATGAGGTGGTGGAGGGTCTCGATGTCGTTGAGGGTGCTGGTCATCCCGGCTCCTTGAAGTCGTGGGCGTGTCGTGCTGTCCCCACGGACATTACGGCGACTCCCCCTGCCGCACAGCGGCGATCTGTGGCAGTCTGTGCCTGTGACTGAACAGACTGTCAACCACACGCTCACCGTCCAGGAGACGCTCGCACTACCGGCGTTCCGGAACACGGCGGTGCGCGTCCTCGTCGGCGGGGACCAGCTCGACCGACCGGTGCGGTGGGTGCATGTCGCCGAGTCCGCCCGCGCCGGTCAGCTGCTCCGCGGTGGCGAGCTGCTGCTGGCGACCGGTTCCGGGTGGGGTGCGGACGCCGCGTCCCGGCGCTCCCTGGTCCGGTCCTTCCATGACGCCGGTGCCGCGGCCCTGGTGCTGGAGATCGGCCAGTACTGGTCCGAGGTGCCGGCGGAGGTCGTGGCGGAGTGCCGGAGGACCGGGCTGCCGCTGATCACCACGGGGTCGGAGATCCGCTTCATCGACGTCTCCGAGCAGGTGCACGCCACACTGCTGGGCCGGGAGATCGCCCGGGTAGAGGCGATGCGCGAGGTCGCCGAGACGTTCACCGCGATGATCGTCGACGGCGCTCCCCCGCAGCAACTCATCCTCCAGGCCGCCCGCCTGCTCGGTGCGGCGGTCGTGCTGGAGGATCCGGCGCACCGGGTCGTGTACTACGCCGTGGGGCTGGAGTTGCCGTCGTCACTGCTGGACAACTGGGCGTCCCGCTCGACGCGCTGGTCGGCGGCCGTCGGCCGGGTGGGGATGGTGGCCGAGCCGGTGGCATTGCCGGACGCCGCGGGCTGGTGTGTGGATGTCATGGCCCGCGGGACGCACTGGGGCCGTCTCCTCGTGCTCGGTGATCCGTCGCCGGTGGCGGGGACATCGCATGTGCTGCGGCAGGCGGCGATGGCGTTGGCGGTGGAGCGGCTCGGCGCGTCCCGCCCGTTCACCTGGGAGGACCTGCTGCACCGGGCGGCGATGGACCGGCTGACCGGCAACCTGTACACCACCACCGACGGGCTGGCGGAGGTGCTGGCGGCATCCGGGTTCCGGACGCGGAACCGCTCGCTCATCGCGGTGGAGGTGCGGGACGGTGGTGCTGATGTGAATGCTGCGGCCGTGCGCCGGATCGCGGACCGGACCGGCTGGGATGTGCTGGCGGCCCCGGGCGAAGTCCATGACAGCGAGGCGTCGGGTGATCCGGCCGACCGGATCTCGGCGGTGGTCTCGGCGCCTGTCGGCGGTGATCCGCTGTCGATGCTGAAGTCGTTGACGGACTGGCCGGGGGCTGCGGTGCTGCTCTCCCCCGTACGTCGGGACGCCAGCGACCTGGCCCGTGCACTGCGGTCATTGTCGCGGGTGACCGAGGCGGAGCCCGGCGTGACCGTCATCGGAGGGACGCCGGTCTCGACGCTCGTGGATTCGTTGAGCGCCGATGTGCATGTCCGGGACTTCTCCCGGTGGCTGTTGGGTCCGCTGGTCGACCATGATGCTCGGCACGGCGGTGATCTGGTGGAGACGCTGCGGGTGGTGCTGGAGCATCCGGCGTCCCGGTCGGCGGCGGCGACGGCGCTGCACCTGTCGCGGACCTCGCTCTATGCGCGGATCGCCACAATCGAGCGGCTGCTGGACATGGACCTGGCCGACGGTGAAGTGCAGTTCGCGCTGAGCCTGGCGGTGCGGGTGAGGTGAGTTGTACCACCTCCGCAGCCCCATCCAGGAGCTTCAGATCTGCGTCAGGCACGAATGTGGACCGCCGTGGCACAGAATGCCGGATTCGTACCTGACGCAGATGTGCTGCACGAGGGCGGACCCTGACTGACCCCCGACGCGCCCGGCCGCCCGACGCCACCTATCCCCGCGTCGGCAGTGGCGGATGACCGGAGCCGATGGAGATCCGGTTGTAGGCGTTGATGAGCACCACCGCCCATTCCAGCGCCGCGACCTGCTCGGCGGTGAACTCAGTCAGAGCGGTCTCCACGGCGTCCTCCGGAGTAGTGCGTCCGGAACCGGGCTGCGGTTCGGTGAGTGCTTCAGCCAGGGACAGGGCGGCACGCTGCTGGGCGGAGAAGAACCCGGAGCTGTCCTGTCGCCAACTGGGCAGCAGATCCAGCATCCGCTGCTCCACCCCGGCCTTGCGCGCACCCGGTACATGGATGGACAAGCAGGTCGGACAGCCGTTGATCTGGGAGACCCGCACATCCACCAGTTCAATGAGCGCCGGCGACAGTCCGGCGGCCTCGTAGGCCTCCTTGGCGACCCGGGTCGTGTTGTTCAGCGCCCGGTAGACGGCGGGCTGGGTCTTGTCGATATAGGGACGGTCGGTCACCGTGCATCCTTCGGTCGGTACGGGTCGTCACCGGGGCGGGCGACGGGGGCGGGGTTGGTCCGGGCACGGACCGGTGTCTCCGGCATGACCGGGGCGGGCAGTCGGCGCGGTCCCTCCGGGTCGTGACCGATGTAGCCCTCGGTCACGCCGAAGCGTTCCGCCGCATGGTCGAGGTCGTTCCACTGCTCACGGTAGCCGCGGATCTCCTCGTCTGAGCGACCGACGAAGTTCCACCACATCACCACCTCCTCGGCGAACGGCTCGCCGCCGATGAGGATCAGGCGAGCCTGCAGGTCGCCGGTGTTGACGAGGTGGAGGGTGGACGCCCCGGTGCCGGTGTAGCCGATCTCCGTGCGGGCGACCGGCGTCCCCTCCAGGGTGATCCTGCCGGTGTCCACGAGGACGCCGTGCTCGAAGCCGGGATCCACCACCAGGTCCACCGAGGCGCCGGGGTCAAGGCGGATCTCGGCGCCGACGAGCGGGGTGAAGGTGTGCACCGGGGAGGTCTCCCCGAGGAGGGAGCCGAGGAAGACCAGGGCCTCCCCACCGTCGAAGGACACCGTGTCCGGGACGTGGTGGTCGAAGCGGCGCGGGCCGTGCCGGGCGTCCTCCGGCAGGACGGTCCACAGCTGCACGCCGTGGAGGATGTCAGTCTCCTCGGTGGAGACCTCGGAGTGGCAGGTGCCGGCACCGGCGGTCATGAGGTTGACCTCGCCGGGGCGGACGACAGCGTGGACGTCCTGGGCGTCATCGTGCCGGATCTCGCCGGTGAACAGCCAGGTGACGGTCTGCAGCCCGGTGTGCGGGTGCGGCGCGACGTCCATCCCGCCGGTGGCGGCGACGTGGTCGGGACCGTAGTGGTCGCAGAAGCACCAGGCTCCGATGAGACTGCGGCGGCGTTGCGGCAGGGTGCGGTGCACGGTCATCGCGCGGGGCCCGCCGAGCGGGACATCGCGGGCGGTGATGATCTCGACCGGCACGGCCGCACTTGTAGTTGACATGTCAACCACTATGCCTGGCGTTCCGACGGTCCGCCACCCCCGGGAGCCACCGCATGCACCCGCAGTGCGAGCTGCAGGTCCAGCTTACGGGGCATCCGGTTCCAGTCCTCCCCCATCAAGTCCCCGATCCGGTCGAGCCGCTGCCGCACGGTGTTGCGGTGCACACCCAGCACCGTCGCCGTCCGGGCGATATTGCCGTCCGCCGAGAAGTACACGTCCGCGGTGCGCAGCAGGTCACTGTGGTGCGAGGAATCATAGGAGGTCAACGGGGTGAGGTCGGCGATCAGTCCGGTCGGCAGACCGCCGGACGCCCCCAGGTGCAGCACCGCAGCGACCACTCCCAGCCCCGTACCGTCGGACAGCCCGGTCCGCCCCAGCGCCACCTGTGCGGACAGCGCCAGCTCGGCGGTCCGGTGGGCGTCCGGCAGATCCGTCGGCGCGTCCACCCAGGTCATCCCGCCACGCAGCGTCCAGCCACGCGGGGCGAACAGCGACGGCAGGGCGTGCACCCAGCGGGCGTCGCCGGTGATGACGCAGATGTGCCCCTCGTGCGGGGCGACGATCACCGGGGAAGGTGAGGACGCCGACAGCGCACGCACCACCCGGTCCACCACCGGATCCGGGGTCTCCAGCACAAGGACACACCACCGTTCCACCTGGTGGAGCCACCATTCCTCCAGCACACTGCGGGCCCCCGCGGCGTCCAGAGTCCCGTCGATCAGGGCGCTCACCGCCTCGGTGCCGTCGCGCAGTTCCACGGCCTCGCGCGCCCGGGTGAGCATCATCCACAACGCGACGTGCAGGCTGACGCGCTCCAGCACCGCCTGCTCCGCCTCATTGAGGGACCGGTCGGTGAGCAGATGGCCGAACTGCTGGCCGGCGGCGGTGACGGTGACGAAGGTCCCGTCGGTCCGGTCGGGCAGAGTCCGGTCCGTGGAGGACGCCAACCGCCGCGTCCCCGTGAGATCGGTCAACCACAGGTCGCAACCGAGCGCCTGCGCGCCGATGGCGAGCAGCGAGGACGACGGCAGCTCCGAGGTGACGGCCTCGACGAGGCGTCGGTCGAGGTCGAGACTGCGGGAGAGTTCGGCGATGTCGGTGTCGCTGCGCTGACCGCGCTGGTCCGCGTCGGACTCGACCAGCGCCATGAGCTGTTCATGACGCTGGGCGTTGTCGATGGCGACCGCCGCCTGGTCAGCGAGTGATTCGAGGCGGTCGACCTCGGTGTCGCTGAACTCGCGCGGACTACGGAAGGCGATGAGCAGCGCACCGATGACGCGTCCGGCCACACTCAGCGGGGCGCCGAGCAGGGCGCGCACCCCCTCCCCCTCGACGATCTCGTCGATCGGTCCCATGTGGTGCAGCTTCTCGTCAGTCCGGTAGTCGGAGGTCCAGTAGGACGCGTGCCCGATCGCGACGCGACCGAGGACGCCGGTACCCAGCGGCTGGCGGATCGACGCGTACTCACCGGTGCGCACGCCGTCAGTCTTCCGGATCACCGTCTCGTTGCTGTCGAAGTCGGTGAAGCTGACGTAGGCCATGTCGGCGTCCATCAACCCGCGGGTGTGCCGCACGACCACCTGGAGGGTGGATTCTGTGTCGCGGAGCTCGGTGAGCTGGGTGGCGGACTGGAGGCGGCGGTGCAGCCAGTCGGCATCCGTGGCAGAGGTGTCACTCATGCACAGATTCTCCCATGGCGGTGTGCATTGCTCCACTTCCACGGTCTTTTCACCGGGCGTACCATGACAGGCATGCATATCACCGGCGCCGTCCTCGAGGAGATCGGTCGTCCCCGCCCCTACGCGGAGACCACCCCGATCACCGTCAGCGACCTGGAACTCACCGCCCCCGGCCCGACCGAAGTCCTCGTGAAGATCGAGGCCGCCGGGCTCTGCCATTCCGACCTTTCCGTTGTCGACGGCAACCGGCCCCGACCGGTGCCCATGCTACTCGGCCACGAGGCTGCTGGACTGGTCGTCTCCACCGGCGACGAGGTCACCGACCTGACCGAGGGCGAGCGCGTCACGATGGCGTTCCTGCCCCGCTGTGGTGAGTGCGACGGTTGCAGGACTGACGGCCGCCTACCCTGCGAGCGCGGCACCGCGTCCAACACCGCCGGCACGCTGCTCCACGGTTCCCGCCACCTGGACCGTGACGGCGAAACGGTCCAACACCACCTCGGCGTCTCCGGCTTCGCCACCTACGCCGTGGTCGACCGGGCGTCCCTGGTGAAGATCGGCAACGACGTCCCGCCGGAGATCGCCGCCGTCCTCGGCTGCGCGGTCCTCACCGGCGGAGGTGCCCTGCTCAATGCGGTGGATCGCGCCGAGGGCGAGTCCGTCATGGTCGTCGGACTCGGCGGCGTCGGCATCTCCGCGCTGCTCTGCGCCATCGCCGAGGCCAAGGGGCCGGTCATCGCCGTCGATGCCCTGCCCGAGAAGCTGGAACTGGCCCGCGACCTCGGCGCAGATGAGGTCTACACCCCGACCGAGGTCGCCGAGCAGAGTATCCGGGCTTCACACACCCTGGAATGCGCCGGTCACCCGCGCGCCTTCGAGACCGCCTTCGCCGCGACGAAACCCGGCGGACGCACCGTCACCGTCGGTCTGCCGCACCCGCAGGCGATGTCGGAGGTCCCGCCGGGCGTGATCACCGCAGAGGCCCGCACCATCATCGGCAGCTACCTCGGTTCCGCTGTCCCGCAGCGTGACATCCCGACCTTCGCCGACTGGTGGAGATCGGGGCGCTTGCCGATCGAGAGACTGATCTCCCGGACCATCCGTCTCGACCAGATCAATGAGGCGATGGACGAGCTGGCGGACGGCAAGGCCGTCCGGCAGGTCATCCTCTTCGACTGAACACCCACATCAGAGCCACGAACACCAAGGAACACACATGACTGACTCCTCAACCATCTCCTCCATCCTCGCGAACGTCCCCACCGGCCTGCTCATCAACGGCGAGTGGCGCGACTCCTCCGACGGCGCCACCTTCGACGTCGAGAACCCCGCCACCGAGGAGCACCTCG
>NHCFD04200__coassemble_668_pt1 | contig 10095 bp, 8 predicted proteins | sample NHCFD04200__metabat2_high_PE_017 | metagenome-assembled genome bin NHCFD04200 | reverse complement strand
CCTAACATCATGTTCAACACATTGAACTCTTCGACGACAGGTGACGGAACGTGCTCCAGGAGAAGCAGTCGGCAGGCCAGGGGACTACCAGGGAAGGGGTGAAGAAGCCCCGCCTGATCGGCATGCTCGGCCCTGCCTTCGTCGCGGCCATCGCCTACGTCGACCCCGGTAACGTCGCCGCGAATCTCTCCGCCGGTGCCGAGTTCGGCTACAAGCTGCTGTGGGTCCTCGTCGCCGCGAACCTCATGGCCATGGTCGTCCAGTACCTCTCCGCGAAGATCGGACTGGTCACCGGGAAGAGCCTCACCGCCAACATCTCCGACTGGTTCGATTCACGGCGCAACCCCCGCCGCGCGCGCACCGGCCGCCTGCTCTACTGGGGCCAGGCCGAGATCATCGCCGCGGCGACCGACATCGCCGAAGTCATCGGCGGCGCCATCGCCCTGCACCTGCTCTTCGGCATTCCGCCCGTGCTCGGCGGCGTCATCGTCGGGGTGGTGTCCCTCGGCATGCTGGCCTTCCAGAATGAACGACGCCAGCGCACCTTCGAAGGCATCATCGTCGGATTCCTCGTGATCATCACCGTCGGATTCCTCTCCGGGCTCTTCGTCACCGGGCTGTCCGTCGGGGAGATGGTCGAGGGCATCGTGCCCCGGTTCCAGGGCACCCACTCGGTGATCCTCGCGGCGTCGATGCTCGGTGCCACCGTCATGCCCCACGCCGTCTACCTGCACTCCGGCCTGGTCCGGGACCGCAGCTTCAACCCCGGCTCGGACGAGTCGATGGGCCGGCACCTGCACGCCACCCGGATCGACGTCTTCGGTGCGCTGTGCCTCGCCGGCACGGTGAACATCGCCATGCTCTGCCTCGCCGCCCAGGCGCTGCGCGGAGTCGAGGGCACCGACTCGATCGAGGGCGCCCATGCCGCGGTGACGGACGCCCTCGGCCCGGTCATCGGTGCCCTCTTCGCCGTCGGTCTGCTGGCTTCGGGCCTGGCGTCCACCTCGGTGGGCTGTTACGCCGGCGACATGGTGATGCGGGACCTGCTCAAGATCCGCATCCCGATCCTGCTCCGACGGCTGATCACCATGGTCCCCGGGCTGGTCGTACTGGGTGTCGGCATCGACCCGACGTGGGCACTGATCCTCAGCCAGGTGATCCTGTCCGTCGGCATCCCCTTCGCCCTGGTGCCGCTGGTGGCGATGACCGCGAAGAAGGCGCTGATGGGGACGTGGGTGAACGCCCGGCCGCTGTCCTGGACCGGCTGGTTCTTCGCCCTCGTGATCATCGCACTGAACGTGGTGCTCATCTGGCTCACGGTCATCGGCGAGGCGTAACCCCGCACCACCTGCCGGCACTCACTGTTCCGGCTTCGGTCCCGCCGTCTTCTCCGTCGCCCGCTCACCCTCGCGCTCCGCGGCACGCTCGGCACGGGTCGGGCGGATCGGCCGGGCCAGCTGCGTCATCTCACGCCGGCCCCGCAGCTCCACGGACTTCATCATCGTCCAGCGAGCCTGCTCGGCCTCATTGGCCTGACGCACCGTCGTCGCCGTGGTCAGCACCCGGCCCGGCGTCTCCTTGGCCACGTCGGTCAGCCGGGCGGCGGCGTTCACCGCATCGCCGATGACCGTGTACTCGAAGCGGTTCTTCGCGCCGATATGCCCGGCGACGACCCGTCCGACCGCCGCGCCGATACCGGCGGGCAGCTCCTGGGCGGCCAGCTCGGTCTTGAGTTCACGGGCCGCCGCGAGGGTGTGCCCGGCGATGTCATCCAACGGCAGGGGAGCACCGAAGACAGCCAAGGCGGCGTCCCCCTCGAACTTGTTGATGATGCCCTTGTTGCGGTGTACGACCTCCACGACGATGTCGAAGAAGCGGTTCAGCGCCTGGACGACCTCCTGCGGCTCGCGGGAGACCGCGAACCCGGTCGAGCCGACGACGTCGACGAACACGACGCCCACCTGACGGTTCTCACCGCCGAGCCGCGGCTTCTCCTCCATGGCACGCCGGGCGACCTCGTCACCGACATAGCGTCCGAAGAGCTTGCGGACCTGCTCGCGCTCCTGCAGTCCGGACATCATCTCGTTGAACCCGGCCTGCAGGACGCCGATCTCCGAGCTGTCGTACACGCGCACCTGGGCGTGCGTGTCGCCACGACGCACCCGGTTCATCGCCACCCGCAGTTCGCGGATCGGGTCGACCACGGTCATGGTCATCAGCCGCGTGCCGGAGAACCCGGTGAACAGCTCCGTGAGGCTCAGTGCGAGCACGCCGGGGAGGATCTCCGTGGCGTCCCCGCCGAAGAACCCGCTGGCCTGCGCGCTGACCATGAGGACCACGCCGACCACCGGCACGGCGGAGGTGAGGATCCACACGAAGGTGATCTGCCGCGACAGTGGGGCGATCTTCTCCGGCGAGCCGTACTCCGGCTTGAGCGCGCGCACGGAGACGGGGCGGACCATGCGCTCGGCGACCATGTAGGTCATCAGCACGACCATCGCCCCGCCGAGCGTGGCGGTCACGGCCACGGTCAGCGCCCACTCGCGCGAGACCTCCACCGCGGCGACGACGGTGAACATCACCACGCCGACGGCCCACAGACCACCGCCGAGAAGCGCCTGGAAGGAGGGGATGCGCAGCACGAGGCGACGGATCATCCGTGGGTCGTAGCCCGCGGGTGCCCGTTCCCAGCCGAGCACCGGTGTGAAGAAGTGCAGGGTCGTGCCCACTCCGACGACCAGTGCGAAGATGAAGTACCCCACGTACAGCGACAGGGTGAGGGTGGAGACTGAGAGGAACTCCCGGGCCCCGGGAAGCGGCACCAGGAAGCGCAGGAACGACGCGACGCCCAGCGCGCCGATAACGTTGACGACCAGCACAGACAGGGCGTAGAAGGGCCAGCTGGTGCCCCACGCCCACCGGATGTACCGTGCCAGTCGTTGCATGGTTGTCCAGCCTATCGGAGCAGGGGCCCGGGTGTCCCCACCGGCGTCGAACTACACTCGCCTGCATGACCACCCCCGCTGTGCCCGACGCGTCCGACGTCTTCTCCCGCGCCGCGCTGAGCCCGCACGTGATCCGCCCGTTGCGGGATGCCGTGCTCTCCGCCCGCCAGCGCGTCACCGACGGAGACCCGTTCGGGGTGGTGGAGGACGCCGTGAACGACGCTGCGATGACCCACTCCTGGCTCTTCACCGGCCCGCCCGGGTCAGGACGCTCCGTCGCGGCCAAGGCCTTCGCCACCGCCCTGGTGTGCGACAACCCGTCTGTGGTGGGCTGCGGGGAGTGCGACCAGTGCCGCTCGGCGGCCGCAGGTTCCCACCCGGACATCTCCTGGATCCGCACCGACGGCGTCACCATCCCGGTCGAGGCGGTGCGCGACATCATCCGTACCTCCGCGGTGCTGCCGTCGGTGGCCCGCTGGCGCGTGGTCATCGTGGAGGACGCCGACCGGCTCGGCGACTCAGGCGCCAACGCGCTGCTGAAGAGTGTCGAGGAGCCGCCGGCCCACACCGTGTTCCTGCTGTGTGCCCCGTCGACGGACCCGGAGGACATCTCGATCACCCTGCGCTCGCGGTGCCGGCACGTCTACGTGCCCACCCCCTCGAAGGAGGAGGTCGAGGCGGTACTGCGGGCGGACGCGGCGCTGGGCCTGAGTGACGAGCAGGCGCACTGGGCGGCGGAGGTCTCCGGCGGGCACATCGGACGGGCGCGTCACCTGGCCTCGGACGAGGCGGCGCGGACCAAGCGGGCGACGGCGCTGAAGCTGCCCGGGCTGATCTACCGCTCGGGCGAGGGCTACCGGTTCACCGCGGAACTGGTGAAGACGGCGACGACGGAGGCCGCGGCGTCTCTCGAGGAGCGGGACGCCCGCGAACTCGCGGAGCTGGAGAGCTCCCTGGGCATGGGTGCGAAGGGTCGTGGTGTGGCGCGGGCCCAGACCGGTGCCGCGGGGCAGATCAAGGAACTGGAGAAGCAGCAGAAGAACCGGCGCACCCGGATGCTGCGGGACTCGCTGGACCTGGCCCTCATCGACATCGCCGGGCTTTACCGGGACGCGATGATGATGGCGGTCGGCGCGGTGGACGACGGGTCCGGGGACGCAGGGTCCGGGGACGCAGACCCGGTCGGCGGTTTCCTCCACCCCGACCAGCAGAAGGTGTCCCGCGAGCTGGCCCGGCGCAACTCGCCGGAGTCTCTCGTGCGCTGCATCGACGCGGTGACCGACTGCCGCGAGACGCTGCGCCGCAACGTGAAGCCGGAGGTGGCGCTCAACGGGATGGTCGGGCGGCTGCGCGAGTGCTGCGGACAGGTGTGATCGCGCGGTGACCTCGTCCTGGGCAGGTCGCCTGACCGGCCCCTGAGCAGGTCGTTGCACTGGTGTGATGCCCGGTTTGTGGGTGCCGTGTGGCGTCCGTTAGAATGACCGACCGTGCCGCTTTAGCTCAGTCGGTAGAGCGTTTCACTCGTAATGAAAAGGTCGCGAGTTCGATTCTCGCAAGCGGCTCCAACCGAAGCCCCAGGTAGAACCCCGGTTCGCATGGGGCTTCGCGTATTTCCCACCCGCCCTTGGCGCCTGGCAGCGGTAAGTGCACAGCGGCATCTGTTCCTGTCGCCTCGGCGGTCTCAGGCGACACGGACAGATGCCACGCTGCAGGGGGAGCTGCCAGACGCTTCCCGGCAGAACCGGCGGAACCGGCCGTTTCGGTCACCGTTTCTCGGTACTGTCGTGTCGGACGGCATGTAACCGCCATTCACCACAGAGAAACAGGGGCCACAGTATGTCCGACAACGGAAACCAGTACAGCTACACCGATCCCATGACGGGGGACAAGGTCATCGTCGCCGGCGAAGAACAGCACCACGACAAGTTCGCTGTCCTGTACCGCGGGGACGCGGAGGACGCCTGGAAGTTCAGCGGTGCCCACCAGCAGAAGCGCACCGCCGAGCTCTCCATCGAGCACCTGTCCGCACAGCGTGAGGACGACGAGTTCACCATCGTCGACCTCGCCCCGGAGCCCGCCGCCGAGTAGAACCCGGCGGACGGGCCACCGGACGGGGCACCGGACACGGCCACGGTGCAGGGGTACCCTCGGAGAGGATCAGACACCCCTGCCCAGGAGGCCCACATGGCACTGCCCAGCACCACCGCCGACCGGTTCCGCGAGGTCGCCGCCGGTTTCACCGCACAGGTTGAGGCGGTGGCCGCCGACAGCTGGGGCGCGCAGACACCCTGCACGGAGTGGAAGGCCCGCGACCTCGTCGGGCACATCGTCAGCTGGGCGGGTCCGGCGCTGGAGGACGCCGGGGTGGACGTCACGTTCACCGAGGACAAGAACTCCGACCCGGCCGAGGCGTGGCGGCAGTTCGTCACGGTCACGCAGGCCGCTCTTGAGGACCCCGCGATCGCAGACGCCCCGGTCACCCGTGGCCCCATCCCAGGCCAGTCGCTGAGCCGCAACATCTCCGGCTTCCTCATCCCTGATATCTTCATGCACACCTGGGATCTGGCGAGGTCGCAGGGCCGTGACGTGGAACTGGACACGGACTTCGCGGAGAAGAACCTCGCCGGCTTCATGTCGCTCGGCGACAAGCTGCGCGTCGGCGGCTCTTTCGGTGCCCCGGTCCAGGCCCCGGCGGACGCGACCCCGACCATCCGGCTGATGGCCTACGTCGGCCGCGACCCCCGCTTCGGCCTGGACTGAGAATCCACCGGCAGGACCGGAAAACTACTGCGCGTACCCCGGGTAGTGCACCGGCGCATGCGCCAGGTCGCGGGAGTTCACGACCCGTTTGCCGAAGGGGAAGCAGGTCACCGGGATGAGCTTGAGGTTCGCCCAGGCCAGCGGCAGTCCGACGACGGTGATCGCCAGCAGGAACGCCGTGGCGATGTGTCCCAGCGCCAGCCACAGGCCGGCGACCAGGAACCAGATCACGTTGCCGATGCCGGAGCCCACACCGGCGCCCGGGGCGGCCACGACCTCCCGGCCGAACGGCCAGAGCACGTAGCCGGCGACCCGGAAGGACGCCACCCCGAACGGAATCGTGACGATGAAGATGCAGGCGATGATGCCGGCGAGCACGTAGCCGCAGAACAGCCAGAACCCGGACAGCACCAGCCAGATGATGTTGAGCAGCAGTCTCATCAGTGGCGTCCCGTCACATTCCCGCGGCGGGGTTCGTCGCGGAGCGGAAGCTCAGTGCCGTCGGGTCGCTGACATCCTCCAGCAGCGGGACGTCGAGCACGGAGGCAGGTACCGCGAAGGCGTCCACCAGGGTCTCGGACCAGGGGCCGAGGGAGTCGACGAGGTCGTTGAGCGCGGCGCGGGCGGCCTTGGTGCGGGCTCCGTTGAGCAGGTTCTGCTCCTGGTACCAGCCGGCGTTCCCGTTGATGATGTCGAGGACGTAGACGTCACGGATCTGCTCCATGATCTTCTTCGCCTGGGAGTCCGGCAGGGCGGACTCGGTCTCCAGCAGGGTCTCCAGCACGATGCGGTCGACGTGGGCCCACGCGCAGGAGAGCATGTGGTCCTGGCAGCTGTCGACGAGCGCGGCGGCGTCCTCGGTGGACATCTTCTGGGCGGGTCGGATGCGGCGGATGAGGCTCATCAGCAGCCGGTCCTCGCGCTCGGTGAGCAGTTCGACCTGGTAGGCAGGGTCGAACAGGGAGGTGGTCTCCCGGTCGGTGACCGAGTCGACGAGGTTCTGGATGATCTTCTCGGCGGCGGTCCGGCGCTTGAGTAGCGTGCCGAAGTTGTCCAGACCGAAGCGGACGATCTCCAGTGGACCGAGATTGCCCATCTCGCGGGAGAAGCCGGTGAGCAGCTCCTTGGCGGCGAGCTGGATCATCACGACGTTGTCGCCCTCGAAGGTGGTGAAGACGTCGGAGTCGTCCTTGAAGGTGGTGAGCAGGTTCTCGGCCATGTATCCGGCACCGCCGCAGGCCTCGCGGCATTCCTGGATGGTCCGGGTGGCGTGGGTGGTGTTCGCCGCCTTGAGTGCGGCGGCGTGTGCCTCGAGCTCACGCTGGTCGGCGGACTGTTCCTTGGTCATGTTCGTGCGGTCCGGGATGCTGGTCTCGAGCTCGTTGAGCCGGCTGATCATCCGGTTCGTCGCGGTCTGCAGTGCGTAGGACTTCGCGATGAGCGGGATGAGACGCAGCCGGTGCTTGCGGTGCTCGATGAGCTTCGATTCGGGCAGGGAATCGTCCGCGGCGAACTGGCGACGCTTGTTCGCGTACTTCGTGGCGATGGCCAGAGAGGTCCGGGCGGCGGAACCGGCGGACGCGCCGACGGTGATGCGGCCGCGGATCAGCGCGCCGAGCATGGTGAAGAAGCGGGCACCGTCGGACTCGATGGGGGAGGAGTACTCGCCGGCCTCGGAGACGTCGGCGAAGCGGTTGAGCAGGTTCTCGCGCGGGACGCGGACATGGTCGAAGCGCAGGGTGCCGTTGTCCACACCCTTCAGTCCGCCCTTGTACATGTGGTCGCCGATGTGGACGTCGGGCAGGACCCTGCCCTCGGCGTCCCGCAGATCGACGACGAGGCAGTGGACGCCGTGGGTCTCGCCCCAGGACTCGGGCACGGACGCGTCGGCCGGCTCCTCGTAGTCGCCGGCGGGGGTGTAGAGCTGGCAGAACACGGCCGCCTTGGTGGCGTCCTTCGCGGCATTGCCGATGTACCACTTCTCGGCCATGGGGGTCGGGGTGTGGATGACGAATTCGCCGGTGGCGCGGTCGTAGACGGCGGTGGTCTCAAGGGACTGGACGTCGGAGCCGTGGCCACGCTCGGTCATGCCGAAGGAGCCGGGGACGCGCAGCTCCATGATGTCCTTGATCAGCGGGATGTGGCGGTCGGTGCCGAGGTTCTCCACGGCACCTCCCCACAGGCCCCACTGGACGCCGGCCTTGACCATCAGGGAGAGGTCGGCGCCGCCGACGGTCTCCAGGGAGGCCAGGGTGGCGCCGATGTCTTCGGTGCCGCCGTGGTCCTTACGGAAGGAACCGCGGGGTGAGCCGGTCGACAGGACGTCGAAGAGCTGGGACATGGTGCGCTCGCGGGCCTCGTCGAGCGGGAGGGTGTCGTCGGCGCGCAGTCCCTTGGCGTCGATGAGGGCCCGGGCGGCGTCGCGGGCCTCGGCGTACGGACCGTCGAGTGCCGCCTTGAGCTCGGCGGCGACGGCGGCGCGCTGGGCGTCATCGGCGAGGGCGCGGAGCTTTTCGGGGGTGTCGCCGTCGCGGCGGGTGAGTCCGGTGGTGTCGGTGTTGGTCATGCCCCCTGATGATACGTAAGCCGGCCGAGCCTTAAAGGTAGGACCACATTGCATCACAGGTGGGGAGGGGGTCTACGATGTACCTCATGACTGAACAGGAGCAGCCGGACAATCCGGCACAACACAGGGGAACCACACGCGCCAGGGGCGGCCGCGCGTGGCTCATCGTCGCTTTCGCCGTCTTCACCGTCGCCTGGGGCGGCAACGAAGCCACCCCGATGCTCGTCTTCTACCGCGAGGAAGCGGTCTTCAGCGACGTCTTCATCGACTCCCTCCTGGTCTCCTACGCTGTCGGCATCGTCGCCGCACTGCTCCTCGCCGGCCCGCTGTCCGACCGCTACGGACGCAAACTCATCATGCTCCCGGCCCCGCTGATCGCCCTGCTCGGCAGCATCTTCATCGCCGCCGGTGAGACCACCGAGTGGGCGATCCTCGTCGGTCGCGTCCTCGCCGGTGTCGGCGTCGGCATCGTCATGTCCGCCGGCGGTTCCTGGATCAAGGAACTCTCCGTCGCACCCTTCGACCCGCACTCCCGGCCCGGCACCGGCGCCCAGCGTGCCGCGATGTCGAACACCGCCGGTTTCGGCCTCGGTGCAGGCGTCGCCGGTGTGCTCGCCGAGTGGGGTCCGATCCCCGGGCAGCTGCCGTACATCGTCCACGCGATCCTCTCGGCCATCGCCCTGGCCGGCATCCTCTCCATCCCGGAGACCCGCCAGTCCGCGCACCTCAAGGTCCACGGTTCGCTGTGGAGCGACCTGAAGATCCCCTCGGTCAAGGACCGTCGCTTCCTCACGGTCGTCGCCCCGATGGCCCCCTGGGTCTTCGGTGCGGCCGGTGTCTCCTACGCGATCATGCCGCGACTGGTCCAGGACCAGGTCTCCACCCCGATCGCCTTCTCGGCACTGCTCACCGTGGTCTGCCTGGGCTGCGGCTTCACCATCCAGCAGTTCGGCTCGCGGATCAACACCACCCACAACGCCCGCGGTCCGATCCTCGGCCTGTGCCTGGTGCTCGTCGGTATGATCATCGCCACGGTCTCCGCCGGCGACATCGCCATCTGGAACACGGTCATCGTCGCGGTCGTCCTCGGTGCCGGTTACGGCCTGTGCATGGTCTCCGGCCTCACCGAGGTGCAGCGCATCGCCGGCCCGGACGACCTCGGCGGCCTCACCGCCGTCTACTACGCCCTGACCTACATCGGCTTCTTCTTCCCGATGATCCTCACCGAGCTGTCCGACACCTTCGACTACACCGAGATGCTGGGCTTCGGCATCGTCATGGCGGTCCTCTGTCTGGCCGTGGTCACGGCCTTCTCGACGAAGAACCTGCCGGTCGAGAAGCCGACCGCGACACTCTCGAAGGCCTGACCGCCGCCAGGTGGACCGCTGCGCCGACCAGGGGGGCCACGCCGACAGCGAGGGCGGCGCGCACGGCCGGGTCGACTCCGGTCAACAGCAGGGCGACCGCCATGACGGTCGCCACGAGCCACCCGGCGACGTAGACCGCGTGCCGCTCGGCGGCCAGCACCGCCGCCCCGGTGACCATGAGTACCGCCAGGGCGCCGGACGCCACGGTGAGCACGGCGAACGTCGCGGCGTCCGCCACCAGCTCCGTGGGGAAGAAGAGGGACGCCACGGGCACGGCGAACAACCACGCCAGCGCACCTCCGGCCAGGGACGCCGCAACGCACCACCCGAGCAGCCGCAGCACCGCGGGATGCGGGGCTCCGCGGTGCCCGGTGAGATGGACGATGAGGGCGGGGAGGAAACGCTGCAGCGGCACGAGCAGCGGAGCACGGGTCAACGTCACGGCGGTGATCACCGC
>NHCFD04200__coassemble_660_pt1 | contig 10237 bp, 9 predicted proteins | sample NHCFD04200__metabat2_high_PE_017 | metagenome-assembled genome bin NHCFD04200 | reverse complement strand
CAGCAGCCCGTCGAGAATGTCCTTCTCGCTCACCGTGACGGTCTCCAGGCCCTGCTCCAGGAATCGGGTCGCCACGGCGTCCACCACCAGGCAGCCACCACCGATGACGTCCGCGCGTCCCGGGTGCATCACCGGGTAGGCACGGCGTGCCTCCACCGTGTCCGCCAGCACCCGACGGGCCGTCTCCCGGAACCCCTCCAACGGGAGGACCGCCATATGCGTCCGCGAAGGATCGTAGGCGTCCAGGCCGAGATGCACCGCCGCGAGCGTGGTCATCGTGCCGGCCACGCCGACCACCCGGGTCACCGACCCGAGATCGACATGCTCCGCCGCCTCCGCGAGCTGCTCAGCGATGTACTCAGCCGCAGCATCGGTTTCGGACGCCACGGGCGGATCCGAATGCAGGAAACGCTCCGTCAGGCGCACACAGCCCATCCGGGTCGAGTAGGCACCACCGCGGCCGGCGTCCACCACGAACTCCGTGGAACCGCCGCCGAGGTCGAAGACCAGTGTGTGACCGTCCTGCGGGGGCAGGTCGATGACCGCACCGGCGAAGGAGAGTTCCGCCTCCCGCTCACCCGAGATGACCTCGGCCTGCGCCCCGGAACGGACCCGCCCCAGGTGACGCCGCGTCATCTCGAAGAACTCCTCACGGTTGGAGGCGTCCCGGGTCGCCGAGGTCGCACCCATGACCACATCAACCGCACCGAGCGAGACCATCCGGTCGGCGTAGATCTCCAGGGCGGCGTCCACCCGGGCGAGAGCCTCGTCGGCGAACCGGCCGGTGGCATCGACACCCTGGCCGAGCCGCACCACGATATTGTCGCGGTTCAGTTCGGTGAGGGAACCGTCCTCCTCAACCCGCGAGACGAGGAGGCGGATGGAGTTCGTCCCGCAGTCGATCGCGGCGAAGACGCTCACTTGAGTTCCTCATCCTCGTCGAAGGCTGCCTCGACAGAGGTACCCAGGGACTCCGGCGTGGGCCAGTCCGCCGGGATCGCGGTACCGGAGAGCTTCGGGTTGTTCGCCGCAGCCAGTGCCACGGCTTCCGTCCCGAGTCGCACCCGGTCCGGGCCTTCGGCCAGGGCGTAGGCGATGAGCACGTGCAGGCACTTCACCCGGTCCGGCATACCGCCGCCGGAGAAGTCCGTGCCCAGTGACTCGATCGCATTGCGCTCGGCCAGGTAGTGCTCGTGGGCGGCCCGGTAGTCCGCGGCCAGATCAGCATCTTCCCCGAGACGTGCCTGCATCGTACGCATCACGCCGGCGACCTCGAGGCGGGACGCCTCCGCGGTCAGGCGCTGGTCGGTGAGGTAGTAGAGCGTCGGGAACGGCGTGCCGTCAGGGAGCTTCGGGGCGGTCTTCACCACGGCAGGCTGGCCGTCCGGGGTGCGGTAGGAGACCTCGATGGCCCCCCGGATCTTCCGCCCCAGCTGGCGGGACATGATCTCGAAGTCCTCGTCGGACACGCTCATCGGGTGATTCTTCTCTCTGTTGCTCATGCAGTTACTGTTCGGGCGCAGGATCCGGCGCCACCGGAAGATTAGGCGACTCCCCCTCCGGCGGCGGGGCGTCCTTGTCTGCCTCGTCCTCGGCGTCCGGCGGGGTCGCGACCGAACCCCACAGCTGGCTGTACCAGGGGGTCTCCGGCTCGTCCGATTCCGTCACCTCACCGGGCACGTAGTCGGCGCCCGAGTCGATGCCCGGATCCAGCAGCCGCCACGCGGTCTCCCCCGGCTCGACCAGACCGAGACGGGTGCGGGCCTGCTCCTTGAGGTAGGCCTCGCTGCCGTACTTCTCGATCTCCTCGGTCAGCGCCTGCTTCTCCGCCTCCTGGCGGTCGATCTTGGCATTGACCTCGGCGATGTCCGCCCGCTGCTCGAAGTAGTTGCGCAGTGGCTGGGAGACCGAGACCATCACCGCGGCCAGGACGAGCACGGTGATCACCAGCACACCAGGATTCACCGAGGACTTCAGCTGCACGAACGACCGTGCCAGCTGACGCGGTGCGTCCTTCGCCGCGCGCGCACGGCGGGACCGCGCCTCGGTGGACCGCGGCGCGGGGAGGTGTTCCGGTGACTCCGACATACCGCGGATTCTACTTGGCGGTGAAGCGCGGGAAAGCCGACGCACCGGCGTAGGTGGCGGCGCCCTCCAGGTAGCTCTCGATACGCAGCAGCTGGTTGTACTTCGCGACGCGCTCGGAGCGGGCCGGGGCACCGGTCTTGATCTGGCCGCAGTTCAGGGCGACGGCGAGATCGGCGATGGTGGTGTCCTCGGTCTCACCGGAACGGTGGGACATCATCGAGCGGTAGCCGTTGTTGTGGGCCAGCGCGACGGCGTCGAGGGTCTCGGTGAGGGTACCGATCTGGTTGACCTTGACCAGCAGGGCGTTGGCGACGTTCTTGTCGATGCCCTCCTGCAGGCGGGCCGGGTTGGTGACGAAGAGGTCGTCACCGACGAGCTGCACCTTGTCGCCGATCTCGGCGGTCAGGGTGGCCCAGCCCTCCCAGTCGTCCTCGTTCAGCGGGTCCTCGATCGAGACCAGGGCGTACTCCTCGACGAGTTCCTTGTAGACCTGCGCCATCTCGGCGGCGGAGTGCTGGCCACCCTCGAAGTTGTAGACACCCTTGTCGTTGTCGTAGAACTCGGACGCGGCGACGTCGAGGGCCAGGGCGACATCCTTGCCCAGGGTGTAACCGGCGGCGCTGACGGCCTCGTCGATGAGGTCGAGGGCTTCACGGGTGGAGCCGACGGAGGGGGCGAAGCCGCCCTCGTCGCCCAGGCCGGTGGACAGACCCTTGTCCTTGATGACCTTCTTCAGGGAGTGGTAGACCTCGGCGCCGGTGCGCAGTGCCTCGGAGAAGGTCTCCGCGCCGATCGGGGCGATCATGAACTCCTGGACGTCGACACCGGAGTCGGCGTGGGCGCCACCGTTGAGGATGTTCATCATCGGGACCGGGAGGACGTGGCCGTTCGGGCCGCCGACGTAACGGAACAGGTGCAGGTTGGCGGACTCGGCCGCGGCCTTGGCGACGGCGAGCGAGACACCGAGGATGGCGTTCGCGCCGAGGCGGGACTTGTTGTCGGTGCCGTCGAGCTCGATGAGCTTGGTGTCGATCAGGCGCTGGTCGTCAGCCTCGTAGCCGGCGAGTGCCTCGTCGATCTCGCCGTTGACGAAGTCGACGGCCTGCTGGACACCCTTGCCCAGGTAACGGTCGCCGCCGTCACGCAGCTCATGGGCCTCGTGGACACCGGTGGACGCGCCGGACGGGACATCTGCCCGACCGATGCTGCCGTCCTCGAGGAACACCTCGACCTCGACGGTCGGGTTGCCGCGCGAATCAAGGATCTCGCGGGCGTTGATCTGCATGATTTCTGCCATGAGTGGTCAGCCTCCTCGGCTGGGTGAAGGAGCAGGAACGTGGTCGCCCACCATTGTTCCACAGTGGCCCCGGTGTCAGTTCGCGGACTGCCCGAGCGCGTAGTTCGCGGCGGCGTCCCGCACGTCGGCGAGGTACCGGTCGGAATGGTTGTAGGCGAAGACCGCGCCGGCCCAGTCCTCGGCGGTGGAGAGGTCACGGTCACCCGCGCACAGCAGTCGACCTGCGGCGACCGCAGCATCCGCGATGTTCTGGGGATCGCCGTCGCCGTACAGGCGCCAGGAGTCCGGCAGGAACTGCAGCGGCCCGAGGGCCCGGTCGTACTCGGTGTCCCCGTCGAGCCGGCCGTCGTCGGTGTCGGGGATCTCCATGAAGCCGCCGGTGCCGTCGAGCCGTGGGCCGATGATCTTCCCGTCCTCGACCCCGTAGGTCCCGTGGTGGCTCTCCGCGTAGCCGAGTCCGGCCAGGGTGTTCCAGCGCAGGCCGCAGTCCGGCAGTTCCGCGCTGACGGTCTCCGTGGCGTCGAGGTAGGCGGTGAGGAAGTCCTCCGGGATCCGCAGGGCGGATGCTGTCCCGACGACATCCTCGACCGGGCCCGCGGCAGCCGGCGGGACATTCTCCGGCACCTGCACACGGTCCGGTCCGGAGTCACGGGTACCGACGACCAGGGCACCGACCACCATGATGACCAGCACCAGCGCAGCGACGACGCCGGCGCACCCCGCAGAGCGCCTCACTCGGCCGCCCGACAGAGCACGGCGCCGAGGGACGCCGCGGACAGCTGGACCTCGGTCGGACCGGCCTCCCCCACGACCGACAGTGACGCCATGTCCGGGTAGGGGCGTTCGCCGACCTCGATGACCGCACCGGGGATGATGCCGTGGTCCTCCAGATAGCGCAGCAGAGCACCGTCCCGGTCGCTGACCCGGTCGACGAACAACCGGTCGCCGACCGCGGCGTCCGCCAGGGGGACCGTGACGGATTCAGTGACCTGGCCTTCCGGATCCGGGATCGGGTCACCGTGGGGATCGCGGTCGGGGTGCCCCATGGCCGCGTCGATCCGGGCGATGAAGCGGTCGGAGACGGCGTGCTCCAGGACCTCGGCCTCGTCGTGGACCTCGTCACGGCCGTAGCCGAGTTCGCGCTGCAGGTAGGTCTCGAGCAGTCGGTGCCGGCGGACCATCTGGAGCGCGAGCAGACGTCCCTTGTCGGACAGGGTGATGTCCCCGTAGGGGGCGTGCAGGACGAGTCCCTCGGCGACAAGTCGCTTCACGGCCTCGGAGGCGGTGGACCGGCGCTGGCCCAGTTCGGACGCCAGGGTCGACAGGGAGGCCCCGCCGGACTCCCCGGACCCGGCGCGTCCCCATTCCTGGAGGTCGTAGATCTTCTTCAGGTAGTCCTGCGACCTGTCGGGGAGTTCGGAGACATGCATGGCGGGAAGTTTACCCGAGGGCACCCTGCCCTCCTCTGCGAACCGAGCGTCGGCGTCCTGTACAGTTCGAGTTCAATAGCATGAACTTTCAAGATTCAGGAGATGTACACCTATGTCACGAACGACCGCACTACTGACGGTGGCCGCCGTCACCGCCGCCGGACTCACCGCCTGTTCGACCGACGGAAAGGACTCACCTCAGGTACTCGCGACCTTCACGATCCTCGCCGACATCGCCTCCGAGGTCGCCGGCGACGCCCTCACCGTGGAGTCCCTGACCAGGCCCGGCGCCGAGATCCACGGCTACGACCCCACTCCAGGCGACATCCGCTCCGCCGCGGACGCCGACATCATCCTCGCCAACGGGCTCAACCTCGAGAAGTGGCTCGACAAGCTGATGACCGACTCGGAGGCCACCCGTGTCACCGTCACCGACCGCATCACCCCGATCCCCGTCGAAGGCACCGACGAGCCGAACCCGCACGCGTGGATGAGCCCCACCCTCGCCGCCGACTACGTCGACACCATCGCCGAGGCCTTCATCGACTACGCCCCGGACGACGCCGACACCTTCCGCGACAATGCCGGGAACTACAAGAAGCAGCTCGCCGAGGTGGAGACGACCATGCAGGAGGGTCTCGAGGCGCTGCCGGAGAACGAGCGTGCCCTGCAGACCTGTGAGGGTGCGTTCAGCTACCTCACCCGGGAGGCCGGCATGTCCGAGAGCTACATCTGGCCAGTGAACTCCGGTGAGGAGATCACCCCCGCGCAGATCCGCCGCGCGGCGTCCTTCGTCACGGACAACGAGGTGCCCACCGTGTTCTGTGAGTCCACCGTCGAAGCCGGCCCGAAGGAGCAGCTGGTCCGCGAGACCGGCGCCCGCGACGGCGGCACGCTCTACGTGGACTCCCTCACCGAGGAGGGCGGAGACGCCCCCACCTACCTCGACCTCATCCGCTACGACACCGACACCATCATCAAGGGACTCACCGGGGATGATGCGGAGTGAGCGCGATCGAGGTGGGAGGTCTCTCGGTGCACTACGGCCGGGTCCGCGCCCTCGACGGCGTGGACCTGCGCCTGGAGCACGGCCAGGTCAACGGACTGATCGGAACGAACGGCTCCGGCAAGTCCACCCTGTTCAACACACTCATGGGTGAGATCACCCCGACACACGGCACCGTCGAGGTCGCCGACCGGGCCCGGCACCTGGTCTCCTACGTCCCCCAGGCGGAAGCGGTGGACTGGACGTTCCCACTGACCGTCGGCGAGGTCGTCATGACCGGACGCTACGGCCACATGGGATTCCTGCGCCGACCGCGCGCCGTCGACCGTGAGGCGGTGGCGGACGCGATGGCCCGTACCGACCTCACCGACCTGGCCGACCGTCAGATCGGGCAGCTGTCCGGCGGACAGAAGAAGCGGACCTTCGTCGCCCGCGGTCTGGCACAGCAGGCCCGGACAGTCCTGCTCGACGAACCTTTCGCGGGTGTGGACACCACCAGTCAGGCGATGATCACCGACCTGCTCCACGAGATGGCTGCGTCCGGGGTGTGCATCCTCATCTCGACCCATGACCTGGCCTCCGTGGACGCCCTGTGCGACACGGTGACCCTGCTGCACCGCCGCGCCATCGCCCACGGCGTCCCCTCGGACGTCATGACGACGGGGAATCTCCTGACGACCTTCGGAATGGTGGCCTGAGATGCTGACCTACGAATTCATCCAACGTGCGCTGCTCGTCTCCACGGTCACCGCGGTGACCGCCGGTCTGCTGTCCTGCTGGCTGGTGCTCATCGGCTGGTCCCTCATGGGTGACGCGGTCTCCCACGCGGTCCTGCCCGGTGTGGTCATCTCCTACATCGTGGGCTGGCCCTTCGCCGTCGGTGCACTGATCGCCGCACTCATCGCCGTCACCCTCGTCGGAACGGTCGGGGAACGCACCACGCTCAAAGGCGACACCGCCATCGGCGTGGTCTTCACCGCGCTGTTCGCGCTCGGACTCGTCCTTGTCTCGGTCACGCCGGCCGGGACGAATCTCCAGGAGATCCTCTTCGGAAACCTGCTCGGCATCTCACAGGACGCCCTGGTCCAGGTCGTCATCTTCGGCGCGATCGCCCTGGTCGTCATGCTCGTCCTGCGCCGGAACATCACCGTGTGGGCCTTCGACCCCGCACACGCACGCGCCGTCGGTGTGCCCACCGGAGTCATCCGGGTCGCTGTGATGGTGTGCCTCGCTCTGGTCGTCGTCGCCGCGATGCAGGCGGTCGGCGTCATCCTCGTCGTCGCCATGCTCATCACCCCCGGCGCGACCGCCTACCTGCTGACCAGCCGGATCAACCGGATGCTGGTCATCGCTCCCCTGGTGGCCTGGGTCAGTTCCGTCGCCGGGATCACCCTGAGCTACCGCTACGACGTCTCCGCCGGCGGCACCATCGTGCTCTTCCAGGCCGGACTCTTCGTGCTGGCCTACCTCTTCGCCCCGCGGGAGGGGCTGGTCACCGCTCCCCTGCTGAAACGTCGGCGGCGTTCGCTGCATCATCAGCACCCCACCCTGCCTGACGCTGCTCCAGCTGACGCCGGAACGTCGACACCGCGGTCATGAGCCGGTTCTCGGCATCGCCGGGCTTGTCGGACTCCAGCCCGACCATCGGGTAACGGATGTCGGTGGGGATCTCGGTGTCCGGCAGACCGGCGGCACGGGCGACGGCGATGATCTCCTCCGCCGCAGCCAGGGGGGACGCCGCGGCCTGCAGCCCGGTGACCGCCGGGAACTCCTCGGCCTCCGGCTCCTCCCGCTTGTAGGGCTCCTTGCCCTCGCGGACGCGCCCCTCGGCCCACAGCCGGTCCTGCTCCTCACGGGACACCGGCCGCTCCGCCTCCTCGAAGAGGTAGGGGGCACGGTTGCGCATCTTCGCCACGAAGGCACCGGCGACGTGGCCGATGTCGAAGAATCCACGCCGGTTCGCGATCTCGGCGTGGAAGAGGACCTGCAGCAGCAGGTCGGACAGCTCCCTGCACAGTTCCTGTTCGTCGTAGCTCCCGGCGGCGTCCCCTGCCTCGATGACCTCCGCGAGTTCCTCGGTCTCCTCGCGCAGGTAGGTCAGCAGGCTGGCGTGGGTCTGCTCCTGTTCCCACTCCCCCTGCCGTAGCGCGCGGGCCATGAGGGCGACCGCGTCCTCCAGCTCGTCGATGACCGACCCCGGCACCTCGGTGCGGGTGGTGCGTCGCATCCCGGCCACGGCGACCGTGTGCTCGTCGGTGCCGACGATCTCCCCGTCGACGTATCCCCCGCCGGAGACGTCGATCTCAGGTGTCTCAGGAACCTGGGGTGCTGCGGTGGGCGCCGCCGACTCCAGCTCGCGGTCCGGCTCCATCGCGACCAGCAGACTGGGTGAACGCACCAGCTCCTCTCGACGGTTCAACCGCGCCACGACCTGCTCGTTCTCCGGGTCGGTGGTGACCAGGACCTCAGCCTCCTCGACGGTGTGGCCGCCCAGATCGGCGATCACCCATCGGATCCGTACCGGCACCTCCTCGGTGTACGAGACGTCGCCACCGAGCAGCGGGACGGCATCGACCGGGAGCATCGCGGGGAACCGTGGATCCAGGAGTACGACTGACATGCACGTAAGTCTAGCGGGTGACGGGCTCTCCCTCACGCAGGTTGCGTCGCGGGACCCCTGCGAGGTCCGTCAGCGCGTTCGCGCACCACTGCAGCAGGTCGTCGTCGCGGAGCGGAACGGCCCTCATTCCGGAGCCCTCCTTGGGCGCCGGAATGAGCACCGTCTTCGGTGTCGCCCGGTACACCGCCGCAGGGAAGAGACGCTTGAGACGCACCTGACCGGAGTCCGGGAGATTGACTGCGGAGAAACTGATCTTCGTGCCGGTCTGGATCACCTCGGTGATGTCCAGGTCGCGGCAGAGCATCCGCAGCCGGGAGACGACGGTGAGCCGCTCGACCTCCTCCGGGAAGTCGCCGTAGCGGTCGACGAGTTCCTCGAGGACGCCGGCCAGGGTGTCGTCGTCGGTGGCCTCGGCGAACTTCCGGTAGGCCTCCAGGCGCAGCCGCTCGCTGGCGATGTAGGTGACCGGGATGTGGGCGTCGACCGGCAGGTCGATGCGGATCTCCTTCTTCTCCTTGTCCGAGCCGTCGACGACCTCGCCGTCGGCCATGGCGCGGTAGGCCTCCACCGCTTCACCGACGAGGCGGACGTAGAGGTCGAAGCCGACCCCGGAGATATGGCCGGACTGCTCCGCACCGAGCACATTGCCCGCGCCACGCATCTCCAGGTCCTTCATCGCCACGGCCATACCGGCGCCGAGGTCGTTGTTCTCGGCGATGGTGCGCAGCCGGTCGTAGGAGGTCTCGGTGAGCATCTCCCCCTTGGGGTAGAAGAAGTAGGCGTAGGCACGTTCGCGGGAACGTCCCACCCGGCCGCGCAGCTGGTGCAGCTGCGACAGGCCCATGTGGTGGGCGTTCTCGACGATCAGCGTGTTCGCGTTGGCGATGTCCAGGCCGGTCTCGACGATGGTGGTGCACACCAGCACGTCGAACTCCCGGTCCCAGAAACCCTGGACCGTGGTCTCCAGCTGCTCCTCACTCATCTGGCCGTGGGCGACGACGACGCGCGCCTCCGGGACGAGTTCACGGATGTGTGCCGCGGCGTCCTCGATGGACTTGACCCGGTTGTGGACGTAGAAGACCTGTCCGTCGCGCAGCAGCTCGCGACGCACTGCCGCGGCGACGTGCCGGTCGTCCTGCGCGCCGACGTAGGTCAGCACGGGGTGCCGGTCCTCCGGCGGGGTGAGGATCGTCGACATCTCCCGGATGCCGGTCATCGACATCTCCAGGGTGCGCGGGATCGGGGTGGCGGACATGGTCAGCACGTCGACGTGGGTGCGCAGCGAGGTGATGTGCTCCTTGTGCTCCACACCGAAACGCTGCTCCTCGTCCACGATGACCAGGCCCAGGTTCTTCCACTGCACACCGGTGGCCAGCAGGCGGTGGGTACCGACGACGATGTCGACGGTGCCGTCGGCCATCCCGGCCAACGTCTCCTTCGACTCCCTGCCCGAGGTGAACCGGGACAGTTCCCGGATCCTCGTCGGGAAGTCCTGCATTCGCTCGACGAAGGTGCGGTAGTGCTGCTGGGCGAGCAGGGTCGTCGGCACGAGGACCGCGACCTGCTTGCCGGACTGCACCGCCTTGAACGCGGCGCGCACCGCGACCTCGGTCTTGCCGTAGCCGACGTCGCCGACGATGACGCGGTCCATCGGCACCGGCTTCTCCATGTCGGCCTTGACCGCCTCGATGGCGTTGTACTGGTCCTCGGTCTCGGTGAAGGGGAAGGCCTCCTCCATCTGCCGGGTCCACTGGTTGTCCGGGTCGAAGGCGAAGCCCGGTGCCGCCTGCCGGGCG
>NHCFD04200__coassemble_649_pt1 | contig 10387 bp, 8 predicted proteins | sample NHCFD04200__metabat2_high_PE_017 | metagenome-assembled genome bin NHCFD04200 | reverse complement strand
CTCGTCGTCGCGCAGGGACGCTGCCTTCTCGAAGTCCTGGTCGTCGATCGCTGCTTCCTTGGCCCGCCGGACCTCGGCGATCTTGTCGTCGACGTCCTGGATCGCCTTCGGCGCGGTCATCCGCCTGATGCGCATACGGGCACCGGCCTCGTCGATGAGGTCGACGGCCTTGTCCGGCAGGAAACGGTCGTTGATGTACCGGTCGGACAGGCGTGCGGCGGCGGCGAGGGCACCGTCGGTGATGGACACTCGGTGGTGCGCCTCGTAGCGGTCACGCAGACCCTTGAGGATCTCGACGGTCATCTCGACGCTCGGCTCCGGCACCTGGACGGGCTGGAAACGACGCTCGAGGGCTGCGTCCTTCTCGATGTGCTTGCGGTACTCGTCAAGCGTGGTGGCACCGATGGTCTGCAGCTCACCACGGGCCAGCTTCGGCTTGAGGATGCTGGCGGCGTCGATCGCGCCCTCGGCGGCACCCGCACCGACGAGGGTGTGGATCTCGTCGATGAACAGGATGATGTCGCCGCGCTGGTTGATCTCCTTGAGCACCTTCTTCAGGCGCTCCTCGAAGTCACCGCGGTAGCGGGAACCGGCGACGAGGGAACCGAGGTCCAGCGAGTAGAGCTGCTTGTCCTTCAGGGTCTCGGGGACCTTGCCGTTGACGATGTCGAGGGCCAGGCCCTCGACGACGGCGGTCTTACCGACGCCGGGCTCACCGATGAGCACCGGGTTGTTCTTGGTGCGGCGTGAGAGCACCTGCATGATGCGCTCGATCTCCTTGCCGCGACCGACCACCGGATCAAGCTTGCCGTCCTTGGCAGCCTGGGTCAGGTTGCGGCCGAACTGGTCGAGGACCAGGGAGTTCGACTTCTGACCGGGCTTGCCGCTCGGAGCGGACGGTGCACCGTCGCCGGGGCCGACACCGGCACCTGCCGGCTCGTCGGAGGCCTGCTCGCTCTCGGGCTCGCCACCCTCGTAACCGGACAGCAGCTGGATGACCTGCTGGCGGACGCGGGACAGGTCAGCACCGAGCTTGACCAGGACCTGGGCGGCGACGCCTTCACCCTCGCGGATCAGACCGAGCAGGATGTGCTCGGTACCGATGTACTTGTGGCCGAGCTGCAGAGCCTCGCGCAGGGCGAGCTCCAGCACCTTCTTGGCACGCGGGGTGAAGGGGATGTAGCCGCTCGGCGGGTGGCCACCGGTACCGATGATGTCTTCGACCTCGGTACGGACGGCCTCCAGGGAGATTCCCATGGATTCCAGGGCCTTGGCGGCGACGCCCTCACCCTCGTGGATCAGTCCGAGCAGGATGTGCTCGGTACCGATGTAGTTGTGGTTGAGCGCGCGGGCTTCCTCCTGCGCCAGCACGACGACGCGCCGCGCCCGGTCAGTGAACCTCTCGAACATGAGCTCTCCCTTACTCGCGGGGTCGGATATGGGCACCACCTTAGTGACTTCACGACCCGCCGTTGACTCACTATGGACAACGCCCGGTGTCTGCCGGGTGTTCCCGACCCCCACTGCGGTCCGATGGAGCATATACACACAGGTCATCACATGTTTATCTGATCCGGAAGTGGGCTGTACGCCGTCAGCGAACAGGGCGGATCAGTGCTCACTTCCGCAAAAACAAGTATTCCGGCGATTCCGGACATTTTTATCTGTAACCTGGATTACATCAGGGCGTCCCAGCCGCCGCCCGTCACGATTGACCACCGGGTACACCCCGCAACACCAGAGAGAAGGACCACCATGAGCGGATCCGATCCCGCCGTCACCCTCAAGGAACTCCCGAAGCTCGCTGAAGGAACCCTGCCCCTGTTCAAGTCCGGCGTCCTCGGTCTGATGGGACCGCTGGCGATGGGTAAGGCACTGAAGTCCATCTACCAGTGGTCCTTCACCCCCGCCGGCCTGCTGTCCCTCGGCGCAGCCCAGGATCCGTACCACACCGCCATCATCGACGACGCCGGCTCGATCACCTACAGCGAACTCCACGACCAGACGAACAAGCTGGCCCAGGCCCTGTACCGTACCGGCGTCCGCGAGCGCGACAAGATCGGCATGCTGAGCCGCAACCACCGCGGCTTCCTCATGACCCTGTGCGCCCACGGTCGCCTCGGCACCGACATCGTCCTGTTCAACACCGGCGCCTCCGCGTCCCAGACCCGCGCGGTGATGAAGGAGCAGAAGATCGACCTGCTCTTCATCGACGAGGAGTTCATCCCGCTGCTGCCCAAGGGCTTCGACGAGTGCCCGGTGATCATCAACTGGGAGGAGAACCACGACACCGCCGCGGCCCCCCTCAGCGACGAGGAGAAGGAGCGCAAGGCCGCCGCCGGCTACGACGTCATCGAGTACGCCTCGAATGTCGCCGAGGCCACCGAATCCGAGGACCACGCGGTGCGCAATCCGCAGTGGCCGACGCTCACCGAGGTGCTGCGTACCTCCCCCGGCACCGAGAAGATCCCGGGCCACCCGCGCCGCGGTCGCACCATCATCCTGACCTCCGGAACCACCGGTACCCCGAAGGGTGCTCGCCGACCGGAGCCGAAGACCTACCTGCCGGCGTCCTCGATCATGTCGCGCATCCCGCTGAAGCATCACCGCGGCTACTACGTGCCGGCCCCGATGTTCCACCTCTGGGGCTTCTGCCAGATCCAGCTGGGCCTGGCCCTGCGCGCCACCTTCATCCTGCAGCGCAAGTTCAATCCGCGGGACGCCGTCAAGCTCATCGAGGCGAACCGTCCGGACACCATCGCCATCGTCCCGACGCAGCTGCGTCGTCTGCTCGAGGCTGTGCCGGAGAACTTCTCCCCCGGTGTCCGCAATATCGTCGCCTGCGGCGAGGCTCTGCCGGCCCGCGTCATCCGCGACACCCACGAGAAGTTCGGCCAGGTGCTCTACAACCTCTACGGCTCCACCGAGGTCTCCTGGGCGTCCATCGCCCAGCCCCAGGAGCTGGAGGCGCACCCGACGACCGCCGGCAAGGCTCCGATGGCGACCACCCTCAAGGTCGTCGACGAGCACGGCAACGACGTCCCCGAGGGCGAGGTCGGACGTGTGTTCGTCGGCAACGACCTCCTCTTCGACGGCTACACCCGCCCCGGCGTGGACAAGGAGAACCTGCACGGTCTGGTCTCCACCGGTGACCTCGGCTACTTCAAGGACGGGCTGTTCTACCTGGCCGGACGCAGCGACGACATGATCGTCTCCGGTGGTGAGAACGTCTACCCGATGGAGGCGGAGGACGTCATCTCCGACATGCCGGAGGTCTACGAGGTAGCCGTCCACGGTGTCGCCGACCCGGACTTCGGTCAGGCCCTGGCCTGCTACGTCGTGCTCAACGAGGGCGAGTCCGAGGAAGGCTTCGCCGAGAAGGCCAAGCTGGCGGTGAAGGCCAAGCTGGCCCGCCACAACATCCCCCGCTACTTCGTGTTCATGGATGTCCTGCCCCGCAACGCGGTCGGCAAGATCGTCCCGCGCGAGCTGCCGAAGATCGACAACGGCATGGACGAGGAGGACGCCGCCTAGGTCCCGTCCCACCCCGGGCATCCCCGGGCATCCCCGGGCATCCCCGGGCACTGCGCCGAAAACCCCGATCCCCAGGTCACCGGAACTTCTCCGGAACGACCTGGGGATCGGGTTTTCCTGTGGTCCGGCCCCCACCTGCCCTCCCCTGTCGGCCGCTTCCGCCTACTTCCCTCCCCTCAGCGGCAGCGGTAAGTGCACAGCGGCAGTTCCTCCTGTCATCTCCGGCCGCCCGGACGACAGGAGGAGATGCCGGAGCAACGGACCGGGTGCCGGGGCGCATCGTCCTCACGTCTCTGGACGGACTCCGGGGCTTCAGATCTGCGTCAGGCACGGATCCGGACTTCCGTGCCACAGAGGTGCGGATCTGTGCCTGACGCAGACATGCTGCAACATGATGCTCCCCCGGTACGGACCGGCGGACAGCCTGTCCGACGGGTCCGGCAACCGTGACATGCAGAAGCGGCCCCCGGTCATGATGACCGGGGGCCGCTGCGTGTGACGCGTCCTGCGTCCTACTGCCTGCTGCTACTTCAGCTGGGCGGAGGACAGGTTCAGCTCGCGACGGGCGACGACGAGCTGCTGGATCTGCTGGGTGCCCTCGAAGATGTCGAGGATCTTGGCGTGGTCAGTGGTCATCGTATCGACGCAGTTCAGAGCGGGGCCAGTACGGCCTGTACGGCCACTAAAGCAGCGTAGGCCACACCTGCTGCGGGATATTTGCGGGATGGAACCGCCCCCTCCGCCCCTCCCCCAGACACGAAAAAGGCCCCCACCGACGTATGCCGGTGGGGGCTTTGGGGAGCTGCAGGGTGTTGATACCGAGGGAGGGAGGTCACCCGCGCTCAACCCGGGGATGACGATACCTGAAGCGGAGGCTTCCCGGACTGAAACGGCGAAACCCCCATCGCCATGACGCCGATGGGGGCCCGGTGGGGAGCGACACAACCGGGGCGACCCGGCGAAGGGGACCCCGCGGCGCTCAACCCATCCTGAACCTTAGCAGGCAGCTCAGCGATCGGGTTAGGTCTGAAACCTCAACGTGACCTTGGTTCACCCAACGTCTCTCACCATCAGTACCATCGCACCAATGAATACTATGAGAAAAGCCACTTCCGATGACCTCGCTGGCGCATCTTCCACACTCGCGATGGCGTTTGAAGACTACGCATGGACCAACTTCACAATCGCACCTGATGACCATTTGACGCGAGTACGCGACGTGCAGAACCTATGCCTCAAGGAGATCGCCCTGCCCTACGGCCTGATCGTCGTCAACGACGACATGTCAGTAGTTGCTGCTTTCACACAGCCCGCAGCATCGGCCAAGGTGGACCCGTCGGTATGGTCAAGAATCTCCGAGCGCATGGGACCTGCTCCTAGTTCCAGCATTGAACTGGATCTACCCGCCCCGCTGGATGAAGCGAGCTGGGGGCTCGCGACCGTTGGCGTGCTTCCGACTAGCCAAGGGCAAGGTCTCGGCTCTGCAGCAATTCAGTACGGTCTCCACAGCCTTGACGCGATAACCGGCACTGTGACTGCAGTCCATCTTGAAACTTCGGACCCCCGCAACGTGCGATTGTACGAGCGGTTGGGGTTCAGGACTTACGCCGAGACGAGCGTGGACGATGGCCCCATGGTGTGGTCTATGCAGCGTGGTTAAGGTCACGGCCAGTCGTAAACCGGCAGATCAGACCGACCTCGGCCGTCTAGCGGCGTCCACGGCGGGCCGGATGAGGTCGGGCACGGCAGGGAGCCAAGCGGGCCGGTCGGGCCCAAGATTCTCGTCAGCAGCGTCCTCCCGTCGTGCGATGTGATCGATCGCCACTCCATGCTTGTGGTCCATGTCGGTCAACCGCCGGTCTTGCAGAGTGATCCGATCCCCCTGGTCGGTGACAGTGCGCTCCGTTTTCTCGATGGTCTTCTCCGCCCGCTCCAACGCCGCGCCAAGTGACTTGACCGCATTCTCGGACTCCTCAACCGCGACGGACCGGGCGGTGTGCTCCGCCTCGGTTTTCGCCTGTTCGATCTGCGCCCTGGTCTCGATCCGCTCCTTGCGGATCTTCCACAGGCCACCAATGACCGCGAGGACGAGGGTTACTGTTCCCCCGATGGTCAGGTCAGCGATCACGGGTCACCGCCCGTAGACGTAGTCAGTGGTGGCCTCAGCGGTCGCGGCGGTACCAGCGGCGGTGTCGTGCTCGCCCTTCTCCTCCGCACGGATCGCCGCGAGGACAGCGGACGCGACATCCTGCGGGGTGACAGTCTTGACCTGCTGGACGACAATGTCAGCCACGTCGTGCGCGGAACCGAGCAGAGACGCAACTTCCGCGTCAGCGTCAGTCGCCGTGGAGTCACTTCCCTGGTGGGTCTTCGTCGCGGCGAGCGCGGGTGCGAGGACGCCCAGCAGGATCGGCAACCACTTGTCCACCTGTTCGGTGACCTGATCTGCCTGAATATCGGACAGGACCCCCACCCAGCCGAGGACGCCAATGACCACGGCAGCGAGGCCGTAGGCAATCTTGCGGACCTGCCAAGCCTGGGGCTTCTTCTTGACGCTCATGGTCAGTTCTCCTTGGTGTCGGTGGTGCCGGGGACGCCGAGTTTCGCAGCGATCGCGGCAAGGGTGTCGGTGCGGGTGCGGCCGCCTGTCTGCGGCCACCCGCCGTAGGGCCCGCCGATGGCCGGGTCGCCCATGTCCTGGGCGGAAAGGGCCATGAGCATCGCACGGCAGTCGGCGGTGTTGTCTCGGATCTGCCTCAGCAGGGCGGTCTGGTCGTCAGTCACGGGGGTCTCCTTCACTGGTGTGGTGCTGGTGGTGGTCCCGGAGCCCATCCGGTCGTACCAGTACTGGGCGCGGGCGATGTACGCCTTGCCGTACTCCCCGTTCGGGCCGAGACGATAGGGGCAACTGGTCTGCCCGGTCTCAGAGTGCGGGCGGACGTTCACGCCCCAGGCTGGCCGTCCGAGGCCGTAGTAACGGCAGATCGCGGCGACGAGGTGCGCGCCCTCCTCCCGCGTCTTCTCCGCAACGGGCCAGTCGGCCGCGGCCCCACCGGAGTTGGCGTGCTCGATGCCGATACTCTCCTGATTCCGCAGGAGGTTCGCGGCGTGCCACGCGGTGTCCGAGTCATTGACGAGCTGGCCGATCTGACCATCGATCGTCACTTGGTAGTGCGCGGACGCCTCGCGGGTCTGCCACACCTGCCAGATCTGATCAATGCTGAGCATGCCCGCATTGTGGTGGATCACCACGTACCGGATCTTCCGGCCACCACGGCCGGGCGTGTAGTTCTTCGTGAGGAGTCGGTAACGATCCGGCTCCAGGTCCTTCCACGACTTCATGTGTGCCTCCTTTTGGGCATGAGAAACCCCCGTCACCGGTGTGGTGCGGGGGTGAAGATGAAGAGGGGGTCAGTAGGAGCGGAAGCGGAGCCAGACTTGTCCGCGACCACCGGGCTGACCCGGCCGTAATGAGACCACGTCGCCGCTACCGCCACCACCGCCACCACCTGGTGCGCCACCAGCGGTATCCACTCCGCCCCCGGAACCGCCGGTGAAGGTGAACCCGAATGCCGTATACGGCGCCGGGGTGCCGCCGACGTAGTTGCTCATACCAGAGTTAGCTCCACCGCCTGCAGAGACAAGAGCCGTGCCAGCGGCAGTGATCGTAGTGGACCCGCCATCTGTCTCAGCCGCGCCTCCCACTCCGATGCTAACGGTCAGCGAGGCGCCGGGAGACACGATGCCGGAGGTGTTCGCCCACTGTCCAGCGGCACCTCCCCTACCTCGCTGGGAAATGACAGCGAATCCGCCATGCCCACCGCCACCACCTCCGATCGCTACAGCATCCACGTACCCAGCCCACGCAGGCACGATGACCGTCGTGTCCGCGGTGACGACAGTGAACGCGGCGAGGGTGTCATCTGCGCGACGCCACAATTCGACCGCTCCGGTGGCGGTTCCGACGCGCACAGACTTGACCAGGATCGCCCCGACCCGGATGTCCTTCGGCACGGTCGACCCCGTCGAAGTACCCACACGCAGCGGCATGTCACACCCCCGTCACGAAGTAGATGGTGCCCGCCACCGGGGTGGTCGGCATCGCGGTGACGACCTGGATCTTCGACGCGTCCAGCTTCGCACCGAGCGCCGTATCAAGTCCTGTGACCTGGCTGGTGGTGTGCGTGTGCGACGATGCGGCCTTGCCGTCAAGAGCAGCCTGCAGGCCCGTCACATCCGCGACGGCATGCGTGTGCACCTTGTCGGCCTTCTGACCGATCGCCGCATTCAGCGTGTCCGTGATGTCCCGGTTCTCCTGGGCGTACTCCGCGACCTCACGGATCGTGTCCAAGTCCTCCGGAGCACCATCCACCACTGCCGCAATCTGGTCGGTGACTTCCCGGCGGATCACGTCAGTGTCCACCGAATCAGCCGCCGCCTGTGCGCGGTCAGCCTCAGTCGTCGCACGGTCGGCCTCAGCGGTCGCTGTCGACGCCGCGTCCTCAGCGGTGGTCGCGGAGGTAACGGCCGCGGTCCGGTCCTCGCCGGTCGCCGTGCGGTCCTCCCCCGTCTGCGCCCGATCGGCAGCGGTTGCCACGGCGTCAGCCTGCGCGGCCTGCGCGTGACCCTCAGCCACAGTCGCGGACGCGTCCGCGTCCGTCGCAGACGAGGACGCGGCCGAAGCCTGCTCAGTCGCCCGATCCGCCTCCGACCCCGCCCGGTCGGCCTCCATCTTCGCCCGATTCGACTGCTCGGTGGCCGTCGACGCTGCACCAGTCGCAGTGGTCGCCGCAGCCGTCGCCTGATCCCGAGCGTCGAGAACGACCTCAGCGGAGCCGACCCGGTCCGCCCCAGCCTCAGCGCGGACGGCGGACGCCTCAGAAGCGGCGGCAGACGCAGCGGCGGCCGTCGCAGACTCCCCCGCCACCCTCACAGCCTCACGGGCCGCGGCGTCCACCTCACCCACCGCGTCAGCGGCAGCCTCAGCGCGGCGGATCGCGTCCTCAGCCGCACGGGACATCGACCGCACGGTGGCGATCACCGACTCGATGTCACCCGTCGGGACCTCAGGGAAGCCACCGGCGGAGACCAGGGTCGTGATGTCCACGTCGCCCTCGGTCGCGTCGACCAGCATGGTCGGGATAGTGACCGCCGTGGACTCATAGCGAACGTCGAAGGAGGCGCGCCACCACACCGGCGTGTCATCGATCATCACCGGCAGTTCCTGCCCCACCTCCCCCGGCACGTCCCCAATCTCAGACACCGTGCCGGACAGGGACACGATCTGTCCCGCCGACACCAGCGACTTGATCGGCTTCAGTGACACGAGCCGGTTCGGGCCCGTCGCTTTCGCCTGCGACAAGCCCTTCGGCAGCACCGGCGTCCACGTCACCGTGCCCGTCAGATTCACCTCATCGAGCTGGTGATCCTCGTCCTGAATCATGTCCATGATGAACAGGGTCAGGAGCCCTGTCACCCGGCTATGCGTGATACCCACTATGCACCTCCAAAAGTTGAGTCCAAGCACACTGCGGTGATCTCAGACGCCACCTGCTCCATCACATAGGGGATGGCACCGGACGTTTCCACACGTGCCCCAATGACATCTCCGATATCACGCACCACGAAGATAGCCGAGCACTGCACCGTCCCCCGATCTCCGCCTGTGTACGCATATGATCCCGCCCGATTACGGGTCACAACAGCACCGTCGACAGTTGCCCACTGCCGGATGCCCATCGCCATGTACATGTAGTTGTTCTGTAGTGTGAGAGACAGTCGAGCATTCACCATCCACACGCCAGGGCGGTCGATGACAATCCCCGACGTGAATCCGGACGGGCCTGCCAAGCCAGTCTCAAAGTGTGCACCCTTCGCTGCATCATCCTGTTTCCAGACCACTGCACTCGGCGACGCGTCAGCAGCGGGGCGAGCGGTGCAGTATCCGGCAACACCTGCCAGTCCGGTTAGGTCCTGCTTCGACGCGACCTGGTCGCCGACCTCGGTCGACGAGGCGGCGAGTTCTCCCCGATCCATGTCCCACTGGGGCCGGCCGTACGAGAAACGGCTGTTGTCGACACTCATGGCATCCGCTCCAGCTTCACCCGCAGCGACGAGCGGCCGTTACCAGCGACCCGCCATGCGGCGGCGAGGCCCGCGGACTTCACCGCGACGACGTGGAGTGTCTGCTCCACACCCGGCTCCACCACGCCCACGCGGATACCAGTCGTGTCCGGGGTGAACGGGTCGGGTGAATAGGCATGAAAGCGCTGGTTAACCCACCCGGCAGCCTCCATGTTGCCGTACGCAACACCAACCATCGCGCCGGTGTCCGGGTCATCGGCGCGCACCTGCACATCCACCGTCTGCCCCAAGATCGAGGACACCTCCACCGACCCATCGAAATCGAGGCGGTAGCGGTACGGCTGCGCGGGAATCGTAATCGCGGTGATGATGTGCCGGGTACCGGTAAGACCAGACGACCAGTCACCGAATGCGGAGGAAGGCACGTTGTAGATCTTCGGACCGAGATACCCATCCATCCAGTGCATCTTCCCGGACGTTTCATCGAAGATGAGGATCTGTCCGTCCTCCGGACCACCGGTGATGTCCGGGCTGCTGAAGATCGAGCCCGGCTCGCCCTGGTCCCCTGGCTCGCCCTTCGGCAACTTCGGCAGGTCCACCCCCAGGGAGTAGACGCCGTCACTACCGACCACCCGGGTACCGAGCGGCTGGTCCAGAGTCTCCCCGTCGACCGTGACCGTGCCGCCGACGAGGATCGGCGCGGGCCCCTGGGGCCCCTCAGCGCCGAACGCGTCCGGAGAGATGACGAACCGGTTGCCGATCCACACCC
>NHCFD04200__coassemble_640_pt1 | contig 10479 bp, 6 predicted proteins | sample NHCFD04200__metabat2_high_PE_017 | metagenome-assembled genome bin NHCFD04200 | reverse complement strand
TCGATGACGGATCGGGGGCGTTGAGCTACACCGAACTGCTCGACGCCGTCGAGGCGAAGGCAGCGGTGCTCCGCTCGGCGGGCGTGCGACCGGGGGACAGGGTCGGTATCCGCGTCGACTCCGGATCGAAGGAACTCTACATCTCGATTCTCGCCGTGATGCTCGCCCGGGCTGCCTACGTTCCGGTCGATGTCGACGACACCGATGAGCGGGCCCGTCTCGTCTTCGGGGAGGCACAGGCTGTCGGCATCGTCGGTAACGGCGGCTATGTGCCGCGTGAGAACGGGGACGTGCAGGGCACGCAGGACGCCGAGGCGTCCCACGACCCGACCCCGGACGACGACGCCTGGATCATCTTCACCTCCGGATCCACCGGGGTGCCGAAGGGGGTCGCGGTGACACACCGCTCGGCCGCGGCATTCGTCGATGCGGAGGCGAACCTCTTTCTGCAGGATGAACCGCTCAGCCCCGGCGACCGTGTGCTCGCGGGCCTCTCGGTCGCCTTCGACGCGTCCTGCGAGGAGATGTGGCTCGCCTGGCGGCACGGCGCGTGCCTGGTGCCGGCGCCCCGCTCGCTGGTGCGCAGCGGGGTGGACCTCGCAGGCTGGCTCGTGCGCCAGGGCATCACGGCCGTCTCGACCGTGCCGACGCTGGCCGCGATGTGGCCCGCCGAGGCGATCGAGAACGTCCGGCTGCTCATCTTCGGCGGCGAGGCCTGCCCGCCCGAACTCGCCGCGCGCCTGGTGGAGGAGGGCCGTGAGGTCTGGAACACCTACGGCCCGACGGAGGCGACCGTCGTCGCCTGCGGCTGCCGGCTCGACGGGAAGGGCCCGGTCAGCATCGGTCTTCCCCTCGACGGCTGGGACCTCGCCGTCGTTGACGCCGAGGGCAGGCGCGTCGCGCCCGGTGAGCTGGGTGAACTCATCATCGGCGGCGTCGGTCTCGCGCGTTACCTCGACCCGGCGAAGGACGCGGAGAAGTACGCAGCCATGCCCTCCCTCGGCTGGGAGCGTGCCTACCGTTCCGGGGACCTCGTGCGGTATGAGGAGGACGGCCTCATCTTCGTCGGCCGTGCCGACGACCAGGTCAAGGTCGGTGGACGCCGCGTCGAGCTCGGTGAGGTGGAGAATGCGCTGCAGGAGCTGCCCGGAGTGACGGCCGCGGCCGCTGCGGTCCGGAAGAGTGAGGCGGGTGTGCCCCTGCTCGTCGGCTACCTCGTCGTTGAGGGCGACCGTGACCTCGACCGCGCCGCGGCCCGCGAACATCTCGCCTCCCGTCTCGCGGCGGGGGTGATGCCGTTGCTCGCTGTCGTCGAGGAACTGCCCACGCGGACCTCGGGCAAGGTGGACCGTGCGGCACTCCCGTGGCCGCTGCCGCCGTCGGCGACCGGAGGCGGAGCAGGACAGGACAGTCCGGGCGAGGGCGACGCACCCCGGACAGAGGCCGAGCAGTGGCTCATGGAGCTGTGGGAGGCTGTCCTCGGCATGCCCGTCCCGGGCACCGACGCCAACTTCTTCGACCTCGGCGGCGGGTCGCTTGCCGCGGCCCAGCTCGTCAGCCGGATCCGCACCAGGGTGCCCGAGTTCGCCGTCGCCGACGTCTACGACGTGCCGCGGTTGGCTGCGATGGCGGCAGCGGTCGCCGCGACGGACGAGCAGACCATCCCTGACACCTACCACCGCCCGGTCCCGACGCCCCGCCGTACCCAGTGGCTGCAGACGCTTGCCGGCGTCCCGTTGTTCATCGTGGGCGGGGTGAGGTGGCTCGTCTACCTCCTCACCGCCGGCACGATCCTCACCGCGGTCGACGCCGACGCCTTCAGCGTCCTGCCGAGTGTGCCCTGGTGGCTGCTCATCGTCATGATCGTCGTCGTGGCGACGCCCTTCGGCCGTATGGGTATCGCCGCGCTGGCGGCCCGCGTGCTGCTGGGCGGACTCGCCCCGGGCGACTACCCGCGCGGCGGTGCCACCCACATGCGTCTCTGGCTCGCCGAGCAGTTCGCCGCCCAGATCGACGCCGTCGGTCTCGCCGGCGCGCCGTGGATCACGGTGTACGCCCGCATGCTCGGCGCGAAGGTCGAGCGCGACGTGTCACTGCATGCCCTGCCGCCGATCACCGGCATGCTGGAGATCGGCCGGAACTCGGCCATCGAACCCGAGACCGACCTCAGCGGGTACTGGATCGACGGTGACCTGCTGCGCGTCGGACCGGTGCGCATCGGACGCAACGTCACCGTCGGCGCACGGTCAACACTGGCACCCGGCACCCGCATCGACGACGGGGCGGAGATCGCCCCCGGCTCCGCCGTGTTCGGCCGCGTGAAGTCGGGCCAGCGGTGGGGTGGTTCGCCCGCCGTGCGCACCGGTGGAGCAAAAAGTACCGCGCGGGACGCCGCAGCCAGGTGGCCGGAGAAGAAGGCGACGCAGTCGTCGGCGTGGAAGATCGCCTACGGTGTCTCGTCGGTCGGTCTGGCCCTGCAGCCGTTCGTGGCGTTCACGGCGGGAGCCGCCGTCCTCTCGATCGGGATCGCCGGTGCAGACACCCCCTGGCAGGCGTTGCTCGGCTCGCTTGTCTGGTTGGTGCCGGCGGTGCTCGCCGTTGGCCTCGTGTACGCGGGGATCGTCCTGGTGCTCGTCCGTCTGTGCGCGGTCGGTCTGACGGAGGGGACATTTCCGGTGCACAGCCGCATCGGGTGGCAGGTGTGGACCACGGAGCGCTTGCTCGATGCATCCCGCAACTTCCTTTTCCCGATCTACTCGAGCCTGTTCACCCCGGTGTGGCTGCGCATGCTGGGCGCCCGGGTCGGGAAGAACGTCGAGGCGTCCACCGTCCTGCTGCTGCCGACGATGACCCGCATCGACGAGGGGGCGTTCCTCGCCGACGACACGATGGTCGCATCCTATGAACTGCATCGCGGATGGCTGCGGATCGCCCCGGTGCGCATCGGTAAACGAGCGTTCCTCGGCAACTCGGGCATGGCCGGCCCCGGGCACAAGGTCGCCAAGCGTTCGCTGGTCGCCGTGCTGTCGGTTGCCCCGGACAAGTCGAAGTCGGGTTCGTCATGGCTCGGCTCCCCGCCGACCCGCCTGCGCCGCGCGGCGCAGACCGGTGACGACGAGCGCACCTACAACCCCGGGGCGCGGCTGAAGGTCGCGCGCACCTTGTGGGAACTGTGCCGCATCGTGCCGGTGATCGTCTCCTGCCTGCTCGGAGTAGCGGTGCTCTGCGTCTTCACCTGGCTCTGGTCCTCGGTCGGGCCGTGGTGGACGCTCCTGCTGTCCGGCATCGTGATGCTCGCCGCCGGCGCGGTCGCCGCAGCGGTCACCACTGTCGCGAAGTGGACGATCGTGGGGCCGATCCGGGCCGGGGAGAAGCCGTTGTGGTCGAGTTTCGTGTGGCGCACCGAGGTCAGTGACACCTTCACCGAGATGCTCGCCGCACCCTGGTTCGCCCGTGCCGCCGTGGGGACGCCCGCGATGGCGGTCTGGCTGCGCTCGCTCGGTGCGCACATCGGCAAGGGCGTGTGGTGCGACTCGTACTGGCTGCCCGAACCCGATCTGGTGACCCTCGGTGACGGTTCCACTATCAACCGGGGCTGTGTGGTGCAGACGCACCTGTTCCACGACCGCATCATGAGCATGGACCGTGTCGAGCTCGAGGACGGGGCGACGCTCGGCCCGCACAGTGTGATCCTGCCCGCCGCGTCGATCGGTGCGCATGCGACGGTCGGTCCGGCCTCGCTGGTGATGCGCGGTGAGGGCGTGCCCGTCGGCTCCCGGTGGAGCGGCAACCCGATCGGCCCCTGGAAGGCCGTGAAGGTGCGCGCCTACCAGTCAACGACATAGGATCGGTCCGATGCCCCACACCTCTGCTCCACACCCCTACCTCCCGCACTCCGGTGACCAGCGGTTCTCCGTCGCTCATACGGCGCTCGCCATCGACTACACCCCGCGCACCAACCGCCTCGAGGGACGTGCCGAGTTCGACGTGCGGGTGCTCGAGGAGACCCGGGACCTGCGCTTCGACCTCGTCGGGCTGCGCGTAGGCAAGGTGCGTGTCGACGGGAAGGTGCACAAGCAGCTCAAGCACGGGAAGGACGCACTGCATGTGCGCTTCGGTCCGTCTCTGCAGCCGGGAACCTCGCTGACCGTCGTCATCGACTACGCCGGCAAGCCGGCGCCGCGCCGGTCGCACTGGGGCGAGGTCGGCTGGGAGGAACTCACCGACGGTGCGCTCGTCGCCTCGCAGCCGTGCGGAGCGCCCACGTGGTTCCCCTGCAACGACCGGGTCGACGACCGAGGCACCTACGACATCGAGTTCACCTGTGACCCGGAGTTCTTCGTCGCGGTGACCGGTGTGCCGGGGCGCGTGACCTCCGCGGGACGCAAGAAGGCCTGGCACTTCGAGAGCCATGTCCCGACCGCGACGTACCTGCTCGCCGCGCACGTGGGGGAGTACACGGAGTACGCGTTCCGCCTCACGACCGTGGGCGATGTCGTCGTCGGCGCGGTGCGTGCCGGGGCACGATCGCTCACCGGACACGCCCCGCAAGGCGCCGGATCCGCCAGGCTCATCGCCCCGCCTGCCCACTCAGGCCTCGTGCGCGAGGCCTTCTCCCCGGTACCCGACATGGTGGCGGTCTTCGAGGACTGGTTCGGCGACTACCCGCAGGAGGATCTGACTGTCGTCGTCGTTGACGAGGACCTGGAGATTCCGCTGGAGGCACAGGGCATGACGACCTTCGGCCTGAACCACTGCGAGGAGTCCGAGCAGCGACTCATCGCGCACGAGCTCGCCCACCAGTGGTTCGGCAACAGTGTCGGCCTCGCCCGCTGGGAGGACATCTGGCTCAACGAGGGCTTCGCCTGCTTCTCCGAGTGGATCTGGTCGCAGGAGTTGGACGGGCCGTCGATCGCGGAGTGCGCCGGCTTCCACCATGCGCGGCTGGCGGAACTGCCGCAGGATCTACAGCTTCTGGACCCCGGCGCCGCCGATCTGTTCGACGACCGTGTCTACAAGCGGGGTGCGCTTCTTCTCGAGTCGCTCCGACGCACCCTCGGTGACCTGTCGTTCCGGGCCCTGCTGCGCACCTGGGCGGAGACCAGGAAGCACAGCCTGGCGACAACCGACGAGTTCACGGCACTGGCCGACTCGGTGAGCACCGAACCGCTCGACGGCATCTGGCAGGCGTGGTTGCACAGCACCGCGCTGCCGGAGCTGCCGGAGCTGCCTGCGGAATAGGTTCCACCTACCCGACGGCGATGGCGCCGCGCAGGTCCTCGCCGGTGAGCATCCCGGCGGCGGAGGCGGTCATGACCTCGCGGGCCTTCGGCACGCTGTCCCAGGTGTTCCACAGCAGGACGCCCCGGGCGATCCCGCCGTCCAGGTAGTAGATGACGGCGGCGGTGTGGTCGTCGTTCCAGTCCTCGAGGGTGTCGAGGTCCGTGCTCAGCGTGCCGACCGCCTCGTAGCCGTCGTCGAAGATGTCGGAGAAGAACAGCGGCGTGTAGTCGTAGGTGGCGGCGTCGCCGGCCATGTTCTTGCCGGCGATCTCACCGGACTGCTCGGCGTTGTCCACGTGCTCGACATGACGACGCCCCAGCAGGGGATCGGTGAACTCGATGATGTCGCCGGCGGCGAAGATGTCGGGGTCGCTGGTGCGCAGGGACGCGTCGACGGCGACGGCATCGTCCTCGACGGTGAGCCCGGCGTCCTCGGCGAGGCCGGTCTCCAGCACCGCGCCGAAGCCGATGACCACCAGATCGGCGGTGGTCGCGTCCCCGTTCTCCGGCACGAGGCTCAGTGTCTCGCCGGAGGTGTCGAGGTGGTCGAGGAGGAACCCGTGGTGCACGGTGACGCCCTTGTCGGCGTAGACCTCCTCGAGATGGTCGGTGACTGAGGCCGGGAACATGTGCCCGAGCAGCCGGTCGTCCGGGGTGTAGATGTCCACGGTGGCGCCGACGGCGTGGAGCGCGACGGCGATCTCGGAGCCGATGTAGCCGCCGCCGACGACGGCGACGCGGGTACCCTCCGAGACCTTGGACCGCAGGTCACGGTAGTCGCTGACGCTGCGGATGTAAGTGACGCGACCGTCGGCGCCACCCTTGGCGTCCGCCAGCGTCCGGGCGGACGCCCCGGTCGCCAGCAGCAGTGTCCCGTAGCTGACGGTGGTGCCGCCGGCGGTGGTGACGGTGTGGGCGGACGGGTCGACCGCGGTGACCGTCACACCGGTGACCAGCTGGGCTCCGGTGTCCCCGGCGGTGCCCAGGTCGATGTCCTCGAGGCCGGTGGACTCGTCGAGCCAGAGGGTCTTGGTCAGGTCCGGTCGGGACACGGGCCCCTCGGGATCGCGCGTGAGGATGAGGACGGCGGCGTCCGGTGTGCGCTCGTGGATGGCACGGGCGGCCTTGTCAGCGGCCACGCCGCCGCCGACGATGATGTGATCGTAGGTTGCCTGCAGCTCACTGTGTGTCATGGTTCCGAGGCTACGCGCGACCCGGACGTGGAATCAGCCCCCGCGGGTGGGCGAGTCTGCGGCTACAGGCTGTCGGCATCTCCGATTTCGTGACGGATGAAATCGCCGAACCCGGGAACGGTGAACTCCAGGTACCCGCCCTTCGGTGCCTGGATGATTCCCTTGTCGATCAGGGAACTCCTGACCATGCTGATGTCTGTGGTCTTCCGTCCCATTTTCTCCGCCACTGCAGCACGTTTCACCACCGGTACACCGAGCTGGGCCATGGCAGTGATCAGTTCCGCTTCCACACGGGTCGCCTTCTTCCACCGTGCCCGGAAGAACACCTCCTGATCCTCGTGGAATGCTTCGAGTGCATCCTCGAGATCGGCATTGGTCAGAGTGGCTCCAGCATCAGGGAACCCCGCTGCTGTCCAGACTTCGTCACCGATCACCTGGAGGAAGTACGGATATCCGGCGGCGTACTTCATGGCTGATTCGAGGGCTTCCGGTTCCCACCGGACACCGTTCCCCTCGGCGGGCTGTGTGAGAGCTGTCCGTTCGGCGTCGTCGCCGAGTCGGGCAAGAGACCGGAAAGCGAAGCGTTCCGAAAAGCTGACAGCATCTGTGATCACGTCCTGCGAGTGTCCGAGGCCAGCGGCGACGACCATGGCCGGAAGGTCAGGATTCTCTGCCTGCAGGTTCTGCCAGGCGTAAGTCAGGGCTCTCAGACCGGCAGCATCGGCTTCCTGGATTTCATCGATGAATATGCAGAGTCCGTGGCTGTTCCGCTTCGTCAACTGGTTCGTCACTTCGATGACAAGATCTTGCAGGGCCTTCCCGGTGCTCGCTGAGCGGTGCGGATCAGAAGCATGAGCTGCTCCGGAGACGGAAACCGGACCGAGGCTGAGCTGAACCGACTCGGCGAGCTTCCGTACCTTCGAGCGGACTGTGTCGGTCCAGCTGTTCCCCAGACCTTCCAGCGACTCGAGCAGCAGGTCGAGGAAACTGCCGTCACCTGCGGTGATCAGTACAGCGGAGAAGTTCTCGCTGCGAGCGTCTTTTTCCATGTAGCGCAACAGGCTGGTCTTGCCGATGCCACGAGGACCCACCAGGACTCGGACGCGTCCCACGAGAGCGCCGTCGACAGCGGTGAACGCAAGGTCACGTCGGAATCTCGTGACGTCTTTCTCTCTGCCGGGGACGATATGACTGATCTCGCCGGGCGTGTACGGACTCTTCTGCATGCCGCCTTTATAGCACTTTATAACTCTGCGAGTTATCAACAGCTATAAAGAGGGGCTGGTGGGGCTTCCGCCGCCGATCTACCGTGGATCCATGACCATTCTTCCGGACCGCCCGAACTCCGCACTGCTCGTCATCGACGTGCAGAACCTGGTGGTCGAGGACGCCTACCGTCGCGAGGAGGTGGTCGCGACCATCGCGGGGCTCGTGCGGCGTGCGCGGCAGGCGGGCGTCCCTGTGGTGTGGGTCCGGCATGAGGCGGAGCACCTGCCCACCGGCTCACGGGAGGGGACGTTCGTCGACGAACTCGAGGAACTCCGCACGCAGCAGCAGGAGCCCCTGGTCATCAAGCATTTCGGTGACGCCTTCGAGGACACTGACCTGGAGAGCGTCCTCGCCGGGCGTGGGGTGGGGCGTCTCATCGTCACCGGTGCGGAGACCGACGCCTGTATCCGGTCCACGATCCACGGCGGTTTCACCAGGGGATATGACGTCACCCTCGTGTCCGACGCCCACACTGCCGGAGACAGGACGGCCTGGGGTGCCCCGCCGGTCGACCAGGTCATCGCGCACACCAATCTCTACTGGGTCCACCAGGCAGCGCCGGGACGCATTGCCGAGGTGGTCACCGCGGCGGACCTGGATCTCTGACACCACCGGTACTCTGGCGGCATGACTGACTCACCCGCCAACGGTCCCACCTCCGGCAACGCCTCGGAGACCTCGGGCGCCGCGAACGTCCCCAGCAACTGGTTCACCGGCGGCGCCGAGTACGCGACCTACCGTCCGGAGTATCCGACGCAGGTCTCGGCCTTCCTCGCCGGTCTCGCGCCCTCGACCGGTACCGCGGTGGACGTGGGCTGCGGCACCGGTCAGCTGTCCACCCAGCTCGCGGACAATTTCGACAGGGTGCTGGCCTTCGACCCCAGTGAGTCGCAGATCGGGGCGGCCACGGCGAAGCCCAATGTGACCTACGAGGTCGGACGCGCCGAGAACCTCCCGGTGGCCGACGGCACAGTGGACCTGGTCACCGCGGCGCAGTCGGCGCACTGGTTCAATCTGCCGGAGTTCTACGCCGAGGCCCGCCGCATCGCCGCGCCGGGAGCGCTGATCGCCCTGGTCAGCTACGGCGTGCTGCGCATCGCGGACGCGGAACTCCAGGAGCGGTTCGGCCGGTTCTACTACGACGAGATCGGCCCGTTCTGGGATCCGGAACGACGCTACGTCGACGAGGGCTACCGCACCATCGACTTCCCCTTCGAGGAGCTGGATGCACCGGAGCTCAGCATCGACCGTGACCTCGATCCGGAGGGATTCCTCGGGTACATCGGCACGTGGTCGGCGGTGCGTAAGGCCGAGGAGGCGGGCAGGGCGGACCTCTTCCAGAACTTCAGCGCCGACATCGTGCGGATCTGGGGTGACAACGGGCGCCCACGGCAGGTGTCGTGGCCGGTGACGGTGCGCGTCGGAAAACTCTGACCGGAAGTTCCGGGGTGTGACACGACAGACACATAGTTGACACGTCAACAATTGCGGCTCTAGGGTGGTCTCCGTTCATTACTTACTTTCTGAAAGGACGCCATGGCTTCCGCCACCGGGATCGACACCTTCTCCCGTACCACCTCTGACATCGTCATCCTCATTGCCCGAGTTGCCGTGGGTGTGACCCTCCTGGCCCACGGTTGGCAGAAGTTCTTCACCAACACCATTGACGGCACCTCGACCTTCTTCGAGTCGATGGATGTTCCGGCGGCTACCGCGGCCGCGATTTTCGCGGCGACCGTGGAGCTGGTCGGCGGCATCCTCCTCATCGTCGGCCTGTTCACTCCGGTGGTCGCGGTGCTGGTGGTCATCGACATGATCGGTGCCTGGTGGTTCGTCCACTCCGACGCTGGCACCATCTTCGTCGACGCCGGCGGTTACGAGCTGGTCCTCGTCCTTGCTGCAGGTGCCGCCCTGGTCGGCGCGGTGGCCGGCGGTCGCTACAGCCTGGACCACCTCATCCTCGTCCGGCGGAAGGCTGCGTAGGTCTCTGCTGTGCAACCCCCTGCCTCACCCCCGCAAGTCACCCCCGTTTCGGGAAGACCTGACGGGGGTGTTCTTTTGCCAACTTGACAGTTAAGGGGCGGCGTCCTGCGGCGATAGGTGAAGTTGTGTGACGGCAGCGAGTATATGAACTTATAGTGGTCGCCATCACACAACGGTCACGATAGGTTGGGTCACGCAATCCATCATCAGTCGACCCGGGTGAAGCCCGGTCCACCACGGAGGTAGCCAGTCTCATGACCATCACCGCACAGGGCAGCAACGTCTACGCAGCACCCGGCACCGAGGGGTCCCTCATCTCGTTCAAGCCCCGCTACGGCAACTTCATCGGCGGCCAGTGGGTCGAGCCCGCTGACGGCCAGTACATGGAGAACATCAGCCCCGTCGACGGCAAGGTCTTCTGCGAGGTCCCCCGCTCGAAGGCCGCGGACGTGGAGAAGGCCCTCGACGCCGCCCACGCCGCCGCACCCGCCTGGGGGAAGACCAGCGTCCAGGAGCGGTCCCGCATCCTGCTGAAGATCGCCGATGTCCTCGAGGAGAACCTCGAGATGCTCGCCGTCGCGGAGACCTGGGACAACGGCAAGCCGGTCCGTGAGACCCTCGCCGCCGACCTGCCCCTGGCCGTGGACCACTTCCGGTACTACGCCGGTGCGCTCCGCGCCCAGGAGGGTCACCTCTCCCAGATCGACGAGAACACCGTCGCCTACCACTTCCATGAGCCGCTGGGCGTCGTC
>NHCFD04200__coassemble_639_pt1 | contig 10518 bp, 11 predicted proteins | sample NHCFD04200__metabat2_high_PE_017 | metagenome-assembled genome bin NHCFD04200 | reverse complement strand
GCCGGTGAGGGCCCGGAGCAGTGCGAGCCGGTCCGCGGGGGTGGCGATCCGGGTGCACAGGTCGACCGCCGGGCCGAGACAGTCGGCGAAGGCTTCCCCGGCACTGGCCTCAGCGCTGCCCCCGGCGGGATCGTCCGGAAGGTCGAGGGCCCGGACCAGGTCGAGGCCGTGGACGGTCAGTTCGAAGGCGCGGGTGGGCAGGTAGGCGCGCAGCGTCATACCGCCGACCGGGGTGGCGACCGGGGCATCGGCCGGAGTGTCGGTGACCAGCCGCGTCACCCGGTCCGCGATCTCTGCGGCAGTCTGCTGCGGATGCTCGCCGAGGGCCTGCCCCGCTTCCCTGCCGCGCAGCATGACGGCGGTCGGATCGGCGAGTCGGGCACGCGTCACACGGAAGTAGTCCTCCGGGGTGGGGAGTTCTCCGGTCGGCGTCGCCCCTGTGGCGGCCGCGAGGTAGTTCTCCACGGTGAGGAATGCCCGGCAGGTGTGCCCCAGCAGCGCCCGGATGTCCCAGTCACCCAGGCCGGGTCGGTTGAGGTCAGCGTCCCCGATCAACGGAAGAACCCCGCGGAAGGCTGTCGATGCGGCGACGAACCATTCGCGGGGTTCCATGATCCTCTCCTGACCGGCGTCCGGTCTACCTCCTGCTGCCGGTGAGCTTGCCGACGATCCAGAGGAAGATCACCGCGCCGAGCAGGCAGGTGAGGAAGCTGAAGATCCAGCCGCCACCGGCGACATCCACGCCGAAGAGGGTGAGCAGCCAGCCACCGAGGAAACCGCCGATGACGCCGACGATGATGTTGAGCACCAGGCCCATCTCACTGTCGCGTCCCATGATCTTGGAACCGATCCAGCCTGCGAGGCCGCCGATGATGACCCAGCCGACGAAGCCGAGGGCGGGGGTGGAGCCGGCGGCGAGGATGATTGTTGAAGTGTCCATGCCCCATTCTTACATCGGTTCTGACCTGCGCGGAAGCCCCTCCCGGAAGTGAAAGGGCTGCAGTTGTCGGGCAGGCTACGACCGGACCTGACCGGCACCCTTCCGGTTCTTCCCCACCGCGGTCGTCCCCCAGGCCAGGACGCCTGCCCCGATGATGCCGGTGAGCATGCTGAGGTACATCCCGCCACCCACGGCGTCCACCCCGAACAGCGTGATGATCCAGCCCCCGATGACTGCCCCGACCAGCCCGGCGATCGCCGCGGTCACGTAGGCCCTCCGCGTCTGGTCCTCCGGCGTCTCCCTGCGGGAGACCGCGACGAGCATCACCGCAAGCACTCCGACGGTGAGGCCGATGAGAATCCAGGCGACGAAACTGAGGGGTGGGGCAGAACCTAGTGCGAGCACTGTTGTTTCCATGAGCTCATTAGTAGTCGAGATCGGCCGTGTCCGCCGTGGGTTTCGTGGGGAACGGGTATGAACATGTACCGAAACCTGCGTGAAACGCGGCGGTGCAATACTCTGACGGGTCAGAGGTGGTCAGTCGGACGCTATACGGCCCGGACGGAGATGACACTCCGACCGGGCGCCCGGACCCAGGCGTCCCGGCCACCGCGAGTCACCAGGAGATCCACCCGTGACTACCGCACACACAACTGCACAGACTTCACCCACGGCACCCACCGCACAGCTGACCGTCAACGGAGTGACTCTCCGGACAGACGTCACCGGCACAGGCACCTCCGGCAGCACCGTGCACACCAGTGCCCTGGACGCCCTGCGCGACCACGGACTCACCGGCTGCAAGGAGGGCTGCGCCGAAGGTGAGTGCGGTGCCTGCGCCATCATGGTCGCCCGGCCCGACGGCCGCCCCGGCTCCCTCACCGGCGAGCGCACGCGCTGGGTGCCGGTCAACGCCTGCCTGATCCCCGCCGCCGCCCTCGACGGCCAGGAGATCATCACCGCCGAAGGGCTGGGAACCACCACCGACCTGCACCCCGTGCAGGAGGAGATGGCCCGGGCCGGCGGTTCCCAGTGCGGCTACTGCACGCCCGGCTTCATCTGCTCGATGGCCGCCGAGTACTACCGCCCGGAGTCTGACCGGCCCTTCGACCTGCATTCCCTGTCCGGCAACCTGTGCCGTTGCACCGGCTACCGCCCGATCCGGGACGCCGCCCTCGCGCTCGGTACACCGGACACCACACCAGACATGGACGCCGCGCGCCACGCCACTGCGGTCCTCGACGGCACTGACGGCACAGCGCGAACCGGGGACGCCGCGACCACCGACCCCCTCGCCGCCCGGCGCGACCGGCCTGCCCCGGCACCGGTCCACACCGACCTGACCTCGGTCACCCCGACCGGCACCACCGCCCGCTTCCGGCGTCCGACCTGCCTGGACGAGGCCGTCCGGATCCTCCGGGAGGAACCGGGGGCGACGGTTGTCGCCGGATCGACCGACCACGGCGTCCTCGTGAACATCCGTGGTGACCGTCCGGAGAACGTGCTGGCCGTGGACCGCATCCCGGAGCTGCGCGGCATCACCTGGGCCGATGACCACGTCGAGATCGGCGCGGCACAGACCCTCACTGAGATCGAGCGGTCGCTGGGCCGTACCGTTCCACTGCTCGGGCAGCTGCTGCCGCAGTTCGCGTCCAGACTGATCCGCAACAGCGCCACACTCGGCGGCAATCTCGGCACCGGCTCCCCCATCGGCGACACTCCCCCGGCGTTGCTCGCCCTGGAGGCGTCGCTGGTGCTCGTCTCCGCCGACGGCGAGCGCGAAGTGCCGCTCGAGGACTACTTCACCGGGTACCGGCAGTCGGTGCGCCGTGCCGACGAACTCATCGCCGCGATCCGGATCCCGACTCCCACCTCGGGGCCGGCCCCGCTGACCGCGTTCCACAAGATCGCGAAGCGTCGTTTCGACGACATCTCCTCCGTCGCCGTGGGCTACGCCGTCACCGTCACCGACGGTGTGGTGGTCAAGGCCCGGATCGGACTGGGTGGTGTCGCCGCGACGCCACTGCGCGCCTACGCCACCGAGGAGCTGCTGGAAGGCAGCCCGTGGACCGCGGAGACCGTCGCCGAGGCCGCCGCCGTGCTGCGCGCCGAGGGCACCCCGATGTCCGATCACCGCGCCAGTTCCGCGTACCGGACGGCGATGCTCGGCACGTCGCTGGAACGCTTCTTCGCCGAGACGCAGGAGGTGCCGGCATGAGTTCCCTGTCGCAGCGTCCCGCCGACCCGGTGGTCGGCGAGTCCCACGCCCACGAGTCCGCCGCCGGGCACGTCACCGGTACCGCCCTGTACACCGATGACCTGGTCAACCGCCATCCCGGCATCCTCCACGCCTACCCGGTGCAGTCGCCGCACGCCCATGCCCGCATCCTCGACCTGCGGGTGGACGCCGCCTACGACATCCCCGGTGTGGTCCGCGTCCTCACCTCGGCCGATGTGCCCGGGGTGAATGACGCCGGGACGAAGCACGATGAACCGCTGTTCCCGGATGCGGACGGCGGAGAGGTCATGTTCGTCGGCCATGCCGTGTGCTGGGTCCTCGGTGACACCCTCGAGGCCGCCCGGCTGGGTGCCGCCGCGGTCGAGGTCGACTACGAGGAACTGCCCGCCGTACTGACGCTCACCGACGCGATCACGCAGGAGAGTTTCCACGGCGCGCAGCCGACCATGCTGCGCGGGGACGCCGCCTCCGCCCTGGCGACCGCGGCGACCGACCCAGGGCAGTACACCATGTCCGGCACCTTCGAGTTCTCCGGCCAGGAGCACTTCTACCTGGAGACGCAGGCGTCGATCGCGCAGATCGACGAGGCCGGTCAGGTGTTCATCCAGTGCTCCACCCAGCACCCGAGTGAGACCCAGGACATCGTCAGCCACGTCCTCGGCGTCCCCGCCCACGAGGTCACCGTGCAGTCGCTGCGCATGGGCGGCGGCTTCGGCGGCAAGGAGATGCAGCCGCACGGGTACGCCGCCGTCGCCGCGATCGGTGCCACGCTCACCGGACGCCCGGTGCGGGTGCGGCTGACCCGCACCCAGGACATGACGATGACCGGTAAGCGTCACGGCTTCCACTCCACCTGGACCGTCGGGTACACCGACGAGGGCATCCTCACGGCCCTGGATGTCACACTCACCGCCGACGGCGGCTGGTCGCTGGACCTGTCCGAACCCGTCCTGGCACGGGCGATGTGCCATGTCGACAACGCCTACCGGATCCCGGACATCGCCGTGCACGGGCGGATCGCCCGGTGCCACCGCACCTCTCAGACCGCCTTCCGGGGCTTCGGCGGACCGCAGGGCATGATCGTCATCGAGGACATCCTCGGACGCATCGCCCAGACCCTGGACATCCCCGCCCGGGAGATCCGGCGACGCAACTTCTACCGTCCCGGCGACCGCACCCCCTACGACATGCCGGTGCGTCACCCGGAGCGGTTGGACGCCGCCTGGTCCCAGGTCATCGACCATGCCGGGGTGGAGCGTCGCGAGGCGGAGATCGCCCGGTTCAACGCCACACACCCGGACCGACGACGTGCCCTGGCGATGACGCCGGTGAAGTTCGGCATCTCCTTCAACCTCACCGCCTTCAACCAGGGTGGCGCGCTGGTGCTGGTCTACAAGGACGGCTCCGTGCTCATCAACCACGGCGGTACCGAGATGGGCCAGGGCCTGCACACCAAGATGCTGCAGGTCGCGGCCACCACCCTCGGCGTGCCGCTGTCGACGGTGCGCCTGGCCCCGACCCGGACCGACAAGGTGCCGAACACCTCGGCGACCGCGGCAAGTTCCGGCTCCGACCTCAACGGCGGGGCGGTGAAGGACGCCTGCGAGCAGATCATCGACCGGCTGCGGGTCGTCGCCGCGTCCCGCCTGGGTGCACCGCCGGCGGATGTGCGGTTCTCCCGCGGCATCGTCACCGCACTCGGCACGGACGGTTCGCTGACCTGGGAAGAGCTCGTGAATACCGCGTACTTCCAGCGGGTGCAGCTTTCGGCGTCCGGCTTCTACCGGACCGAGGGCCTGCACTGGGACGCGTCGGTGATGCAGGGCGAGCCGTTCAAGTACTTCGCCTACGGTGTCGCCGCCGCAGAGGTCGAGGTCAGCCGGTTCGACGGCTCCTATGAACTGCGCCGGGTGGACATCGTCCACGACGTCGGCGACTCCCTGTCGCCGCTGATCGACCTCGGCCAGATCGAGGGCGGGTTCGTCCAGGGTGCCGGCTGGCTGACCTTGGAAGACCTGCGTTGGGACGACGGCAACCATGACGGCGACCGCGGGTCCGGACGCCTGACCACGGCCGGGGCGTCCACCTACAAGATCCCCTCATTGTCCGAGCTGCCCCCGGAGTTCCACGTGGAGCTGCTGGACAAGGCACACGAGGAGGGTGCGGTGTACGGCTCGAAGGCCGTCGGCGAGCCGCCGTTCATGCTGTCGTTCTCGGTGCGCGAGGCACTGCGGCAGGCCGTCGCGGCGTTCGCGTCCGGTGACGGTCACGCCGTTGTCGATCTGCCGTCGCCTGCCACTCCCGAGGCGGTGTACTGGGCGGTGGAGCGGGTGCGGAGCACCGCACCTGTGGGCTCATGAGCTGGGTCGCGGACGCCGCGGACCTGCGCGCCCGCCGCGTCCCCTCGATCCTGGTGACGCTGGTCGCCCGGCGCGGCCACGCACCCCGGGAGGCCGGGGCGAAGATGCTGGTCACCGCATCGGAGGTCCTCGGGTCCGTCGGCGGCGGCAACCTGGAGGCCGGGGCGGTCGACCGTGCCCGCGAGATCCTCGCCGACGCATCGGCCGGTGAGACGGTGGCGCCGGAGTTCCTCGACTTCGCGCTCAATGACCGCGTGCCCTACGACCACGGCCGCCAGTGCTGCGGCGGAGAGGTGACCGTGCTGCTTGAGCATCTGCCGGTGGTGCCGGCCGTCGCCGTGTTCGGTTCCGGCCATGTCGGTCTGGAGCTGGCCCGCATCCTCTCGAGGCAGGACGCCGAGCTCTGGTTCTGTGATTCCCGGCCCGACCAGGTCGCCGCAGTCGCCGCCGAGGTCGCCGACTGCCCGGCGACGGTGCATACGGTGCACTCGATGCTCCCCGAATCCGTGGTCGCGGACCTGCCGGCGGGGACGCATGTGCTGGTGATGACCCACGATCACGGCGAGGATCTGCACCTGTGCGAGGCGCTGCTGACGCGCCTGCGTGAGACCGACGACCTCGGGTCGGTGGGGCTCATCGGGTCCTCGGCGAAATGGGTGCGGTTCCGGACAAAGCTGGCGGACGCCGGGTTCAGCGCGGAGGAGATCGCCCGGATCACCTGCCCTATCGGTCTTCCCGACCTGGGCGGACGCCACCCCGCGACGATCGCGGTGAGTGTCTCCGCCCAGCTGCTCCAGCGGTTGTAGCCGCAGCTGTCAGTGCACTGCGCGTTCTACGCCATTGTTCCGTGGGACGCCGCCGTACCTCGTGTACACAATCACCACGGATCCGGGGAACCGATACAACGCCGGGCCCGAAAACGTGATGATCGTGTACGCGCGACCGGGGCTGCAGCCGGCCTGCAGCCGACTTACAGCTGCTGCTCAAGCCAGCCCTCCAGCACTCTCGCGTGGGTGTGGTCGGTGTCTTTGCCAGCGAAGAGCAGGAGGACGTCGCCCTCTGCCAGAGCATCCTTGAGCTGGGCGACAACGTCGTCCAGTTCCCCGTCCCTGTACCGCTCATCGAGTTCGGCCCGGTAGGCGTCCCCGAACTGTTCCCAGGTCAGGGCGTCGGCATGGAACTCCTTGCGCAGCTCTGCCGAGGGGGTGAGTTCCTTCGGCCAGCCGGTCAACGGCAGGTCGGTCTTCTTCACTCCCCGCGGCCACAGACGGTCGACGAGGAAGGTCGCCGCGTCTCCGGCGCCGTCGTCCCTCACGTCGTAGGCCCGGGCGATACCGAGTTTTCCCTGCTTTTCCTGTGTTCCCATACCATCTGAGACTACGCCCTGTTCGGCTCAGTACCCGTCGACCACGGCCAGCGCGTGCAGTTCACCGGAGACCCGGTCGGCCAGGTCACGGTCGGTCCACATCGCGCGGACGACGGTCTCGGCGTCCCCCTCGGGCAGGGAGGGCACCACGCACCGGGAGCGCAGGTGGGTCAGCACCGCGTGCTGACGGCGGGCGAACGGGAGTTCCGGGATGAGACCCCAGGCGCTGCGGTAGACGTCGTAACCGTGGAGGACTTCGCCGGTGAACAGGGTCACCGGGTCCGGGACGTGCTCGCGGGTGTAGTTCGGCACTTCGGTCTCGTCGATGACGGCGAGCTGGTCGTCGTCGAGGAAGCTCACCCACATCGAGGCCTCGGCGCCGGCCCGGCGGACCGGGGCGGCGGCGATGTAGCCGCGCGGGCTGACATGGGCGGTGAACGCCGTCCCGACATCGGGGACGCAGGCCCGGACGAACGGGACCGTCTCGGAGACGCCGTGTTGGCGCAGCTTGATCTGCATCACCCCGGGGGAGGCGTTCGATCCGACGGCGACGACAGGGCGCCGTCCGCCGTCGAGGCCGACTTCGGCGAGAGCGAGGTCCCCGGGGAACCAGCCTTCCGAGGTCAGGGTGCCGGACCGGGTGGGCCAGCGTCCCGGATAGAGCCATGGGGTGACCGTGAGGTCGACACCCATGCAGGACTCGCGTGGTGAAGACATGATGTCCCCGACGTTACGCCTCCACCCGGGGGTGAGCCACGGTCACTCTGTGTTCACCCGGAGTTACGCGGACCGGAATCGCCCGAGCAGCCGTGCGGTCTCCTCGGCGATGACACGCACCACGTCACCTGCCGGGGCCTGCTGACGGACCAGGCCGACGGACTGTCCGGCATGCAGTTTCAGCTCCTCGGCGTACTCCCCGCCGGACGCGCGTGCGGCGACCAGTTCCTCGTCGGTGACGCAGGGGTCACTGTTGTACCGGTCGACGAAGGCGTTGCGCACGGTGCGGGTGGGCCACCGGGCGATGTCCCAGTTCTGCTGCTCGGCACGGTCGTAGATCCCGGTGAGCACGGTCGTACCGCTGCCCGCCTTCACGGCGGCGGCCTTGAGTTCCTCGGATCCCTGGGATTCGGGGGACGCCAGCAGCGCGGTGCCGATCCATGCCCCGTCCGCCCCGGCGGCGAGGACGGCGGCGACGCCGCGTCCGGTGGCGATACCGCCGGCGACGACCACGGGGACGCCGGGGGCCTGGACGGCGACGTAGTCGAGAACTTCCTGCATCAGTGGCATGGTGCCGAGGCGTCCGGTGTGCCCGCCCCCGTCGGTGCCCTGGACGCAGAGGACATCGACCTCGGCGGCCAGCGCCTGACGGACCTGCAGCATGTCGTTGACCGGGGCGACGACGCTGATCCCGGCGGCGTGGGCGGCCGGGACCCAGGGGGCGGGGTCACCGAAGGCGAGGGAGAGCACGGTCGGGTTGGCCGCCAGGGCCGTCTCGAACTGGGCGGAGACACCGGGGGTCGTCGTGTTCGCCGCCGCCTCCGCCTCGATGGCCCAGACCATCAGGCCGATGCCGAAGTTCCCGGCCGCCCCGGCGGTCTCCGCTTCAGCGGTGATCCACTCCGGGGTGGCGCGTGCGCCGACGCCGATCATGCCGAGCCCGCCGGCGGCACTGACCGCGGCGGCGAGGCGTCCTCCCGCCCTGCCTGCCATGGGTGCGCCTACCAGGGGGAGGTCGATTCCCCAGATCCTGGTCAGGCGTCCGCCGAGTGCGGCGGTCGTGCTCGCGTTCGTGTGCTGGTCGGGCTGCTGGTAGCCGTCGCGGTAGACCACAGGTGGTCTCCCCTTCCGGAGTTCTCGTTCGGAAACTGTCGTCAGTTTTCGGTCGTGTGTCCCGCAGTCTACAGAGGCCGGTTCACCGCGTACTGTATGTTCCCATGGACATGACCGTGAAGAACGCGAAAGACGTCAGCACCGCTCCCCTCGTGGCTCTGGGCCTCGTCGGCGGCTGGGTGACCGCCCGGGAGACCGGCATCCGCCCGCTGGGCACCGTCCCGATGATCGCCGCACTGGGGTGGGCGAACCGCACCTGGGCCGCCAAGGGTGGCGCCCCGCTGGCCGTCGGCCTGACCGGCACGTTCCTCGGCGCGTTCGGTGTGTCCCACCCGCTGGCCAAGAAGATGGGTGCCTGGCCGTCGGTCATCACCGTCACCGCCGTCGCCGCCGGTGCGGCGCACTTCCTGTCGGACGCCAAGAAGGACGCCAAGAAGAAGTAGTCAGGCCGGCATCAGGCCACCGCGGCGTACCAGGCGCCGACGGTGTTCTCCGCCAGCTCCCGCAGCTCTGCGGTGTGCGGTTCCGGGTCCCCCGTGAAGCACACCGGGCCGACCGCCGTATTCCACCCGTAGCCGGTGGTGATGGCGGTCATCGCCTTTTCTGCACCGGTGGTGTCGTAGCCGCCACGGATCCAGTATCCGGCGGGGACGCTGTGCGCGGTGTAGGTGTCCTCGTTCGTGACCTCCATGAAGGTCGAGTCGAAGTAGTGCTTCAGTGCCCCCGAGATGTACCCGAAATTGGCGGTGGTCCCGAAGAGCAGGGCGGACGCGCCGAGCAGTTCAGCGGTGTCCGGTTCCAGGGCGTTACGCTCCCGGACCTCCAGGTGGAGCTCCCCGGGCAGCGTGCTGTTGACCTCGGCGGCAGCCCCCTCGGCGGCGTGGAGAACGGTGTCGGTGATGCCGCGGAGCTTGTCGGTGGGGCTGTGGTGGACGACGAGTAGATAGGGCATACCCCCATCATGCCCGTCATCCCGCACGTCGGGCCCGGAATGTCGTTAGCCTGGGAATATGAGTAGATTCCAGTCGCCCCGCACCAACGGCCCCCTGATCCTCCCGTTCAACGGGAAGGCCCCACGCATCCATTCCTCCGCCTATGTCGCACCGAACGCGGTGATCGTCGGCGATGTGGAGATCGCCGAGGACGCCTCCGTCTTCTACGGAGTGGTGATCCGCGCCGATGTCGGGTCGATCCGGATCGGCGCGCGGTCGAATATCCAGGACAACTCCGTCATCCACACCGAGGAGGACAGTCCGACGGTCATCGGTGAGGACGTCACCGTCGGCCACCAGGCCCTCGTCCACGCCTGTACCGTCGGCGACGGCACCCTGGTCGGCATGCAGTCCTCCCTGCTGAGCCGCTCGACCATCGGTGCCGGCTGCATCATCGGCGGCGGCGCGGTCGTCCTCGAGGGCCAGGAGATCCCGGCAGGTTCTCTGGCCGCCGGGCTGCCGGCCAAGGTGCGCCGGGAGCTGTCCGCCGAGGAGCGGGAGCACCTCATCGCCCATGCCGCCAGGTATGTCGATCTGGCGAAGGGCCAGTCCGCACCGGAAGATGCACTGAGCCTGGACGAGGTCCGGTTCGGCTGAGACCTACCGCTTGTCGTCCGGCGGGTCAGCCGGGAGCACGTGCTGACCTGTCGCGTCCAGCGTGAGCGCCAGGGACGACACGTACTGCGTCCCCCCGTTGTCATCGGGGATCGCCGAGGCGACCATGTCCGGTCGCTCGCAGGACTCACCGGTGATGGCGCACGTCAGCCGGTCATCGACCGGGTTGCCGTCGG
>NHCFD04200__coassemble_632_pt1 | contig 10608 bp, 9 predicted proteins | sample NHCFD04200__metabat2_high_PE_017 | metagenome-assembled genome bin NHCFD04200 | reverse complement strand
CGTACGAAGACCTCGGTCTCCTGACCCTCGTCGAAGACGCCGGCCCGGCAGATCCGGCGGCCGACGCCGTTGGCGCGGAACACCCCGTGTGCTGCGGCGCCCCGGGCGTGGACGACACGCTCGGGAATTCGCTCGGGTCGAAGTGGGTGATCTTCTCGCGTAGTTCGTGGTCCTGCAGGAGGACCGGCCCGCGTTCGCCGGCCTTCAGAGAGTGGTCGGCGGTGGTCAGTCGTCCACCCTGAGCGGTGGTCAGCCGCTCGCCCTGCTGCGCCATTGCCGCGGTAGTTGCGTTGAACGGACAGCCCGTCGCCGAACGAGGTGTGGGGGCGGCGGTACCGGAGGGTGTATGGCTTTCTTCCGAGGTTGCACGGCCCTGCAGGGGCCGTTAATTGTTCGGTCGGTTGTCGTCATTCTGCGTGGAAGGCATGGTGCCCATTCCTGCCGGGTCCCCGACGACGACCCGTATCCTCTCTCACGACACGGGGCGCTATGGCTGCCAGCTGTTGTGGTGGTCGGAATGCAATTCGGTGATGGTCAGCAGGACTGGTTCACGGAACAGGCCTCTGCCGTCGGAGCGAGGGCGCGATGTGGCGACGCGCACCTCGCGATGTGATGTCTGTCTTTCCCGGTTGCGCTGGTGGAGCATGCCGCAACCTTTCTCAAGGCTGTCACGGCCGAGATAGAGCCACATCACCCTAAAGGGTGCCGCGGTCGCCCACAACAGAGATGTAGCATCGCACGGTGGACATCAAACATTTCGCGAGTGCCGGAAGAGTGCTCCAGATCATCAAGATGGTCCTGGCGGCAACCGTTTCATGGTGGTTGTCGATTAATTTCCTGAACACGGAATACCCGTTCCTCAGCCCCTGGGTGGCTCTGCTGACGATCGACGCCACCGCTTACCGGACGTTGACACGGGGTGCCCAGTCGGTGCTCGCCTCCCTGCTGGGCATCCTTGTCGCCTTCACCGTCGGGAGCTTCCTCGGGGTGTCCCTCTGGACCTATGCTCTCGCCCTCATCGTCGGGCTGGCGATCGCGCAGGTCCGCTGGATCCGGGACGAGGGCATCACCGTCGCGACAATGTCGATCTTCATCCTCAGTGACGGCTTCTCCGAACAGCAGCAGGCCTTCAGCGACCGGATGCTGGAGATTGCCGTGGGTGTGGCCGTCGGTGTGGTGGTGAATCTGCTGGTCTTTCCGCCGCTGCGGGACCGGCAGGCGTCCCGGTACGTTGACTCGGTCAATGAACGCATGGGGTCGGTGCTCAAGAACATGGGCGAGGAATTCGCTGACTCGTGGGGCACCGACCGCGCCCAGGCGTGGGTCGAGGAGACCGAGGCGATCAGTGGGGAACTGGACTCCGCCTGGTCCACGGTGAAATTCGCCCGGGAGAGCCGGCGGGCCAACCCCCGCTTCTACTTCTACCGGCTGCGCAGGGAACGGGGGATCAAAGCGGCCGAGGCGGCGGAGTCACAGGCCGCCGATGCAAGCTGGGAGGAAATTCTCCGACGCTCAGGTGAGGGAGTCTCCCGCCTGCGCAACCTCTCCCGGACGATGCGGGACGAAGGCTACGACATCGGAAACTGGAACGACCGGTTCCGCGAAGAATGGGCGCAGCTCGCCCGGGACGCGGGCCGCGCCATCGCGGATCCCGACGCTGAGGTCGAGTCACTCTCCGACCGGCTCGAGCAGCTGGCCCGGGACATGTCCGGACACGAAGATCTGCTCAACGACCACTGGCCGGTCTACGGGTCGATGATCACCGACCTGCGGTACATCGTCGAGATCGTCGACGATGTGGCATCCTCCCGCGAGGCCCGTGGGGCTTCGAACACCCCTGAATGACCGGTCAGAGGGAGAGCCGGTCGATGTCGTCGATCCTGCCGGCCATTCCCCCACAGCGACTGTCCTCCAGCACCACGTTGACCGCCAGGGGGATCTGGTGCGAGGCGCTCTCCAGGATGTGCATGAAGTAGCCGGCGGTATTGGGTATCGCGATGGTGTCGCCGGTCGATACGCCGGCCGGGAAGCGCAGACGTCGTCGGATGATCACCTCGTCTTCAATGCAGTAGGCACCCACCAGAAACCCCTCCGACCCGGCCGGTCGTTCGGGAGCCCCAGGCTGCCGGATGAGGAGCGGATCAACGAGAATGTCGTCGGACGTCGTGCGGCACTGTGTCCGGTTCATCTCGACGCCCACCAACGGCACACCGTCGCTCCGTTCCTTGAGGAACGCGACCCGCGCGAGAATCAGTCCGCATCCGTCGAGCAGCGATCGGCCCGGTTCCAGGTGCAGGCGCAGCCCACGGCGGATCAGTTCCTCAGCAGCAGTCCCCCGGTCACCCACCGGCCCGTCAAGCACCTCCCGCAGCCAGTTTCCCCGTACCGGGCTCTGATGGAACGGGTACGTGGAAGCGAGCGGGTCTGACTTCCAGGTGAAGGACGGACCGGTGCCGTCGACCATCCTCTGCCTGGCCCGGTGGAAGGTCTCCCACTGCGCTCGGTCATCGAGGTAACTCATCGGTACACCGCCACCGAGATCGATGAACTCCGGTCGGTGTCCGAGGTCGACCGCGGCATCGATGACGTCCAGGGCGTCCTCCAGCGCCACCAGTCGGTCCGCGACGGCGTAGCCGTGCAGGTGCACGTGAACGCCGACGACGTTGAACCGCATACCTGCGGTCTCCAGTGCCTCACGCCAGATGGCCGGCAGTTCTCCGAAGCGGGTCGCGGGAAGTCTGGAGGGATCAGCCGCCACCCGAGGCGCTACCCGGGGCCGGCGCGTACCGTCGGCACCGTCGCCGGCCCCCGAGGACAACTGCACCAGTCGGTCCAGTTCAGCCACGGTATCCACCGAGACAGTCACTCCGTGGTCGAGCGCCAGACGCAGCAACCGGTCCGGTTTCACTGCGGCGCTGAGAATCACCCGGTCCCCCGGCACACCACGGTCGAGGACCTGCTGTAGCTCGCGTTCACTGGCGACGTCGACACCGTGCCCGGCGTCTCTGGCGGTATCCACGAAACACAGGGCCTTGTTCGCTTTCCTCGCATAGAAGACGCGTGTCTCCACACCCGCATCGGCACCAGCGTCACGCAGCTCGGCCATATTCCTCCGCATCGGAGCCGTATGCAGCACATTGACAGGCGAGCCGTACCTGTCGACGAGCTCCCGGCAGCGGTTCCCGTCATCGAGAAGCGAGCCTGCCCACGGTTCGAGGCGCCCGGTCAACGGCACGGTTGCCTCTGCACAGCGCCCCTGGCCCGGCTCGTGGCAGTTGCGGAGCCCCTGCTCGGCGATGACGCGCCGGGCCCACCGTGGGATGACGTCATGCAGACTGCGGTTGAGGGAATCGGCACCAGGCAGGACGCCGTCCGCGTCCCGCCCGATCACCGCAAGGTGCCGACGTCCGGGCACATGTCCGTCCGGATCCACCCACGATCCGTCGGCGTGTTCCACGACACTGTCCCCTACGACCTCCGCGGTCAGCGTTCCGGGAACCAGGCCGGGCGGTGCAATGACGGCGTCGACCACGGTATCCGGGACCGATCCCAGACTCCCGACCTCAGCGCGCTGAGGTGGATGGACGATACCGGCATCGATCAGTGCCAGAAGACGCGCAGCGTTCGGCGGGGTCATACCGAAGGCCACCCGTTCCAACCGCCGGGCGAGTGGTTCGAAGCCGTCCAGTGTGCCGCGGCGCCGATAGGAGGCACGCCAGATCACGGCGGGATAGAGCGTCCGCCACGCCTCGCCGACAGCCCAGGTTTCGTCGGGTGGTGCGCTGCCGGTGGCCACTGCATAGGAGCGGCGGAGTTCAGCAACGGGGTCGGCTGCACGGTCTGTGTCGTCGCCCCGGATGACCTGACGTATCCGGTGCGGGTCCGCACGACCACCCGCAGCCGCCAGAAGGAGGTGGGCCGCAACTGCGACCGCCTCTTCCAGGTCTTCACTGGTGCGGCTCAGGCGGATCCGGCGGTCCTCGTCGGGCAGTCCACCTGCAGGGGACACCGCCGCCAGAGGACCAGAGGGATCCGGTTTGACCGCCATGAACCGGCCACTCCGGCTGACCGGACGGATCGCCGCAGGCTCAGAACCACCGCGACGGTAGGTCAATCTGCCATCTGAAGGGAGGAACTCGCCGCCACGCCCGACAGTGAGCTCGAGTGCAGCATCAACGAAGGTCAGAGCTGCGCCGCGGACATCTACGACGGCGCCTGGCAAAATGCGATGAAGCCCCTCGGGTGGGTAGACCCCGACAACCGGTATCTCCCCGACGCCAGTGGGTAGGAGATCGGGCAGGGCACCCGGCCAGAACCGTGCATGACCGGTCGTCAGCAGCACATGGTCGTAGCTCCGTCCGTTGACCGTCCACACCGGAGACTCCCCGCTACCGGACGGTAACAGGGAAGATACCCGTTCAGGGACCATACTCACGGAACAGCCCGAGGCCGATGTGCCTTGCACCGAGGCCCGCAGTGCCTCCCAGGACTCAGCGAAGAACCGGCCCACCAGGGACCGTGGCGGGAAGGGGTCGGAGGTGCTCCCCGTCCCGGTGGCCCGCCAGGCATCGAAGCTGCCCAGACCGCTGCTGATCACATGCGAGGACACGTTCAGCGTCCAGTGGTCGGGCTGCTCCTGACCGTAGGCGGTGCCGGCACCGGGCGGACGGTCGTCCCAGACATCGACGGCAACGTGGACACCGTGGTCCCGAGCTTGCGCGAGAAGTTCCTCGGCCGCCCACAGACCCCGCGGGCCCGCGCCGATGATCGCCAGGGTCATCTCGGGAATCTTCATGGCCATGAGGGAACATCTCCGATGGTGTCTGCGACCCACTCGTCGTTGTAGAGGGTGTCTGTGTAAGCGTTACCGAAATCGTGGATGATCAGGACCGTATCGGCATCGACGGGTGGACCGGCCGCCACCAACTTCCTGGCCGCGGCGATAACGGCTCCACCCGACGCACCCGGCAGAATCGCCTCACTGCGGGCCAACGCGCGGGCGCCGGCCACGGTATCCGCCGGCGATACCCTGATGACTTCGTCGACGGTGGTGAGTTCGGCAAGTTCAGGGACGACGCCGGCACCGAAGCCCGGTAATGCACGGTCGCCGCGTTCACCGCCGTAGAGAACTGAGCCCTGTGCGTCAACGGCGATGATCCGGGTCTTCGCTCCGGACCCACGAAGATACCGTGCACACCCGCCGAGAGTTCCGGTCGTGCTCACCGCCACCAGGAGGGCGTCCGGCAGATGGCCGAGTTCTTCGGCGATCTCTCTCATGGTGCCTGCCGAATGCGCGTCAAAGGCCGCCTGGTTGGAGTACTGGTCGAGAGTGACCGACCCGGGCAGTTCTCTGAGCAGTTCACGGACTCTTGCCCGTCTCGCCGTGAGCCAGTCCCCTGTTTCCGGGTCCGGCGCGGTGACACGGTGGACCGTCGCACCGAATGCCGACATCACCGCAATGGTCTGCAGATTCGCCCGCGGGTCGACCACACAATGGAAACTGATGTTCCGCAGAGCACAGTCCCGGGCCAGTGCCACACCCAGATTTCCGGAGCTTGATTCCACGACGCAACCGCCGGGCTCGAGAACGCCGGACGTTACCGCGGAATCGAGGAGCGCTGCCGCCGTACGGTCCTTGGCACTGCCGCTCGGGTTGAACCCCTCAAGCTTCGCCCAGACGCGGCCGGGCCCGGGGAAGAGCCGGTCAAGAGGAACCAGTGGAGTGCCGCCGATGGTGTCGCGGATGTCTTCGAGAGGAGCATCCTGCAGTACCGCACCACCGCTCGTGGCCGGCGGAAGTGACTTTGGACGGTTCCGCGGGAATGTATCTGCTCCGGGGCCGCCGGCCTTGGGCAGGTCCGTGTGTCGGGTGTGTCTGTCAGCGTTCGAGGGCATCTCGGAACTCCTTTTCGATGGTCTCGAGCGATTTGTCCTTGGTCTCGGGCACCACGCGGTAGACCCAGACCAGGGCGACCACCTGCAGCGCGACGAAGATGAACACAGTAGGTCCGAAACCGATGGCATCCATGAGATAGGGGAAGAACAACGCCACGCAGAAGTTCATCGACCACTGCACGCCCGCAGCCAGTCCCATGGCCTCGCCACGAACGCGGGTAGGGAAGATCTCCGACATGAACAACCAGGTCATTGCACCCACGGCGCACTGCATGATGCCGACGAAGGCGATGATCGCCGTAAGGATGACCCACTTTTTCGCCTCGACATCATCGGGCACGAGCATCGACACCGTACCCATCAAAGCGAGGGTGAGCACGGTGCCGGTTAAGCCACCCATCAACATGCGTCGGCGGCGCACCTTCGTGTTGAGGTACAGCGACAGCAGCATGCCGATGACCCCGGCGACACCGATCATCAGGTTGACCGTGAAGGCTGTGTTTCCCTCGAAACCCGCGTCCGTGAGAATAGTGACGCCGTAGTACTGGATGACATTGATCCCGGAAATCTGATTGATCACCGCCATGCCGAACCCGATGAACATCACCCGGCGCATCCACCGTTCAGCGAACAGGTCACGGAACCGGTGGGTAGACCCTGGATCACCGGAATCCACCATGGACCGCACCGTCTCCACGTCGCCGGAGACCGGGTGGGTGATCTCGTCGCTGTGCGGGTCCGGTCTCTGCTCCGCGGAGTAGCTGGAGGACTCATAGTGGGACGCGCCGTAGACATGCTCGCGGATGGTTCGCAGAGCCTCGAGCATGTCGTCAATGCGGCCACGCCCAGCGAGCCAACGCGGCGATTCCGGTACGACGGTCATACCGATCCAGAGGGCGATCGCGGGCACTACGCACAGCGCCAACATCCACCGCCAGGTTCCGGAGCCCTCGGAGCCGCCGATCTGAGCGATCAGTGCATTGAAGCTGAAAGCCAGGAACTGGCCGAAGACGACCATGAACTCGTTCTGGTTGACCACTCGACTGCGTAAGTGGGCCGGGGCAAGTTCAGCCAGGTAGATAGGAATGATGCCGGAAGCGGCACCGACAGCGAAACCCAGCACGACACGACACAGCATGAGAACCACCCAGGACGGCGAAAGCACCGAGCCGAGGGATCCGACGACGAAAATCGCGGCGACGATGACGACGGTGCGGTGCCGTCCGACGTGGTCGGCGATGCGTCCGCCGAACACCGCACCGAACACCGCACCCAGCTGTAGAGCGGAGGTCACGATGCCCTCGAAGCGGGCTTCCAGACCCAGATCCGCGGTCATCGACGGCAGCGCTCCGTTGATGACACCGGTGTCGTAACCGAAAAGCAGACCGCCGAGAGTCAGGATGGTGGCAGCGGCCCAGAAGCGTCGGTTCACGGGACCCGCCTGCGGTGGCGGTGGGCCGGCCCGGCGCATCCGTCGTCGTGCTCTGTGACCGGGTTGTGGTGCAGCTACCCTGTCACCGGCCCGGTCTTCACTGTGGGGTGTGATGTCGTCCTCCTGGTTCTGAAAATGAACGAACCCCGGCATAAGAAGACGGGGCCTAACGGGGGCGCTCAGTGGTGAGACGAATCGGCTATTCCGGGCCGGGGAATCGGCAGGGCCGCACCGGATGCTCGCCCTCTGCATCGACGCCGTCGGCGCAGAGGTCCGACAACGACAAGGCCACCGAAGCAGCAATCGTCGCCAGATCCTGCGTACCGGAGGAAGACTGCTCCACGCGTCAGCCGCGCTTGGTGAACAGGCCGACGATCCACAGGAGGATCACCGCGCCTAGCAGACAGGTCAGGAAACTGAAGAACCAACCGCCGCCGGCTACATCCACGCCGAACAGGGTGAGCAGCCATCCACCCAGGAACCCTCCGATCACGCCTACGACGATGTTGAGCAGCAGCCCCATCTGACTGTCACGCTTCATGATCTTCGAACCGATCCAACCGGCGAGACCACCGATCACGATCCATCCGATGATCCCGAGTGCAGGATGATAGTCTGCGGCGAGGATCAGAGTATTGGAATCCATTGTTTTTCTTCCTTTCAGCAGGTGTGGAATTTGATGCAGTGACAAATCGCTGAGTCAACTTCTTTTGACGGTACCGGCAACACCGCTATTTCCGCTACACCCCTAAGGGTGCCGCTCCGCTGACGGTGAGTTAGCCAGCTCCGTGCTCGATTCCCCACCGTACTGCCTGTGAGCGACGCTCCACACCCATTTTCCGGTAGGCCGAGCGGATATACGTCTTGAGAGTGTTGATGGAAATGTGGGCCTCCTGCGCAATCTCCTCGTTGGTAACACCCCTTGCGATCAGCGTTACCACCTCGGCCTCACGGGCGGTGAGTCCGGCATCCTTGCCTAGCCAGGCCTCATTGACGGGCTTGGCAGTTTCCCCAGAACTCAACGGCAGGCCGTCACCGGCGGAAACCAGGTCGGGATCCATTGTTCTTGTGTTCTCCCATGACGTCGGAAATAGATCGAGGCCGACACAATTGTGCCGACCTCTATCCACCGTACGGAGTCCATCATCGTGCCCGCCACACCCCTTAGGGTGTCATTTCAGAGATTCCATGCCCTACCCCACCCCATGCTCGATCCCCCACCGCACCGCCTGAGACCTACGCTCGACACCGATTTTCCGGTAGGCCGACCGAATATACGACTTCAGAGTGTTGATCGAGATGTAGGCACGCCGCGCGATCTCTTCGTTGGTGAATCCGCGGGTGATCAGCGCAATTACCTCGGCCTCACGGGCTGTGAGTCCGACATCCTGACCTGGCCACGCGCCGGCGACGGGCCGGACACTGCCCCCGGAGCTAAGTGGCCCTCCGTCACTTCCGCCCACCAGGACGGAACCTCGCCCGACAGCCTCCAGACACTCCACCAGCTCCTGAGCCCCCACCGACTTGTCGATGTAACCGTGGCATCCCTTACGGATAGAGGTGTGCACCAGGCTGTCCTGCATATTCCAGGTGAACACAACCACTTTTCCGGAGGTGGGATCGTTGAGCACTTTGTCGACCTCCTCGCCGTCGACCTGCGCGAGTCCGAAGGTGTCGTAGAGCGTCACATCGACATGCTCATCACCATCCTCTCCCACCTTCGTGGAGACAACGCTGACCCGGTCCGAATAAGGGGCGAGCATGGCTTCGAGCCCGGCAACGACAACTTCGAAATCGTTACGTAGCCGGACCCGCAGTGGCTTGGGCAGTGTGGACGACATACGGGAGATTCTAGCCGTCTGCCGGCTGTCCGCCTGTCCTGCCCCGAAGTACACGAGCCGAGACTGGTGCAGTTGCCTACTGTACGCGGCCGGTCGACTCCTTGTAGCGGCGATACTGCGCCCTGCCGTGGTGGATGGACCAGAAACCGTAGAAGAGCATCACCACGCCCACGATCAGTCCGACCAGTCCGATGACGTTGCCGTCGGGCTGGCTGACCGGGCTACCGCCGAACCCTGCGGATGTGAATCCGAAGATGGCCACGCCGAAACCGGCGAGCGACGAGAGGATCACGCCCATGCCGATCCAGGTCCAGCCCTGCATGAGGGACGAATGGTGCGAGTCCCAGCTGCTGGGCACGTAGCCGTCCAGGTACACCGGCTCGCCGTTGATGACGGCGACGCGCTTCTTCTTGTTCTCTTCCATGAGTGACATGACGTCCTCCTTCTCCGGAAGCCGACGCGGCAGTGGTGTGGTCGGTGGCGGTGTCCGCGTCCTGGCTCCATGATCGCACGGAACGCCGGAGGCCCGCACCACCCGAAAGGGTGGTGCGGGCCTCTGGACAGGAGGTGCCTGACCCCCTGGAGGAGGGTCGGGCTGACCGGGGTTACTGGACCCGGCCGCTGGCCTTCTTGTAGGCGCGGTAGTTCTTACGGCCGGCATGCACGAGGAAGAAACCGGCGAACAGGAGGACGAGGCCGGCGATCAGGCCGATGATGCCGATCATGGAGCCGTCGTCCGCCATCGGGGAGGTCGTGTCGGAGTTGACGCCGAAACCGTAGATGAAGGTACCGAAACCGGCCAGGGAGACCAGGATCAGGCCCATGCCGATCCAGGTGGCGCTGCGGTGCAGCGACGAGTGGGGGGCATCGAACGTCGACGGCACGAACCCGTCGAGGTAGGCGAGCTCATTCGTGGGCGTCCGGGTCTCCAGCGCGGTGTTGGCAGACATTCTTTCCTCTTTCATCGGTGTGGATGCCGGTAATTCTAGATCACCGGGTGCCGCACCACCGAAGCAACGGGAGGACGCCGGGGCGTCCTTCCCCCTTCACGGGTGTGGCTGTGCCGTCAGAACTAGTCGTCCTTGCCCTTGAAGGCGGCGCGGGCGCGCTCCTTGGTGATCGCGGCGACCGCGGTCAGCGGGATGCCGGCCGGGCAGACGTCGGCGCACTCGCCGTAGAGGGAGCAGGGACCGAAGGTGCCCTCGACCTCGTCGACCATGGCCTTGGCACGACGGCCACGCTCCATGCGGCCAAGCGGGGACAGCGTGAGGTGGACCAGCTTCGCACCGGTGAACAGGTGCGCGGCACCGTTCGGGCAGGCGGCCACACAGGCACCGCAGCCGATGCAGGCGGCGTGGTCGAGCGCGAGCTCGGCGTCGTGGTGGTTCACCAGGAGGTGGTCGGCGTCCGGAGCGGTACCGGCGACGATCGAGACGTAGC
>NHCFD04200__coassemble_630_pt1 | contig 10651 bp, 9 predicted proteins | sample NHCFD04200__metabat2_high_PE_017 | metagenome-assembled genome bin NHCFD04200 | reverse complement strand
CGCACCGATCTCGTCGATGATGCGGGCGAGGTACTGGTCACGCTTGGGGGCACGGTCGGCGACGAGGCGGACGATCTCGTCGTACTTCTTCGGGTAGAGGATCGCGAAGGAGAGGTCCTCCAGCTCCCACTTGATCGTCGCCATGCCGAGGCGGTGTGCCAGCGGGGCGATGACCTCGAGGGTCTGCCGGGCTTTCTTCGCCTGCTTCTCCGGCGGCAGGAAGCGCATGGTGCGCATGTTGTGCAGCCGGTCGGCGACCTTGATCACGAGGACGCGGGGATCGTGCGCCATCGCCACGATCATCTTGCGGATGGTCTCCGCTTCTGCGGCGGAGCCGAGGGCGACCTTGTCGAGCTTCGTCACGCCGTCGACGAGCAGAGCGACCTCCGGGCCGAAGTCGCGGGTGAGATCGTCAAGGGAGTAGTCGGTGTCCTCGACCGTGTCATGGAGCAGCGCGGCGACCAGCGTGGTGGTGTCCATGCCGATCTCGGCGGCGATGTTCGCGACCGCGAGCGGGTGTGTGATGTACGGCTCCCCCGACTTCCGGAGCACCCCGTCGTGCAGTTTCTCGGCGGTGGTGTAGGCACGGTCGAGAAGCTCGATGTCCGCCTTCGGGTGATACCGGCGGTGCACCGCGATCAGCGGTCCCAGCACCGGATTGATGCGGCTCTTTCCTGTGAGGCTTCGCGCGATCCGCGCGGCCATCCACAGCGAGTTCTTCTCGTTACTCATGCCTCACCGTATCTCTCCCGGGGTGTCACCCCGACGGTCGTGCGCCCGTGTGTGCTGTAAGCCTACAGTCCGGCGGCGACAACGTAGAGAGGCAGGTCACTGAAGCGCTCCCGACCGTGGAGCTCCTCGACCTCCAGTGCGACGGCCACGCCGCAGACTTCCCCACCCGCCCGCTCGATGAGGCGGCGGGACGCGGCGAGGGTTCCGCCCGTGGCGAGGACATCGTCGACCAGCAGGACGCGTTTACCCGCCAGATCCAGCCCGTCGGCCGGGATCTCGAGGGCGGCGGTACCGTACTCCAGGGCGTACTCCTCATGGAGCACCGGCGGGGGCAGCTTGCCTGCCTTGCGCACCGCGAGGATGCCGACACCGAGCTCCACGGCCACCGCGGAGCCGAGGAGGAATCCCCGGGCGTCGAGACCGCCGACCAGGTCCGCACGGAACGGTCCGCAGGCGTCGGCGAGGTCGTTGACGATGAGACGGAAACCGTGGGCGTCCGCCAGCACCGGGGTGAGGTCCTGGAAGACGATCCCGGGTGCCGGGTAGTCGTCGACGAACCGGGTGAGGCTCTTCAGCGCCCAGCGGGCGTCCGCCCCGGCGGGGATCTCAGGGGTTTCGGGGCCGGTCACTGGTTCTCCTCGGTGTTGTCAGGGGCGTCTGTTTCGTCAGGTTCTGCACTTCGCGGGTGGTCGGTCGAGGTCCAACGGTCCATGTTCCAGCTCAGACCGGGTTCCAGTCCGGAGTCGGAGACCCCGGAGACGCTCGAAGCGGTGACCACGAGCCGGGGTTCCACCACCAGTGGAATGGTGGACGCGTCGTCGGCGAGCCGGCTCTCCGCCTGGGAGATCGTTCCGACCCGGGACACCGGGGAGGCCGTGACCTCAGGGTTCCGGTTGTAGGGCGTCCTGGTGTCGAGCAGGGCGTCCACCTCGGTACCCAGCACACCCGGGGTCTGCATCGCGGCGGCATCCAGCGGGACGGTCTCGACGGTCACGCCGGCCTCGGCGCAGGACCCGGCGAGTGATTCGGCGACCGCCTCATGACGGGTCTGCCCCTCGAGATGGCCGACACGCACCGTGGTGCCGTCGAGGACGTCCTTCGAGGACTGCACATCGCGGGCGCCGAGACGTCCGGCGAGATCCTCGAGAGCTCCGGCGGCGGGGCTGCCGGCGGTGGCGATACGCAGAGCGTGGGGCTCTACGATCGCACCCGTGGTCTCGGAGACCGCGTCGACGACCGCCGCGCGGTCGATGCAGGACGCGAAGGCCCGGCGGTTGTCGGCGGTGGCGAAGATCCCCTCGTGTGAGAGAGTCAGCCCGTCGGTGCGTACACCGTTGTCGCGGACCACGGCGAGCCCGGCGTCGGTGAGCTCGGGATCTGTCGCTCCGCCGGCGACGACTGCGGCGTCAGTGACCTCCGCGGTGCCGTCGAGGGCCCTGGTGAGGTCTCCCCCGCCGCGCACCGTGATGCGGTCGAGGCCGGGCCGGTCGCCGTGCCACTCGGGGTTGCGGGCCAGCACCAGGGACGGACCCCGGTCGCCTTCGTCCCCGTCAGCGTCGTCCTCGAGGGACTCGATGAGGAACGGTCCGGACGTCGGAACGGTCGCCGGATCAGTGGCGGAGAGGTCGAAGGTACTGGTCCAGGCCTCTCCCAGGGCGGTGAGTGCTGCTTCGTCCCCGGTGTCCACCGCGTCGACGACACTGTCGACACCGGCGCGCTCGGCGATGGTGTGCGAGGGAAGAACCTCGCCGGCACCGAAGATCTCGCGGTACCGCTGGCCGAACCCCCGGTCGAAGACGACCCGGAACTCCTTCCCGCCCGGGGCGCAGTCGAGACTGCTGATCCTTGACGTCAGACCGAGATCTGAGGCGAAGAGGTCGGTACGGTCCGCCGCGGCCGAGGTCAGGAGGAAGTCGTCACAGACCACCGGCGATCCGTCGGAGTAGTTCGCGTCCTCGGCGAGGGCGTAGTCGACGACGTCCGGGTTCTCCGGGTCGGGAGTGACGGACACCAGGTCGGAGTTCGGAAGCAGGCGTCCCCCCGGCCCCGGCAGGTAGGCCCCCGGGTAGATGCGGGCGGAGAGCTTTGCCGCGTCGGCGGCGACACCCAGGGTGCTCCCTGCGTTGGTCGTGAGCAACTGCTCGTCGAGGACGTAGGTCAGCCCCTCGTCCGCGTCGTTGTCGTCACCCGAGCCCGAGCAGGCGGCGAGGCTGACGGTGATGGCGGTGATGGCGGTGGCGACGGTCGCGACGAGGACGCCACGGGCGGTGGATCGGCGGGAAGTTCGCACGGTGTCTCCCGTCCCCTACATTCCCGGACGCCAGGACCGGCCGCTCTCGCGGTCGGGGTTCGTGGGTCGGGAGATGGTGCGCTGCGGCGCATCCTGATCCTGGGAGTCGGTGGCGGCGGAGGTGGAATCCGCGGACTCCGCAGATTCCGTCTGTCCGGCCTCGTCGTCCTGTGCGGCATCGGTGGTCAGCGTGGTGGCCGGACCCGTGGTGACGGTGACCGGCACCGTCTCCTCGGTCGGGGCGGCGGGGCCACCGGAGACGCCGAGCTCCCGGGCCCGGGCGACCTTCTCGTCGTGCTCCCGGTAGCGCTTCTGGAGGGACTTCAGCGTCACCAGCAGCGGCGCGGAGAAGTAGATCGAGCTGATCGTACCGGCGATGACACCGGCGAGCTGGACCAGGGCGAGGTCCTTGAGTGTGCCGACGCCCATCAGCCAGACGGCGACCACGAGCAGTGCGGCGATCGGGATCACCGAGAACAGCGAGGTGTTCAGCGAACGCATGATGGTCTGGTTCGTCGCGAGGTTCACCTGTTCGCCGTAGGTCGATCTCGTCGAACTCAACACGTCCTGTGTGTTCTCGTGGACCTTGTCGAAGACGATCACCGTGTCATACAGCGAGTAGGCCAGGATCGTCAGCAGACCGATGACGGTCGCCGGCGAGACCTCGAAGCCGACCAGCGAGTAGACGCCGGCGACGACGATGCCGTCGAGCAGGAGGCTGACGATGGCTGAGATCGCCATGTCCCGTTCCAGGCGGACCGAGATATAGACGAACACCACGGCGAGGAAGATCACCATGCCGAGGAGCATCCGCTGGGTGATCGACGCACCCCAGGACTCGGAGACGGTCGAGTCGTTGATGGCGTCCGGGCTGGCGGTGCCGGAGTTGTCCTCCGGTGCGAACTCGTCGAACAGGGCGACGCGGGCGTCGCGGATCTGGTCGTCGGTCAGCCGCTCGGCGGTGATCTCGATGACGCGGGAGTCACCGGAACCGACCGTCTGCGTGGACTGGGGTGCGAGGCCCGTGGCGTCCTCGAAGGTCTCGGAGACCGAAGACTCGGTGGCGCCGTTGGACGGCGGCATCGTCATCTTGGTGCCGCCCTCGAAGTCGATGCCGAGGGTGAAGCCCTTGATGGCGATGATGAGGACGCAGGCCACGGTGACCAGTGCGTAGATCCAGTACCAGCGTCGTCGGGTGTCGACGATGCGGAACCCGCCCTCACCGTTGTACATGCGTTCCATGAACCCGGCGGGCTTGAGCGTTGAGGTGTCTCCCATGGTCACTTCTCCTCTCCGGTGGACGGGGCGTCGGCATCGGGATCGACAGGTGGCTCATCCGCCGATGCTCCGCTCCCGGCGGGCCCGGCGGGCACGGTGGCGCCGACAGGCTCGTCCTTCTCGGCGAGCTCGGCCCGGGCCGCCTCGTCCTCGGCCCGACGACGGTCGGCGGCGCGGAACGCGGAGTGCAGACCGTTGAGCTTCGGGCTGGCGAAGGCCTCCCGACGGGACACCAGGATCACCAGCGGTGCGGTGACCAGGAAGGCGATGACGACGTCGAAGACGGTCGTCAGACCAAGGGTGAAGGCGAAGCCCTTGACGTTGCCGACGGCCACGAAGTACAGCACCAGGGACGCGACGAGGGAGACCACGTTACCGGTGATGATCGTGGCACGCGCCCGCTTCCAGGCACGCGGCACCGCAGAGCGGAATGTCGACCCCTTGTGGATCTCGTCCTTGATGCGTTCGAAGTAGACGACGAACGAGTCCGCCGTGGTGCCGATACCGATGATCAGACCGGCGATACCGGCGAGGTCGAGGCTGTAGTCGATCCACCGGCCCAGCAGGACCAGGCCACCGTAGATGAGGATGCCGGAGGTCACCAGGGACGCCAGGGCGATGACACCGAGGCCGCGGTAGTAGGCCAGGGCGTACAGGGCGACGATGACGAGCCCGATGACGCCGGCGGTCAGACCGGCCTTCAGCGAGGCCTCACCCATGGAGGCGGAGATCGTCTCCGCGGTGCCGCCCTTCTCGCCGTTCTCACCGGTGAAGCTCAGCGGCAGTGCGCCGTACTTCAGGTTGTTGGCGAGGTCCTTGGCCTCCTTCTCGGAGAAGTCACCGGTGATCTGGGTGCCCTGTCCGACCGGGGTAGCGCTCTGGATCGTCGGGGCCGACAGCACCTTGCTGTCGAGGGTGATGGCGATCTGCTGGTTGAGGTACTGGTTGGTCAGGTCGGCCCAGGTCTCACTGCCCGGGTTCGCCTCGCCCTGCTTGAAGCCGAAGGTGACGACCATCTGACCGGACTGGCTGTCCAGGCCACCGAAGATGTTGGAGTCCGGGTCGATCATGTCGCCGGTCATGCGCCGGGCATCGGGACCGTCGGTCTCGCCCTTGAGCAGCGGGGCGGCGTCGAGCAGGATCGGTGCGCCGGTGTCGGAGCAGGTGACCAGGGGCTTGGCCGGGTCATCGGCACCGGCCAGCGGATCATCCGAGGCGTCACAGGTCAGCAGCAGCGCCGCGGCATTCTGTGTGTTGGGGTCCTCGGACTGGCGGTCGGTCTTGAGGACGTCCACCGTCGTATTACGCTGCTCGGTCTCCTCGATGGAGTTGGCCGGGGCTGCCGGGGCCTTCGCGGTGACGGTCGGGGCCTTCTCCGGCGCGTTGAACTCGCTTCCCTTGAAGTTCTCCGTCGCCTCGCTGAGCTTGGTGTTCGCCTCGTCGACGGTGAGAATGCCGTTCTCGACCCAGCGGTCGGCCATCTCGGTGAGGCTGTCGAAGAGCTTCTCGTCCGGGGCCTGGCCGCCGGTCACCGGGCGGAACAGCAGCTGTGAGGTCTGTCCGAGGGACCGTGCCTGGGAGGAGTCATCGCCCGGCACGGTGATCACCAGGGTGTCACCGTCAGTGACGACCTGGGCGCCGGAGACGCCCATGCCGTTGACGCGGTTCTCCAGGATCTTGCGCGCCTGGTCAAGCTGGGAACCCGAGGGCTTGTCACCCTGCGGGACAAGGGTGACCCGGGTACCGCCCTGCAGATCGATACCGAGTTTCGGTTCGGCCTTCTTGTCTCCGGTGAGGAAGACGAAGCTGTACATGACGACCACGAGGGCGAGGAAGATCAGCAGGGCCCGCACGGGCCACTTTCTCGCCCGGGCGGCTGCTGCACCCGTTGAGCTCACGCTTGTTACTCCTGGAAGTTGAGGGACTGCGGACACGAGGCGCTGTGTCGCGACCACGGCGGCGGACACAGGCAACCCCGCAGAGTCTAGACCCCCGGCCTGTGTGCCGACCACAACCGGTGGAAATTCGGCCGCGTCAGAAACAGATTCAGAAACAGATGAGGCCCCGTCGCCAGACGGGGCCTCGGCACTACTTCCGGTCGGTGCCGTCCGTACCGTCTGTGTCGTTGTTGTCGTCGTTGTTGTCACGGTCGAAGTCGTTGTCCCCGAGGGAGGAGAGATCGTCGGGGATCTCGTCGCCGCCGGTGAGGTGGTCGGCCTCGGTGGAGCCTGCCTCGACACTGTCGACGAGCTTGAGCACGGCGGCACGCTCCCAGGTGGTGACGACGCCCTCGGCGATCTCGATGTCGACGGTGGTCTCACCGATGCCGGTCAGACGACCGTGCAGACCGGAGGTCAGCTGCACGACCATGCCCGGGGCCAGCTTCGACTGGAAGTCCTTGATCACTCCGACCTGCTTGGACTGCTTCCTCATCTGGAGGACGGGGAGACCGAGGAAGACGACGACGAGCAGTGCGAGAAGAAGGATATCCATGTGCGACAGTCTGCCACACCTGACTGTCACCGCTGACCGGAGGGGTGCGCGGGGTTAACCCGCTTTACCCCGTCACGCTTCCGGTGGTTCGAGTCCGAGATGACGCCAGGCAGACGGAGTGGCGACGCGTCCGCGGGAGGTCCGGGCGATCATGCCGGCTCGCACGAGGTAGGGCTCGCACACCTCCTCGACGGTGGTGGATTCCTCCCCCACCGCGACAGCGAGGGTGTTCACCCCCACCGGCCCACCGCCGTGGGTCTTCACCAGGGAGCCGAGGACCGCCCGGTCCAGCCGGTCGAGACCGAGTTCGTCGACGTCGAAGACCAGGAGGGCCGCCCGGGCCACGTCCACGGTGATCGCTCCGTCGGCGCGGACATCGGCATAGTCACGGACGCGGCGCAGCAGGCGGTTGGCGATACGCGGCGTCCCCCGGGAGCGTGACGCGATCTCTGCGGCGGCGTCGCCGGTGATGTCGACCCCGAGAATGGACGCGGCGCGCGTGACCACGGCGGTGAGGTCGGCGGTGTCGTAGAACTCCATCTGGGCGGTGAAGCCGAAACGGTCGCGCAGCGGGCCGGTGAGCATGCCGGCCCGCGTCGTCGCACCGACGAGGGTGAACGGCGGCAGTTCGATAGGGATGGAGGTGGCGCCCGGACCCTTGCCGACGATGACGTCGATCCGGAAGTCCTCCATCGCCATGTAGAGCATCTCTTCGGCCGGTCGGGCCATCCGGTGGATCTCGTCGATGAAGAGCACATCGCCCTCCATGAGGTTCGAGAGCATCGCGGCGAGATCACCGGCGCGTTCCAGGGCGGGCCCGGAGGTCATGCGCAGTGAGGTGCCGAGTTCCTGGGCGATGATCATCGCCATCGTCGTCTTGCCCAGCCCGGGCGGACCGGCGAGCAGGACATGGTCAGGGACCACACCACGGGCCCTCGCACCGCCGAGGACGAGGTCGAGTTGCCCGCGGACCTTCGGCTGACCGATGAACTCGGTCAGTGACCGGGGACGCAGCGAGAGTTCGGCGTCATCGTCGCCGGGCAGCATCCGGTCCGAGAGCGCGTCATTGCCCCGGTCCGTACGGTCGGGCCGGTCTGACCGCGCCGGACCTGGGCTCCCGGCACCGCTCAGATCGAATTCGGTACGTTCGACATCTCCCATGGGTGGTCTCCTCCCCCGCTACCGTCGTCCGCCGAGGCGGGACAGGGCACTGCGCAGCAGTACGGAGGCGTCGGGGGACGCGCCGTCGCCTCCACCGGTTTCCGCGACAAGGGACGTGACCGTGTCCGCGGCAGAAGCCTCCGGGAAGCCGAGGCCGACGAGTGCCTCGACGACCTGTGCGGTCACGGCGTCATCCACTGTTGCGTCACCGGAGGTCAGGTCCACGGCGTCACCCGGGGCACCGGAGGGCTGCGCGACCGCGTAGGCGTCCAGCTTGCCCTTGAGATCCACGGCCATGCGGTCGGCCAGGCGCTTGCCGACGCCCGGGGCGCGCTGGAGGGTCTTCACGTCGCCCTCTGCGACGGCGGCGGCGATCTCGGCCGGGGTCAGTACCGACAACAGGGCCATGGCCATGCGGGCGCCGACGCCGGAGACGCTCTGCACCAGGGCGAACAGTTCCCGGCTGGCGGCGTCGGGGAAGGCGTAGAGCGTCTGGGAGTCCTCACGCACCACCATGGTGGTGAGGACGAAGACCTCTTCACCGCGGGGCAGGTCGGCGAGGGTCCGTGCGGTGGCCTGGCAGAGATAGCCGACTCCGGCGCACTCGATGACGACATGGTCGAGCCCCTTGTCCACCACGGTGCCGCGCAGGGATGCGATCACTGTTGTCCACTCCTCAAGTCTCGTGTGTTCTGACGTCTCGACAGTTCCGCCAGGTGCTCGGTCCGCGCAATGAACGGGGCACGCCAGCAGTGGCACACCGCCAGCGCCAGGGCGTCGGCGGCGTCCGCAGGTCTGGGAGGTTCGGACAGTCCGAGGATCCGGGTGACCATACTGGTCATCTGTTTCTTGTCCGCCCGACCGTTACCGGTGAGGGCCTTCTTGGCTTCACTGGGAGTGTACTGGTGCACCGGAATGCCCCGACGTGCCGCACTGAGCATCAGGACGCCGACGGCGTGGGCGGTGTTCATCACGGTGGAGACGTTGCCACGCTCGAAGACGCGCTCGATGGCGACAACCTCCGGACCGTAGTCGTCCATCCACTCCTCCACCGCCACCGAGAGGCGCAGCAGCCGCTCCTGCAACGGGATCTCATGTGGGGTACGGACCACGCCGACAGCCACCGGAAGCACTGCGCGACCGTGGCCCGCCTGGACGACGGACAGACCGCACCGGGTGAGCCCGGGATCGATCCCCATCACCCGGAGCCCCTGCATATCCGTCACCGGACACCTCCGCCCTCTCTCGCCGACCTTGACCCCACAGACCATAGCACAGGTGTGCGATATCCGACTGAGGTGAACATCACTCACCGGCAGTGTCGGACGCCACCTCCACCTGGGGTAGGATCGGGCCTCGATGAAACCTCAGAAACTGTACCGTATTGTCGCCGATATCGAAGCTGTGACCTGGGCACTCCTGATTCTCGGCATGCTGTTCAAGTACGCCTTCGACGTCACCGAGGTGGGGGTGAAGATCGCCGGTCCGGTCCACGGTCTGGCCTTCATCACCTTCGTCGTGGTGACCGCCCTCGTCTGGACCAACAACCGGTGGTCCGTCGGACGGGGCCTGCTCGGACTGCTCAGCGCCGTGATCCCCTTCTGCACCATTCCTTTCGAACGGTCCGCCGCACGCCACGGTGACCTGGACGGCGGCTGGCGGCAGGACAATCCCCTGCTCGCCACTCTCACCGGACGCCCGAAGATGACCTTCGGTGTCCTCGCCGGAATCATCATCGTGATCTTCGTGGTCATGATGTTCATCGGCGGACCGTTCAGCTGACGTCCCCCGGTCCCCCACCGGGGACCCCACCCCGGTCCCGCGTGGTGAGCGGGACTACTCTGCGTCGAGCTCCGCGAGGACCTCGTCGGAGACGTCCATGTTGGTGAAGACGTCCTGGACGTCATCGGACTCCTCGAGGGCGTCGATGAGGCGCAGGATCTTCTTCGCACCGTCGGCGTCCAGCGGGACCTCGACGTCGGCGCGGTAGTCCGGGTCGGCGGAATCGTACTCGATCCCGGCGTCCGCCAGTGCCGCACGGACCTTGGTGAGGTCGGCGAGGTCGGAGACGACCTCGAACTTCTCGCCCAGGTCGTTGACCTCTTCGGCACCGGCGTCGAGCACGGCCATCAGCAGGTCGTCCTCGGTGTTCTCACCCTTGTCGAGGATGACGACGCCCTTGCGGTTGAACAGGTAGGACACGGAGCCGGCATCCGCCAGGCTGCCGCCGTTCTTGTTCATCGCGGTACGCACGTCGGTGGTGGCGCGGTTGCGGTTGTCGGTGAGGCACTCGACGAGCATGGCCACACCGTTGGGGCCGTAGCCCTCGTAGACGATGGTCTCCCAGTCGGCGCCGCCGGTCTCCTCACCGGAGCCGCGCTTACGGGCGCTCTCGATGTTGGTGTTCGGGACGGAGGCCTTCTTGGCCTTCTTGATCATGTCGTCGAGCGTCGGGTTCGCCGACGGATCTCCACCACCGGTACGGGCCGCGACTTCGATGTTCTTGATCAGCTTGGCGAACTCTTTACCGCGCTTGGCGTCGTTCGCAGCCTTCTTGTGCTTGGTCGTCGCCCATTTGGAGTGGCCGCTCATGGGATACCTGTTCTTCCTCGGTCGGTTTCTGTCGGCACCATAGTAGTCCACCCGGGCCACCCGCTGCCCCGACAGGGCGGAGTCTTCCCGGAATGTCTTCCCGGA
>NHCFD04200__coassemble_609_pt1 | contig 10995 bp, 9 predicted proteins | sample NHCFD04200__metabat2_high_PE_017 | metagenome-assembled genome bin NHCFD04200 | reverse complement strand
CGGTCCGCCATCTCCCATACCGCCGACATGTCCTCGTTCCAGTCCGCGAGATGCCAGGTCAGCATGTCGTCGTCGGTGTCTGACGAGCGGACAGCGTCCGTCGCCGGATCCTCCAGCACCCGCAGCGCACGTTCCATGAGCTCCACGGCACGGGAGGTCTCGCCGGAGGAGCACCGTTCCCTCGCGGCGGTACGCAGGACTTGGGCGGCGGGGATGCGCTCGCCGCGGTCCAGGTGCAGGGTCGCGGCGCGCTCCAGCAGGGAGACGACTGTCTCACCGGTCGACGAGCCGAGCGTCCCCGCCTCGCCGGCTTCCTCCGCCGCCATCGTGGCGATCGACAGGCATGCCAGGGTGCGCTCCGAGTCCGGGGTCAGCGCCGACCAGTCTGCCGTGGACGCGGCCAGGGCGAAGGCCTCGTACGGCAGATCCGCACCCAGCGCTGACCGGGCACGCACGGCCCGCAGGTTCAGCAGCGCGGGGCTCACCGGTGCACCGTCCAGGGCATTGCCGTAGCGACGGGCGAGGTCATAGGCGGCGTCATAGTTGCCGTCGGCGTTGAGCAGCTGACAGACCTGTTCCGCCCGGTGCATACCTTCCAGCGGGGCACCGAGCGTCAGGGCGAGTTCCGCGCACTCGCGCCAGTGGGCGAGGACACCGTCGGTGTCCATGTCCTCAGGCGTCTCACCGACGGTCAGGGAGAGATAACCCAGCACATCATGGGCCTCGTAGACCTGGGTGGGGGAGACCGCCGGGTCCAGGGTCGCCAGATGGTCGGTGACCAGGGTGACGGCCTCGGTGGTCCGCCCGTCAGCGTGGAGCTGCTGGGCCTCGGTGAGCACCCGGTCGCCCGGCTGCACCGTCGGGGAGGTGAAGCGGGCGCACAGGGCACGGAACTGGCCACGCTTGGGTGCGTTCTCCGTGGAGGTTGCACAGGTCAGTCCCGCCATCGCCGCCAGCGACAGACACACCCGGACATGCCGGGGAGAGTCCTCGGTCAGACCTGCACCGACATCCGTGAGCCGGGCGGCCAGCTCGGTGAGCAGCGCAGGGGTCGGGGCGAGCCCGCAGGTCAGCACCGCGTCATCACACTCGACGACCATGGCCACCAGGCACAGTGACGACAACGCGAGCACCGCCGAGGGGGTGTCCCCGGCGTCCTCGGCGAGGGCGCGCCAGGCACGGACCTCGGCGACGGTGTCGTCGTGCAGTTCCATCCGGTCGGCCGCGGCCGCACGCAGGACATGGAATTCGGTGCGCTCGGCCGTCGGGAGATCCCCCGGTAGGTCAGCGGGGTCGGCGAGCCAGAACCGGGTACCGAACTCACTGGTGAGCCGCCAGCTCGTCGCGTGGTCGCCGGCCCGTGCCGCCGCCACGGACGCCCGGAGGAGCGCCGTCAGCTCCCCGGCCTGTTCCCGGCCCTGTCCCTCGTCCGCCATCCTGCTCAAGACCCTCCGTCCCGTCGACTGTGTGCACTACGTCTAGAATCTTCAGACGATACCCGACCATCACCTGAGGAGACGATCCCAGCTCATGCTTTCGCGTCTGGATCTGAGGGGTAAGACCCCCTCGACCGCCGAACTCCGCCGCATCCTGCCCCGCGGAGGAGTCGATATCGACCATGTGCTCCCGGCCGTGACCCCCGTGGTCGAGGCCGTCCGTGACCGCGGTGCCGCCGCGGCCCTGGAGTACGGCGAGAGCTTCGACCATGTCCGCCCCGCCTCCGTCCGCGTCCCGGCGGAGGTCATCGCCGAGGCGACCGAGAACCTCGACCCGACCATCACCGCGGCGCTCACCGAGGCCATCGCCCGGGTGCGTGCGTTCCACGCCTCCCAGGTGCCCACCGACGCCACCCTCGAGATCGCCCCCGGCGGCCTCGTCGGCGAGCGCTGGATCCCGGTCAACCGCGTCGGTCTGTACGTGCCCGGTGGCAAGGCGGTCTACCCGTCCTCGGTGATCATGAACGTCGTGCCTGCCCAGGAGGCCGGCGTCGGCTCGCTGGTCGTCTGCTCCCCGCCGCAGGCCGACTGCGGTGGCTGGCCGCACCCGACCGTGCTGGCAGCCTGCTCGCTGCTCGGCGTCGACGAGATCTGGGCTGTCGGTGGTGGCCAGGCCATCGCCCTGATGGCCTACGGCGATGATGATCTGGAGCCGGTCGACCTCATCACCGGTCCCGGCAATATCTTCGTCACCGCCGCCAAGCGGCTGTGCCGCTCCGTCGTCGGCATCGACGCCGAGGCCGGCCCGACCGAGATCGCCGTGCTCGCGGACGCCACCGCCAACCCCGTCGCCGTGGCCTACGACCTCATCAGCCAGGCCGAGCACGACCCGATGGCCGCCTCCGTGCTCATCACCGATTCGGTCGAGCTGGCAGACGCCGTCGACCGCGAGGTCGTCGAACGCTACCAGGTCACCCTCAACCACGACCGTGTCAACGAGGCCCTCACCGGCGTGCAGTCCGGCATCATCCTCACCGACAGCCTCGACGAGTCGGTGCGTGTGGCGGACGCCTACGCCGCCGAGCACCTGGAGGTCCAGACCGAGGACGCCGAGGGCGTCGCCGCCCGGATCACCAACGCCGGCGCGATCTTCATCGGCCCGTACTCCCCGGTGCCGCTGGGTGACTACGCGGCCGGATCGAACCACGTCCTGCCGACCTCCGGTACCGCCCGGCACTCCTCGGGCCTGTCGACCCACACCTTCCTCAAGCACGTCGACGTCATCAACTACGACCGCACCGCCCTCAAGGAGGTCGCGGACACGGTTGTCACCCTGGCCGACGCCGAGCGTCTGCCCGCCCACGGCGAGGCCGTCAAGGCCCGCTTCGAGAACCCGGAAATCTGAGTGTCATGACTGATCTGAACGATCTCCCGCTGCGTCCGGAACTGCGCGGGAAGTCCGCCTACGGTGCCCCGCAGCTCACCGTCACCAACCAGCTCAACACCAACGAGAACCCCTACGCGCCGTCCGAGGGCCTCGTCGAGGACCTCGTCGCGGAGGTGCGCCGCCTGGCCACCACCCTGAACCGCTACCCCGAGCGGGACGCCGTGGAACTGCGCGACGAGCTCGCCGCCTATGTCTCGAAGCAGACCCACGTCGAGGTCACCCGCGACCAGGTCTGGGCTGCCAACGGCTCCAACGAGGTCCTCCAGCAGCTGCTGCAGGCCTTCGGCGGTCCGGGACGCTCCGTCATGGGTTTCACCCCGAGCTACTCGATGCACCCGATCCTCGCCTCCGGCACGCAGACGGAGTTCCTGGACGTGCCGCGTCTCTCAGGCACCGGAGAGAACTTCGACATCGACATCGACAACGCTGTGGCGCAGATCGGGGAGCAGAAGCCGGACATCGTCTTCGTCACCACCCCGAACAACCCCACCGGCGGGATCACCCCGGTGGCCGACCTGCGCCGCATCATCGAGGCGGAGCGGGCGGTCGGTGGCATCGTCATCGTCGACGAGGCCTACGCCGAGTTCTCCGACGAGCCCAGCGCCACCACGCTGCTCGCCGAGTACCCGACCACCCTGGTCGTCTCCCGCACCATGTCCAAGGCCTTCGACTTCGCCGGAGGACGCCTCGGCTACTTCGTCGCCGACCCGGCCTTCATCGAGGCCGTCATGCTGGTGCGCCTGCCGTACCACCTGTCGACCCTGTCCCAGGCTGCGGCGACCGTCGCCCTGCGCCACGCCGACGAGACCCTCGCCACCGTCACGAAGCTGCGGGAAGAGAGGATCCGCGTCGTCGAGGCCCTCGACAACCTGGGCTACAAGGTGGTGCCGAGTGAGTCTAACTTCGTCTTCTTCGCCGTCCCGGACAACGCCGACGCCCACGAGCTGTGGTCCAGGTTCCTCGACCTCGACGTCCTCATCCGCGACGTCGGCGTCGCCGGGCACCTGCGCATGACCGTGGGACTGCCGCAGGAGAACGACGCCTTCCTCGCCGCCGCCGACAAGATCATCGGAGAATACAAGTGACCACACCACGCACCGACCGTGTCGCCCGCATCGAGCGGACCACGAAGGAATCCTCCATCACCGTCGAGATCAACATCGACGGCACCGGGAAGACCGACATCGACACGAAGCTGCCCTTCTTCGACCACATGCTCACCGCCTTCGGTGCGCACGGCAGCTTCGACCTCACCGTCCACGCCGACGGCGACATCGAGGTGGACGCCCACCACACCGTCGAGGACACCGCCATCGTCCTCGGCCAGGCGTTCGCTCAGGCCCTCGGCGACAAGAAGGGCATCCGCCGCTTCGCCGACTCCTACATCCCGATGGACGAGACGCTGGCCCAGGCCGTCGTCGACGTCTCCGGGCGTCCCTACTACGTCGGCACCGGTGAGCCGGAGACCATACTGACCACTGTCATCGGCGGCCACTACGCCACCGTGATCAACCAGCACTTCTTCGAGACCCTGGCCTTCAACGCCCGGATCGCCCTGCACGTGCGCTGCCTCTACGGGCGCGACCCGCACCACATCACCGAGGCGGAGTTCAAGGCGGTGGCCCGTGCCCTGCGTGCCGCCACCGAGTCCGACCCGCGGGTGACGGGGGTGCCGTCCACCAAGGGCACTCTGTGATTGACGTCCTCAAGGTCAAGGGCCTGCCCCTGACCCTGCTCAGCGTCTTCTGTGCCTTCCTCGGCTGGTCGCTGCTGCTGCCGGTCATCCCGGTGGCGATGCTCGACGACGGTTACGGTGACGCGCTCGCCGGCCTGTCCACCGGCATCTTCATGGCGGCCACCGTCATCACGCAGTTCTTCGTCCCGCGCCTGTTGCGCTCGGTCGGCTACGTGCCGGTGATGATCGCCGCGGCCGTGCTGCTCGGCGTGCCCTCCGCGTTCTACCTCATCGACGGCGGCGCCGGGTTCGTGCTGCTGGTCTCCGCGGTGCGCGGCATCGGCTTCGGCGCGGTCACTGTCGCCCAGTCCGCGCTGCTCGCCGAGCTCGTCCCGCCCCGGCAGCTCGGTCGGGCGAACGCCTTCTTCGGTGCGGCGATCGGCGTCGGCGAGATCCTCGGCTTCAGCATCGGGCTCACGCTCTACACCCGTGCCGGTGACAGTGTCTTCCTCATCGCCGTCGTCTGCGGGGTGGTCGGCGCCCTCGGTGCGCTCGGCGTCCCGCCACTGAAAGCTGAACCGACGGGGCACGAGGTCCGGCAGCGCGGCACCCACGCCCCGTTGTGGAAGCTCGCCCTGGTACCGGTCGTCGGCCTGTGCACCGGTGCGATGGGCTTCGGCGCCCTGTCCTCGTTCACCGCCCCCGCCGTCGACGGCATCGACCCGGCGGCGGCCGCCACCGTGGCCGGGTTCGCGCTGGCGGTCACCGGCGCGGCCCAGATCCTCGGTCGTGTCATCTCCGGCTGGTGGGCGGACCGTATCGGGGAGCCGGGCCGGCTCGTCGTCTGGGCGTCCCTGTGCGCTGTCGGCGGCATGCTCGCCATGGCGTCGGTCATCCACAGCGCCCCGTCCGGCGCGGCCCTGGTGGCCGGTGCCCTCGGGTCCGCGGCCCTGTTCGGTCTGGGCTTCGGCGGGGTCCAGTCCGAGACCCTGCTGATGATGTTCGCCCGGATGCCGAAGGAGCGGCTCTCCGAGGCGTCCGCCACCTGGAACATGTCCTTTGACTCGGGGACCGGTGCAGGTTCCGCGGTGCTGGGCGTCGTGGCGTCCTCCAGCGGCTACGGCGGGGTGTTCCTCGCCGGTGCCGGGCTGGTCGGGCTCGGTACGGCCACGCTGGCGGGGGACCGGTGGCTGGGGCGTCACCGGGTCGTCGAGCACGGGAACATCCGTACCCGGCTGCGTCGTCTCACGCGAGGCTGACGCAACCGGACGCAACAGGACGCCGCCCGCGTGGCTGACGGGTCTGCACGCTAGAATCTGCGGTCATGGCAACTCCTCGCGTCGCACTGCTCGACTACGGTTCCGGTAACCTCCGATCCGCCCAGCGGGCGCTGGAGCATGTGGGGGCGGAGGTGACCGTCACCGCCGACCCGGACACGGTGCTCAACGCCGACGGGCTGCTGGTCCCCGGCGTCGGGAACTTCGGTGCCTGCATGACCGGCCTGCGCGCCGTCCACGGCGACCGGATGATCGACATCCGCCTGTCGGGAGGACGCCCCGTCTTCGGCATCTGTGTCGGTATGCAGATCCTCTTCGACTACGGCGTGGAAGGATCCGACGGTGACGGCCCCGGCACCGAGGGCTGCGGCCAGTGGCCCGGGTCGGTGACGAAGCTGGAGGCGTCCGTGCTGCCGCACATGGGGTGGAACACCCTCGAGGCGGCGGACGGCAGCGAACTGTTCGCCGGGGCGGATCCGGCGGAGCGGTACTACTTCGTGCACTCCTACGCCGCCCGCAACTGGGAACTGGTCACCGACGGTCGCACCGAGGCACCCAAGGTCACCTGGGCACAGCATGAGGACTGCCGGTTCGTCGCCGCGGTGGAGAACGGACCGCTGTGGGCGACCCAGTTCCACCCGGAGAAGTCCGGTGAGGCCGGGGCGCAGCTGCTGCGCAACTGGCTCGCCACCCTGTAGAACCACCACTGAACCCACGACAAACCACACTGTGGGATAATCGATCCCACGATACGGCTGAGGCCGTCCACCTGTGCGATAGGATGTTCACATGACTCTCACCCTGCTCCCCGCCGTCGACGTCCGCGACGGTCAGGCTGTCCGCCTCGTCCAGGGAGCCTCCGGTTCCGAGACCAGCTACGGTGCCCCGCTGGACGCCGCACTGGCCTGGCAGAACGCCGGAGCAGAGTGGGTCCATCTCGTCGACCTGGACGCCGCCTTCGGAACCGGCTCCAACTTCGACCAGCTCAACGAGGTCATCAGCCGGCTCGACGTCAATGTCGAGCTCTCCGGCGGTATCCGCGACGACGAGTCCCTGGTCCGCGCCCTGTCCACCGGCTGCCGCCGCGTGAACATCGGCACCGCCGCCCTGGAGAACCCGGACTGGTGCGAGCGCATCATCGGCGAGTACGGCGACCGCGTGGCCATCGGCCTCGACACCCGCCAGATCGACGGCGAGTGGCGGCTGCGCGGCCGTGGCTGGGTCTCCGACGGCGGCGATCTCTGGGAGGTCCTCGAGCGACTCGACGCCCAGGGCTGCTCCCGCTTCGTGGTCACCGACGTCTCCCGCGACGGCATGCTCTCCGGCCCGAACATCGACCTGCTGCGTGAGGTCGCCGCCGCGACCTCCGCGCCGGTCGTCGCCTCCGGCGGCATCTCCAGTCTCGACGACATCGCCGCCCTCGCCGACGCCGTCACCGACGGGGTGGATTCCGCCATCGTCGGCAAGGCGCTCTACGCCGGCAAGTTCACCCTCGAACAGGCTCTCGCCGTGGCCCGCGGCGAAGCCGTCCCCACAGACGGACAGGAGTGACTCCATGACCGACTCACCCGAGGACCGGTTCTCCACCGGAGCGGACGACGCCCCGGAGATCCGTGACGTCAACCTCGTCGACGACGAGATCGACACCCGCGCCCTCCTCGCCATCGCCGAGGCCGCCGTCGACGAGGCGGAGGCGACCTTCACCGCCGCTGTCGGCGCCGACCCGGCGGTGATGAAGAGCCCCGGTGACTTCGCCACCGAAGCCGACCTCTCCGTCGAGCGTCAGCTGCGCACCCTGCTCACGCGCTACACCGGAATGCCGGTCCACGGTGAGGAATACGGCGTCGTCCGTCCCGGCGAGCAGGTCGAGATCAACCCCAACGACGAGTACGCCGATGAATTCGACGGCCCCCAGAGCAAGCCGCCCAAGGGCCCGTCGAACCCGGGTCTCCACGAACTGCCGGAGACCTGCTGGGTCGTCGACCCGATCGACGGCACCGCGAACTACGCCGTCGGCAACCCGTTCTGCTGCATCCTCGTGTCACTGGTCCACAAGGGCGAGGCCGTCGTCGCGGTGTGCGAGATGCCGCTGCTCGGCCGCCGGATCACCGCCCGCAAGGGCCACGGCCTGTTCGTCGACGGCCACCCCGCCCGCCAGATGCCGCCCTCGGACCCGGCGATCACCCAGATCGGCTTCGGCTCCATCCTGTCCCAGCGCCGCGGCAACCTGCCGGTGTCCTACCGGCAGGACATGCTCAACGCCATCGGCCGGACCTACCCGCGCATGCGCGTCTCCGGCTCCTGCGGCATCGACCTGGCCTTCACCGCCGCCGGCGTCTTCGGCGGCACCGTGACCTTCAGCCCCAACCTCTGGGACAACTGCGCCGGCATCCTCATGATCCGTGAGAACGGGGGAGTGGTCACCGACTTCGCCGGAAACCGCTGGGTCCCGGGCGTCTCCGGCATCGTCGCCGGTGAACCCGAGGTGCACGCCAATCTGATCCGGCACATCCAGTCGGTGCCGATCGGCACCGCCGCCCGCAATGCCCAGGACGTCAAGGACCGTGGAGGAATCCGATGAGTGTCGCTGTCCGTGTCATCCCCTGTCTCGACGTCGACAACGGTCGCGTCGTCAAGGGAGTCAATTTCGAGAACCTGCGGGATGCCGGTGACCCCGTCGAACTCGCCGCCCGTTACGACGCCGAAGGAGCCGATGAACTGACCTTCCTCGACGTCTCGGCGTCCAAGGACGGCCGTGGCACCATGCTCGACGTGGTGCGCCGCACCGCCGACCAGGTCTTCATCCCGCTGACCGTCGGTGGCGGCGTCCGGTCCGAGGACGACGTCGACCAGCTGCTGCGCGCCGGTGCCGACAAGGTCTCCGTGAACACCTCCGCCATCCACCGTCCCGAGCTGCTCCGCGAGCTCTCCGGACGCTTCGGTGCCCAGTGCATCGTGCTCTCCGTCGACGCCCGCCGCGTCCCCGAAGGAGGTGATCCGCAGCCCTCCGGGTTCGAGGTCACCACCCACGGTGGTACCCGTTCCGCCGGACTCGACGCCATCGAGTGGGCCCGCACCGGCGAGGAGCTGGGTGTCGGCGAGATCCTGCTGAACTCCATGGACGGCGACGGCACCCGCGACGGCTTCGACCTGGAGCTCATCAGGGCGGTCCGTGAGGTCGTGTCCATCCCGGTCATCGCCTCCGGCGGCGCCGGAAAGGCCGCCGACTTCCCGCCCGCGGTCGAGGCCGGGGCGGACGCCGTGCTCGCGGCGTCCATCTTCCACTTCGGCGACGTCGCCATCGGCGAGGTCAAGGACGCCATGGCGGAGGCCGGGATCGAGGTCCGGCGATGAGCGACACCCGCAGCGACCCCGCATCCTACGACCTCGACCCGGCCATCGCCGGGCGTCTCAAGCGCAATGACGCCGGCCTGGTGCCGGCCGTCGTCCAGGAGAACGCCACCGGCGACGTGCTCATGCTCGCCTGGATGGACGACCACGCCCTGGCCCACACCATCGCCACCCGCAAGGGCACCTACTGGTCCCGGTCGCGGGGCGAGTACTGGGTCAAGGGGGAGACCTCCGGGCACACCCAGTACGTCCACGAGGTCCGCCTCGACTGCGACGGCGACACCCTCCTGGTGAAGGTCGACCAGACCGGCGGGGCATGCCACACCGGGGACCACACCTGTTTCGACGCCGACCGTCTGGCCTAGGATCGTCCGTGATGACTACTGCTGAGTCCGACCCGTACCAGATCACGTCGCTGGAGACCTTCCGTCGACTGGGCGCACGTCACCGCGTCGTCCCCGTCGTCAAGAAGGTCCTCGCCGACGGGGAGAGCGCGCTGAGCGCCTACACCAAACTCGCCGCCGACCGGCCAGGTACCTTCCTGTTCGAGTCCGCGGCCCCCGGCCAGTCCTGGTCACGCCACTCCTTCATCGGCACCGGTGCACGCTGCGCCCTCGTCGCCCGTGACGGTGAGGCGCACTGGACCGGTGCGGCACCGGACGACCTCGTCGACGGTCCCACCGATCCCGTCGAGGCGGTGCGCCATGCACTGGAGGTGCTGCACACCGAGTCACTGCCCGGTCTGCCGACCCTGAGCTCCGGCCTGGTCGGGTACATGGGCCACGACATGGTCCGCTACATCGAGGACCTGCCGGACACCTGTGACAACGACCTGCAGGTCCCGGACATGGTCCAGATGCTGGTGGACAATGTGGCCGTGGTCGACCACCACGAGGGCACCGTCTGGCTCATCGCCAACGTGGTGAACTGGGACGGTTCCGACGAGCGGATCGACGAGGCCTACGCAGGCGCGGTCGAGCGCATCGAGGAGATGGAACGTCGCCTGGCGACCCCGTCCACGCTGCCCGCGGTGACCTTCTCCACCCCGGCACCGGAACCGCGGCGCCAGCGCGCCAAGGAGGAGCACATCCGTCGTATCGGACTGTGCAAGGAGCACATCCGCGCCGGAGACGCCTTCCAGATCGTGCTCTCGCAGCGCTTCGAGATGGACACGCAGGTCCCCGGCACCGACATCTACCGGATGCTGCGGGTGTCCAACCCCAGCCCGTACATGTTCCTGCTGAACGTGCCCACCGACGACTTCTCCGGGACCGCCTTCCAGATCATCGGCTCCTCACCGGAGTCCCTGGTCCAGGTCGAGGACGGCCGGGTCACGACCTTCCCGATCGCCGGTTCGCGTCCCCGTGGTGCGACCTTCGAGGAGGACGAGCTGCTCGAGAAGGAGCTGCTCGCCGACGAGAAGGAGAACTCCGAGCACCTCATGCTCGTCGACCTGGGACGCAACGACCTCGGCCGGGTGTGCGAGCCCGGCACCGTCGCCGTCCACGACTTCCGGCACGTCGAGAAGTACTCCGCGATCATGCACCTGGTCTCGGGTGTCTCGGGGCGCCTCGCCGAGGGGAAGACCGCCCTCGACGCCTTCACCGCGACCTTCCCGGCCGGCACGCTGTCCGGTGCGCCGAAGCCTTCGGCACTGGCGATCATCGACGAGCTGGAGGACACCCGCCGTGGTGTCTACGGTGGCACCGTCGGCTACTTCGACTTCTCCGGTAACACCGACCAGGCCATCGCCATCCGCACCGGTCTCTACAAGGACGGCACCGTCTTCGTCCAGGCCGGTGGCGGCAT
>NHCFD04200__coassemble_605_pt1 | contig 11050 bp, 8 predicted proteins | sample NHCFD04200__metabat2_high_PE_017 | metagenome-assembled genome bin NHCFD04200 | reverse complement strand
GTTACCCCAGCCGGTTGTCCGAGCCCGAGCTACCTACCTGAGGTAGCTGCGGTTGGGCTTTCTAGTCTTCGAGCCACTGGATGGACTGGATGCCCGCGTCCCCGATCGTTTCTGTATCGTCGACAGACCACTGGAGTTCAATGTTGAAGTTCGCTTGGGCGAGTGTTGCGTCCCCGTGGCGCCCACGGCCCTGTCCGAGCAGCTTTTCCCTCACCGCTGCATCGAGTTCCTCGAAGGACTCCCCGGTCACCGTGCAGTCGGGCAGCTCCGCCACGGACGCTGTCCACAAGGTGGTATCTTCGCCCGCCTCTGTCTTTTCCCCGTCTCTGCCCCTGTCACCGTCCGCAGGGCGGACAAGTACCGTGTACACGCGCGTCATTCCGGAACTCATGGACTCGAGTTTATCGTCGCGGCTCATTTGGAGGTTGGTTCCCCAGCCCGGTGGTCGGAGAGCGACAGGTGCTGCCGTCCCACCGCACCGGGAGGCTTCCGCCCCTGCACCACCTCCTGCCCGCCCTCCCTTGCCCGCCCCCGTAGCACGCCCCTGAACCATCCCCCGCCGAGCCGGTCCCCCCCGGAACCGGCATCAGAACCTTCAAGGCACCCCGAGCACGTTCACCCTCACCGTGATCGTCGCATCCTTGCTGACCGTTGACCCCGGTGAATCGTTCTGGCCGACGACGCGGTCGATTGCCAGAGGATCGATCGTGTTCACGGTGTCGCGCTGGATGTTGCTTCCGGTCCACCCGGCGTCCTTCAGCAGACCCTCGACCTCGTCGATGTTCCGGTTCTGCAGGTTCGGCATCGTGAACTGGTTGCCACGCGAGACGGTGATGGTGACCGTGGAGCCCTTGGGCTGCTGGGTGCCCTCGTCGGAGGCGCTGAGGACCTGGTTCTCGGGCTCCGTGGAGTCGACCATCTGGACGTTCACGGTGAAGCCGGCACCCTCGAGGTTGTCCCGGGCCGCGTCCAACTCCTGACCGGAGACGGTCGGTACGCGCACCTTCTCGGCGCCGGTGGAGACGGTGATGGCCACCTCGGTACCCTTGGAGACCTGCGAACCCTGACCCGGAGACTGACTGGTGATCTTGCCGGCTTCGACGGAGTCGCTCGGCTCCTCCTCGACCTGGGACTTCAGCTTCAGTCCCACATCGCTCAGGGCGCGCTGCGCCTGCTCGGTGTTCATTCCCGTGAGGTCCGGGACCTCGGTGATCTCCTTACCGGAGGAGATGAACAGCGTGATCTTGGACCCCTTCGGCACCGAGGAATCGGTGCCGGGGTCCGTGCGGATCGCGTTACCTCGCGCGATGTCGGCGTCCGCTGCCTCTTCGACCTGGACGCTGAAACCGGCGTCCTCGAGAATCTGCTCGGCCTCGGCCTGCGGCCGGTCCCTCACATCAGGCACGGAGACCTGGGTCTCGCTGCTGCCGAGGCCGTCGCCGCTGACAAGGTTGTATGCGACAACGCCACCGACGCCGAGCAGGGCGAGAAGCGCGACGATCCAGGCGATGGTGCTCGCGCGACGCTTCTTCTTCCGTTTCCCAGATTCGTCGCCCTCGACCTGACCGGACGCCCGCGGCGCGGAGGCCCGGTCGACCGGAGCCGCGGCACCCGCCGCAGCAGTGCCGGAAGCACCGGCCCCCGCAGTAGCTCCGGCGGCACCGGCCAGACCGGCACCTGCGGCTGCGGCACCTGCCTGGGGGAAGACCGTCGTGGCCTCCGTGTCCGGGGCCGGCTGCCCGACCTCCTGGTCGCCTGTGTAGTTGATCGCCGCCATCGGCATGCGTCGGTCGGCGACCGCCTGCAGGTCGGAGGCCATCTGGTCGGCGGTGTCGTACCGGTCTGAGGGGTCCTTCGCCATGGCGGTGAGCACCACGGAGTCCAGGGCGAGGGACTGCCGCTCGTCCAGGCGCATGCCCGGCAGGGTCGACGGCGGAACCGGGGCGTCCTGCACATGCTGGAATGCCACGGAGAACGGGGATTCGCCGGAGAACGGCGGACGCCCTGTCGTGATCTCGTAGAAGACGCAACCCGCGGCGTAGATGTCGGAGCGGGCGTCCGCGGACCGGCCGCGCGCCTGTTCCGGGGACAGGTACTGTGCGGTGCCGATGACCGCGGAGGTCTGCGTCATCGCGGAGGTCGAGTCCGACAGCGCCCGGGCGATGCCGAAGTCCATCACCTTCACCGCACCGGTGTTGGTGATCATGATGTTCGCGGGCTTGACGTCCCGGTGGATGATCCCGGCTTCATGGGAGAACGACAGGGCGCGGCAGACCTCCGCCATGACCCGTCCTGCCTCAGGCAGCGGCAGCGGCCCCGAGTCCCGGATGATCTCGCGCAGCGTGGAGCCGTGGACGCGCTCCATGACGATGTAGGGCACCGAGCCGGTCTCCGGGGAGGTCTGGCCGGTGTCGTACACCGCGACGATGGCGTGGTGGTTCAGCTTCGCGGCGTTCTTCGCCTCACGGCGGAACCGTTCGAGGAATGTCTCGTCCCGGGCGAGGTCCGCCCGCATCATCTTCACGGCGACGTCGCGTCCGAGCAGTTCATCGGTGGCGGCGTAGACGTCCGACATGCCACCGGTGCCGATGACGGCACCGAGGCGGTACCGACCGCCGAGTGTGGTGTTGGTCAGATCCACGTTGCCTCTCCTCTCCACTGCGCGGGTTGTCCGGCTGTGGTGTTTCCAGTGACCTTACCGGGGTTGTTAACACCGGTACCAGCAATCACAACGTCAGCCCGGTGTCATCCGCGGCGTCTGCGGCGCCTTCTCCGGTGCCTGTCGTCTCCGGTTCCTGCGGCATGGCGCTGTTCGCCCCGCCGTTGCCGGTGGACTGTCCACCGTTCTCACCGTTCGAGACGCCGCCGTCGTTACTCTCGCTCTCCCCGTTGCCCGGGGTGGTGGGATTGGTCGGCGTCGCTCCGTTGCCCTCGGTGCCGGGCGTCGAGGTCGGGCCGGGGTTCTCGTTGGTCGGCAGGTCGTCGTCGGTGGTCTCCGGGACGGTCTCCTCCGGAGTCTCCTCGGGGGTCTCCTCCGGCGTCCACTGCTGCTCCGGCGGATCGACCGGGACCTGCTCGATCACGGTCGTGGTCTGGGTCGGGGATTCCTCGCCGGAGTCGCCCAGACCCGAGGACAGCGCCCACACGAGGACGCCCACCGCGGCGATGGCGACGATGACGATGAACCAGATCCAGCCGCTGCCGGACTTCTTCTTCGCAGGACGCTGCGGGGCGGAGGTCCGTGCGGCCTGTGCGGCCTGTGCGGCTTGGCCGGTGCGCTGCGGCGCAGCGGGACGCGGCGCCGGCCCCATGTTCGACGGGTCGGTGACCCGGCCGAGCCGGGTCTGCGTGGCCGGGGCGACCGGCGGCGCGCTGACCGCCCGGGTCTGCGCCGACATCGACACCGGCACCGGCGGCATCCCACCGGCCCGCACCTTGGCGGCCGCGGTGGCCAGTTCGCCACCGTCCGCGTAGCGGGTGCGCGGGTCCTTGCGCAGGCAGATGTCGATGAGTTCGCGCACCGGGGTGGAGACCTCACCGGGGATCTGCGGGGCCGGGGTGCTGATGTGCTTCAGCGCCACGGACACCGTCGACTCCCCGGAGAACGGGCGGTGCCCGGCGAGGATCTCGTAGCCGACGACACCGAGCGAGTAGACGTCGCTCGTCGGACCGACATCGCGGCCCTGCGCCTGCTCCGGGGAGACGTACTGTGCGGTACCGACGACCATGCCGGTGCGGGTCAGCGGCACAGCGGACGCGGCCTTGGCGATCCCGAAGTCCGTGACCTTCACCAGGCCGTCGGCGGTGATCATGAGGTTGCCGGGCTTGATGTCCCGGTGGACCAGTCCACGCTCGTGGATCGCCTGCAGGCCGGTCGCCGCCTGGGTCAGCAGGTCCAGCGCCATGACCTCGGGCAGGGTGCGTTCGCGGGCGAGGATGTCCGCCAGCGACTCGCCCTGGACGTACTCCATGACGATGAAGCAGTAGGTCACGCCGGTGCCGTCGACGTCGGGCACCTCGCCGTAGTCGTAGGTCTCCACGACATGCTGGGAGTGCACCGTCTCGGCGGCCTCCGCTTCGGCACGGAACCGGGCACGGAACTCGGCGTCGTCGGTGAGTTCGGGCTTGAGGACCTTCACGGCGACATCGCGGGCCGGGGTCGCACCGGCTCCTGTGCCTGCGTCTGTGCCGGCTCCTGTGCCGGAGTCACTGGCGAGCCAGACGGTGGACATGCCGCCGCGGCCGATGACGCGGTCGACCTGGAACCGGTGTCCGTAGTGGGAGTCGAGGACGCGCTGCATGCGTCGGGCGTCCTCCCGGTGCGGGTCGTTGGACCGGTCACCGGAGGGGAAGGCTGTCGTCTCGTCGGTCATTTACTGCGCCTCCTGGAGGGCGGCCTGGATGACGGCACGGCCGATCGGGCCGGCGACGGCACCACCGGTCGCGGCCTGGCCACGGTCACCGCCGTTCTCGACGAGGACGGCCACGGCGACGTCACCCTCGGGGGCGAAGGCGACGTACCAGGCGTGCGGGTTGGAGTTGCGGGAGTCGACACCGTGCTCGGCGGTACCGGTCTTCGAGGCCAGCCCCATGGTGCCGCCGGCGTAGGTCTCGGCGTCCGTCATGAGGTCGGTGAGCTGCGAGGCGATGTCGCCGTCGATGGCCTGGTTGACCTCATTCGGCTTCGTCGTCGACAGCGGCTTGAGGTCCGCGCCGGTGACCTCCTTGACGAGGTGCGGCTCCATCCGCTTGCCGCCGTTGGCGATCGTCGCGGCGATGACCGCGTTCTGCAGCGGGGTCAGGGCGACGTCGCGCTGGCCGATGGAGGACTGCGCCAGGGCGGACGCGTCGGGGATCTCGCCGACGGTCGAGTCCTGCACCGGGAGGCCGACGTGGTCGAACGTGTCCTCCTCGCCGATGCCGAAGGCCTTGGCGGTCTCCTTGAAGGCGTCGGTGCCGTGGCGCTGCGAGAGGTCGACGAAGGAGGTGTTGCAGGACTTCTCGAAGGCGGTGCGCAGGGTCACCTGGTCGGCGCCGCAGGAGGAACCGCCGTAGTTCTCCAGGGTGGTGGTGCCGTCGGGCAGGGTGATCTGCGGGGCGCCGGTGACCATGGTGTCGGCGTTGTCGCCGTCGGCCAGGGCGGTGGCGGTGGTGATGAGCTTGAAGGTCGAGCCCGGGGGCTGCGTCTGCTGGGTGGAGCGGTTGAGCAGCGGGGCGTTCTCGTCGTTCTGCAGGGCCTCGAAGGTGGCGTCCGCGGCCTCGGAGTCACTGGAGGAGACGGCCTCCGGATCGTAGGAGGGGGTGGACGCCATGCCGAGGATCTCGCCGGTCGACGGACGCAGTGCGACGACGGAACCGGAGTAGCCGGCGTTCGACAGCTGGTCGTAGGCGGTCTGCTGCACGGTCGGGTTGAGGGTCAGCTCGACGTTCGCGCCGCGCTTCTCCTTGCCGGTGAGGGTGTCCCACACCTGGCTGGGCAGCAGCGAGTCATCGGTGCCGTCGAGGATGGAGTTCTGCGACTGCTCGATGCCGGCGGCGCCGTAGCGGTCGGAGAGGTAGCCGATGACCGAGCCGTAGGCGGCGGGGGCGGTCGGGTAGGCGCGCTGGTAGTAACCGTCCTCGTCCGGGGTGGACTGGGCCAGGATCTGACCGCCGGCGGTGATCTGACCGCGGGGGACGGACTTGGTCTCGAAGTACTGGCGGGCGTTGCGGGAGTTGTGGGCGTAGGTGTCCGTCTGGAAGCCCTGGATCCAGGTCAGGTTGACCAGGAGGATCGCTATCAGCACGAAGACGAAGACGGAGACGTTCCTGATTGCGCGGTTCACTGGGGCACCTCCGCCCGGTTGTCACTGGTGGTCTCGGCTGCGGCGTCCTTCGCCCGGGTGCGGGTGTCGTGCGAGATCTTCAGCAGGATCGCGAGCAACAGGTAGTTGGCGAGCAGACTTGACCCGCCGTGAGACATGAACGGCGTGGTCAGGCCGGTCATCGGCAGCAGCTTGGAGACACCGCCGGTGACGACGAAGATCTGGATGGCGATGGTCAGGGACAGGCCTGCGGCGACGAGCTTGCCGAAGGAGTCCGGGGCGTTGAGTGCGGTGACCATGCCGCGGGTCACGAGGACCGCGAAAAGGACGAGGACGGCGGCCAGACCGATGAAGCCGAGTTCCTCACCGATGGAGGAGAGGATGAAGTCGGCGTAGGCCACCGGCACGAGCTGCGGGTAGCCCTGGCCGATGCCGGTGCCGGTCACGCCACCGAAGCTCATCCCGAACAGTGCCTGGGACAGCTGGTAGCCGGTGCCGTCGTCGTAGGTGGCCAGCGGGTCGAGGAAGTTGGTGAAGCGGTCCTGGATCTTGTCGGAGATCTGGAAGACGCTCCACCCGCCGATGACCGCGAGGCCGACACCGATGATCAGCCAGGAGGACCGGCCGGTGGCGATGTAGAGCATGCCGAGTACCGTGCCGAAGAGCAGCAGCGCGGGGCCGAAGTCGTTCTGGAAGATGGAGATGAGGATCGCCACGCCCCAGACCAGCAGGATGGGACCCAGGTCGCGCAGTCGCGGGAACTGCAGACCGAGGACGCGGCGTCCTGCCACGGTGAACAGGGTGCGCTTGTTGACCAGCAGGGCGGCGAAGAAGATCAGCAGCATGATCTTCGCGAACTCGCCGGGCTGGATGGAGAACGGGCCGAGGCTGATCCACACCTTCGCGTCGGAGTTGATCGACGTCGGCCAGACGATCGGCAGGGCGGAGAGGAACAGGCCGCCGAGGCCGAGCAGGTAGGCGTAGTTCTGCAGGTTCTGGTGGGACCGCATGAAGATGATGACGGCGCAGAAGATCGCCACACCGATGACCGTCCACATGATCTGCGAGTTCGCGCGCGTGGTCTCCGCGGCGAGGTCGATGCGGTAGATCATCACCAGGCCGATGGCGTTGAGCAGGGCGGCGATGGGCAGCATGAGCTGGTCGGCGTCCGGTGCCTTGAGACACATCACCACATGGGCGATGCCGAAGACGACGATGAAGCCACCGAGGACGGTGAAGACCTCCGAGGTCAGACCGGTGGCGTCGCCGCCGGCGCGGATCGCGGCGTCGGACTGCGACAGCTGCAGGGCGATCATGGCGATGCCGAGGATCAGGGCCGAGAAGATCAGCAGGCCGAACTCGAGCGGCCGGACGTGCGAGGAGCGCACCTTCGGGACCAGGCGGACCATGTCAGTCCACCTCCCGGCAGGACACGCCCGGGGTCGTGAGATCCGAGGGATCCCCGTCGCTGTCGCGGTCGGAGCCACGGGTCACGCAGATCGGCAGGGTCTGTGCCGCCAGGCGACGCAGCTGGTCCTGGACGGACTGGTAGGAGTCCCGCGGGAGCGTGTCGAGGGTGCCACGGGCCGCCGGGGTGAGGTCGGCGGTGGTGAACCGGTGGCACGAATCGTCGGAACCGGCGGGCAGCAGCCGGATCTCGGCGTCCTCACTGAGGCAGATCTCCTGGTAGGCGGAGTTCAGTGAGATGCCGAGGAAGCTACCCGGGGCGCCCTGGTAGATGAGGATCGGGGTGCCCTTCGCCGCTGCGGCGGCCTCCGGATCGGCTGTGCCGTCCATGTCCAGTGTGGTCGAGGGCGACGCCGCGCCGGTCGTCGCCGGCGCGGAGGTGGCCGGTGCCGGCGGTTGCGCGGTCGCCGGAGCGGCGCTGGTGGGCGCGGCGGCCGTGGTGGGTGCCGCAGCCGAGGTGGTCGCCGGTGCGGGCACATCGTCGGAGGACGCCACGGCGACGAAGTAGGAGTCGTCGAGGTTGCGCTTGGCGATCCAGCCGCCGATACCGGCGACGACCACCAGGGCGACGACCACGGTCAGGGCGATGAGGATGCGGCGGCGTCGCTTCGGGTGGCGCCGCCCGGCACCGGTGCCACCGGCACGGTCGGGGTCCGCCTGATCCCCGGTGGACGCGCCGGGGGAACCGGCGTCACGTCGGCGTCCGACGCGCCGGGAGCGGCGCATCGGCGGCATCGCGTTCGGGTCGGTGCCGGACGCGGCGTCCGTCCCCTGGTCGGACGACCGCACAGGGGAGGAGCTGTTGACCACGTTGACGGCCATGGCACGACCGGCGGCGGTGTCGGGGCGGGGAAGTTCGGTCTCGTCGGAGTTGATCGCACCGGCGAGTGTGGCGACGGTCGGCAGCACGAGCGGCGTGCCGTCGTCGGTGGGGGCGGCCGTGTCGACGACATCGGCGACGACGACGGTGACGTTGTCCGGGCCACCGCCGCGCAGGGCCAGGTCGATGAGCTTGGCGGCGGCCTCGTCGGGCGTGCCGGTGGCCAGGACCTCGCGGATGGTATCCGCGCTGACCGGGTCGGACAGGCCGTCGGAGCAGAGCATGAAGCGGTCGCCGGCATGGACCTCGAGCAGTTGGAGGGTCGGTTCGACGGGGCGTCCGGTGAGTGCCTTGAGGATCAGTGAGCGCTGCGGGTGGCTGGAGACGTCCGCCGGGTCGAGCTTGCCCTCGTCGACGAGGGACTGGACGTAGGTGTCGTCCTTGGTGATCTGGGTGAGGACGTCGTCGCGCAGCAGGTAGCCGCGGGAGTCGCCGACGTGGCAGACGCCCATCCGGCCGTCGAAGAAGAGCAGGGCGCTCAGGGTGCAGCCCATGCCGTCGAGAGTCGGGTTCTCGTCGACGTGCGCGGCGATGGCACGGTTACCGTTGTCCATCGCCTCGACGAGCATGCCGGGCAACCGGTCGACGGTGATGTCCCGGGCGCCGTCGCCGAGGAACTCGGCGTTGAGCGGCAGCAGGGCCTCGATCATCAGCTGCGAGGCGACCTCGCCGGCGGCGTGGCCGCCCATGCCGTCGGCCAGGGCGAGCAGGTTGGACGCCGCCACGGCGGAATCCTCGTTGTTGCTGCGCACCAGGCCACGGTCGGAGCGGGCGGCGAAATTGAGGGCGAGTGTCTCCGACGTCATGCGTCCATCCTCACTGTGGTCTGGCCGATGCGGAACTCACTGCCCGCACGCAGGGGCTCCGGCTGGTCGATGCGCTGACCGGCCAGGAATGTGCCGTTGCGCGAGTCAAGGTCTTCGAGATACCAGTCCGGGCCGCGACGGATGAGCCGGGCATGGGTGCCGGAGGCGAAGTCGTCCTCGAGGACGAGGGTGCAGCCCGAGGACCTGCCCACGGTGACCTCGTCGTAGCCCGCGAGGGCCAGTGTCGTCCCGGTCAGTGGGCCGGACGTCAGGGCAAGGGACTGCGGCCCGGAACTGCGGGAGAACCCCCGGCCACGGTGCTGGGCGGGGGCGGACGCTTTGTAGGCGGCCTTGCCACCGCCGGCGGGGACGGCGCCGGCGGTGGCGGCGCGTCCGACGTCACGGTTCATCGCGCGGACGGCGACCCAGATGAACAGCCAGAGTACGACCAGCAGGCCGATCTTGACGACCAGGACCAGGGTGGACTGCATAGGGCAACTCCTCACGGATGTCACGGACGGTGGGCAGGGGACAGAACTGTGTCCACTTTACGGCAGGTACCTGTGATCGGAGGGGTCGTGACGGATGCCCCGGGGTCGGGTGGGGTCCGGATGTGCCCGTCAGCTGAAGCGCACCTCGATACTGCTGTGGCCCAGGGAGATGACGTCGCCGTCGGCGAGGAGCCAGTTCTCCACCGGGATGTCGTTGACGGTGGTGCCGTTGGTGGACCGCAGGTCGGTGTAGACGGCGTCGAATCCGTCCCAGGTGATGTCCCCGTGGCGGCGGGAGACGCCGGTGTCCGGGAGGCGGAAGTCGACCTGGTTACCGCGGCCGATGGTGTTGCTGCCCTGGTTGAGCACGTAGGTGCGGTCGGAGCCGTCCTGGAGGTGGAGGGTGACGGTGCGCTGCGGGGTGCCCTCGCTGGCGCCGGTGGCGCCGTCGGCACCGTGGACCGCTTCGGCGGTCGGGCCGGGGACGACCTCGGTCTCGGGCGCGGGTTCGGGGCGGCGTTCCGGCTCGGACGCGGGTTCCGGCTGTGCTTCCGGACGCTGCTCGGGGCGCGATTCCGGCCGCTTCTCCGGTGCGGACGTCGGCTGTCCCCAGGCGGACGCCGAGGACGCCCGGCCCTGCGGGTGGGCGAGGCCGGCGAGGGAGCCGGCTGATGCGGCACCGGCGGCCGCGCGGGCATCGCCGTCGGCATTGTAGGGGCGGGCGACGGGGGAGCGTCCGGAGTCCGGCTCAGAGCTGGGCCACTCGGGGGCGTCAGTGGACGTTCCGGGGGAAGCAGCAGTCGAGGACGCGGCGCCCTTCTTCTCCTCGGCGGCCGCACGCTGGTGGGCGGCGGTGAAGCTCGACCGGCACTTGAGCTGGCCGGTGTGCATACCGTCGTCGCGGACGAGGTCCACGGTCGGCGGGGCGGAAGTGGTCCAGCCCTCGTTGCGGATGAAGCGGTTGATGCGGTCGCGGAGCTCGTGGTCCAGGTCAGGGCGCTGCGAGATGAGATTGTCATGGTCGCGAGCGGCGAGATGCACCTCATAGGTGGACGGTGCGTGGAGGGCGCCGGCGCTGTCTTCCATCAGTGCGTCCTCCACCTCCTGCTTGAGCAGCTCGTCGATCTCGGCAGGGACGACCTCGCCACCGAAAACGCGCGCAAAGCCGTTGTCCAGGCCACGCTGGAGCGAGCTGTCGAGCTTGCGGAATCGTCCGAAGAGATCCATGAACCGGGGTCCTGCCTTCCTTGTGCTGTGCCTCCCGGGTCGCGGGATGATGTCCGGGTTGACCAGGGGCTACCCGGGGACGCTGGCACGCTGAAGTTCGAGTCGGGTGAACAGTGAGCGCCCATTATAGGGATCCGGCGGACGCCATGGGAGTCAGGCTGTCCCGGGATCGCGCCGGGCGATCACGAAAACAGTGGTTGAACTGCTCCTTTGTGTGATCGTGGCACCGGTGCTAACCTTACAACCCGTTGCAGATGCAACCCACGTTGATCGTTCATATCAATGTCACGCGCGAGTGGCGGAATGGCAGACGCGCTGGCTTCAGGTGCCAGTGTCCTTAGGGACGTGGGGGTTCAAGTCCCCCTTCGCGCACAG
>NHCFD04200__coassemble_600_pt1 | contig 11120 bp, 9 predicted proteins | sample NHCFD04200__metabat2_high_PE_017 | metagenome-assembled genome bin NHCFD04200 | reverse complement strand
CCCTTGTCGTGTCCCTTGTCGCCGGAGCCGGTGCGTCCGGACTCGGACCGTGACCTGAAGCCACCCATCAGTTCTCTCCCTCGTCGAATGCCGCATGCCCGTCGTCGAACAGGTCGCCGCGACCGCGCGCCCAGTCGGCCGCGGCCATCATCTTCTTGCCCGGCGGCTGGATCCGGGTGATCTCGAGGACGCCGTCTCCGGTGCCGACGAGGACCCGGGACTTCTCCGCGAGGATCTCCCCGGCAGTCAGAACCGGGGTCTCTTCGCCATCGACCGGAAGCAGGAGGCCGAGCTTGTACCGCTCACCGTCCAGCGTGGTCCACGGCCCCGGGGCCGGCAGGTGTGCCCGGGTGACGCGCTGGATCTCCACGGCAGGACGCGCCCAGTCGACCCGGGCATCGGCGGTGGTGATCTTCGCCGCGTAGGTCATGCCCTCCTCGGGCTGCTCGACCGGAGTCACATCCCCGGAACCCAGTCCGGTCAGCGACTCCGCCAGCAGCACCCGACCGGCGTAGGTCAACCGGGTGAGCAGGTCATCGGCGGTGTCCTCCAGCCCGACCGGCTCCTCGACGGTGCCGGTGACCGGACCGGCGTCCAGCGCCGGGACAATGCGGAAGGTCGTCGCACCCGTGACCCGGTCACCGGCGGCGATCGCGGCCTGGACCGGTGCGGCGCCACGCCAACGCGGCAGCAGGGAGAAGTGCAGGTTGATCCAGCCGTGGCGGAAGATGTCCAGCACATCGGCGGGGAGGATCTGCCCGTAGGCGACCACGGCGACCGCGTCGACGCCGTCGGCGGCATAACCGCGCAGGACCTCACGGATCTCCCCGGCGTCCTCCGCGGAGGCCTTCAGCGAGGCCCATTTGTGGACAGGCACCCCGGCGGCCTCGGCCACCTCGGCGACCTTCGAGGGGTGCAGGCTCCGGCCACGACCGCGCTTCGCGTCGGGCTGGGTGAGCACGGCGACAACCTCATGGGCGGGGTCGTCGAGCAGGTACTGCAGGGTGACGGCGGCGGGCTCGGGGGTTCCGGCGAACAGGATCTTCATCGGTTGAACCACTCACTTCCCCGGATCCCGGCCATGACCTCGCGGCGGGTGTCAGGTTCCATGCGCTGGAAGTACATCACCCCGTCGAGGTGGTCGGTCTCATGCTGGACGCAGCGTGCCATCAGCCCGGTGACCTCCCGGTCGACCTCCTCACCGTCGACGGTGACGCCGGTGAGGTGCACGGTCGCCGCGCGGGTGACGTCTCCCCCGGCGTCCGGCACCGACAGGCAGCCCTCCCGACCGGTCTGAGTCTCCGCTCCTACAGCCTCCCACACCGGGTTGACGATGTGCCCGCGGTCGCCGTCGCAGTCGTAGACGAAGACCCGTCGGGTCACACCGACCTGGTTGGCGGCCAGGCCGACACCACCGGCGGCGTCCATCGTCTCGTACATGTCCTCGACGAGGGTGCGCAGGGTGGGGTCGGTCGGGTCGTCGATGTTCTCGGCGACGGTACGCAGTACCGGGTCGCCGAACAGACGGATGTCAAGGGCAGTCATGACTGCCCAGTCTATCCCACGCGTACGGGGTCGATGACGACGCGCAGGGGTCCGGTGAGACGCCGCGTGGCACGGACGGATTTCGCCGCACGCAGTGCCGCACCGAGCAGCACGGCGGCGTCCTCACCTCCGGCGGTACGGCGCGGCGTCCGCAGGATCAGCCGACGTGCCAGATGCAGTTCCGACTCTCCCAGTCCCGCCGGCGGGCGGACCCCCGGCGGCAGATCCACCGGTCCGAGGACCTCGAGGCGGTCGAGCTTCTCAGGGACCACGAGCACCTCCTGGAGCTCCTTGACCGTTTCGGTGGTGCCGTCGACGGCGACGAGCACCGTGGCCGGCGGGAATCCGGCGGAGCGACGCTGTTCCAGTTCCGTGGCCGCCGCGCCCTCGGGATCCCAGCGGATCAGTGCCTGGGCCTCGGGCAGGTCGGTGCGGGCGACCAGGACGACCTGGCCACCCTGCTCCCGCGGCACGACCAGACAGGACGCCTCCATCCACTGTCGCAGGGCTCCCTCGGAGGCCCGCAGGTCGGCCCGGCCCAGGGTGAGCCAGGGGTCGAGCAGGACCGCGGCACCGTAGCCGGACTCCGCGACCGGTTCCGCGCCCGGGGTGGCGACCACGATGCGTGCACCGGCAGGGACGCTGTCCTTGACCTGGGTACCGCCGGACAGCACCACAGGCACCCCCGGGAACGCCCGACCGAGCTCCTCGGCGGTGCGGTCGGACCCGATGACCGTCATCCGTACCGCGTGCCCGCCACAGCCCGGACAGGTGAACCTGCCTTCCGGGGCGCCGCACCACCGGCACCGGGGTTCGGCGGCACCGGCACGCCCCTGGTCGCCGTGCGGCAGTTCCAGCGGCCCGTTGCACCGGCGGCACCGGGCGGGAGTGCGGCAGTCCTTGCAGGCCAGGGAGGGCACGTACCCCCGTCGCGGCACCTGCACCAGGGCGGGTAGTCCGTTGTCGGACGCCTGACGGATCGCCTTGTAGCCGGCGGTCGGGATACGGGTGAAGGACTGGTGGGCGTCGTGGTTGTCGTCGAGGGCGTGGATCCACGGCATCCGGGCGCGCAGGACGTCCGGATCGGCGCGCAGTGTGGGACAGAAGCCCTCCTCGACCCACTGCTGCACCTCGGCGCTGCGGTGGGCGCCGCCGACGATGAAGCCGCAGCCCTCCTGCTCCGCGCGTACCTTGAGCACGTCGCGGGCGTGGAGGTACGGAGCCCGGGGATCGACGAGGGAGTCGTCCGCCTCCCCGGTGAGCATGATCAGCCGGAGCCCGGGAACCGGAACGGTCGCCGCGGACCGGGTACCGACGACGACGCGCCCCTGCCCGGCGAGCACGGCGAGGTAGCGACGGTAGCGTGCGGCCGGACCGACGGAGGCGGTGAGCTCGGTGATCTGCGCCGCGGACAGGAAACTCCGCAGCGCGGCGGAGAGTCGGTCGACGTCACGCTGGTCGGGGACGACCAGCAGGACGCCACCCCCCGACCAGGCGACAGTGGCGGCCATCTCGGCGGCGCGCGCCGCCCAGTCCTCCCCCGGTGTCCACAGCCAGGACGCCCGTGCCGCGCGTCCGGCAAGTACGGCCTCCAGCAGGCTGTCGGCGTGCCGGTAGGCGGACCAGCCGGACAGGGCGGCGTCCCGCGCGGCGGTGGTGAGGTCCTCGACAGGTTCGAGGGCGCCGTAGAGTTCCGGCCAGTCCACCCCGTTGCCGAACAGCCCGGCCTTTTCCGCACTGGCGTGCCGGGAGGGTACGGCGGCGCGGAGGATGTCGGACCGCACCCCGCCGTAGCGGTCGGCGAGCAGGTTGACCAGGTCCCACAGTCCCGGAGGGACGACGACCTCGGGGCTGATGACGCGCTGCAGGGCACTCAACCTGCCCTCGTGGTCGGTGCTGCGCCGCCGCTCGATGACGACGGCGTCCACCAGGCGTCCGGCGAACCGGATGCGCACGCGGACGCCAGGCCGGGCGGTGGTGTCCAGCTCCTCAGAGACCGAGTAGTCGAAGAGCCGGTCGAGGTGCGGCATCCCCAGCAGGGGCAGCACCCGGGCGACGGGCAGGTCCACGGTCGTTACCGGCCGGCGGCGGCCTTGAGATCGGCGACGCGGTTGGTGTGCTCCCACGGCAGATCGATGTCGGTACGGCCGAAGTGGCCGTAGGCGGCGGTCTGGGCGTAGATCGGACGCAGCAGGTCCAGCTCACGGATGATCGCGGCGGGACGCAGATCGAAGACCTTCTGCACGGCGGCCTGGATCGACTCGTCGGTCAGGCCCTCGGCGGCGGTGCCGAAGGTCTCGACGTAGAGACCGACCGGCTGGGCCTTGCCGATGGCGTAGGCGACCTGGACCTCGGCGCGGTGCGCGAGACCGGCGGCGACGATGTTCTTGGCTACCCAGCGCATCGCGTAGGCGGCGGAGCGGTCGACCTTGCTCGGGTCCTTGCCGGAGAAGGCACCGCCGCCGTGGCGGGCCATGCCGCCGTAGGTGTCGACGATGATCTTGCGGCCGGTGAGACCCGCATCGCCCATCGGACCACCGAGGATAAAGGAGCCGGACGGGTTGATGAGGACCTTGAGGTCCTCGGTGACGAACCGGCCGAGGTCGGCGTCCTGCACGACCCAGTTGATGACGTGCTCGCGCAGCTGCTCCTCGAGCCACTCCTGGGAGGAGTCCGGGCCGTGCTGGGTGGAGATGACGACCGTGTCGAGGTGGTGCGGGCGGTTCTCCGCGTCATAGGCGAAGGTCACCTGGGTCTTCCCGTCGGGACGCAGGTCCGGGACGATACCTTCCTTGCGGACCTGGGTCAGACGTCGGGACAGCCGGTGGGCCGTGGCGATCGGCAGCGGCATGAGCTCGGGGGTCTCGTCGGTGGCGTAACCGAACATCAGGCCCTGGTCACCGGCACCCGCCTGGTCGTCGGCGTCGTGCTCGTCACCGTCGTTGGTGCGGTACTCGTGGGAGGTGTCGACGCCGTCGCCGATCTCCTGGGACTGCTCGCCGATGGCGACGTTGACGCCACAGGTCGAACCGTCGAAGCCGACCTCGGAGGAGGTGAAACCGATGGCGCGGATGGTGTCGCGCACCAGTTGCGGGATCTCGACGTAGGCGGCCGTCCGGACCTCGCCGGCGACATGGACCTGGCCGGTGGTGACCAGGGTTTCGACGGCGACATGGGACTTCGGGTCCTTGGCGAGCAACGCGTCGAGGATCGTGTCGGAGATGGCGTCACAGATCTTGTCGGGGTGACCTTCGGTCACGGACTCACTGGTGAAAAGGCGGAAAGACACTCGGTGTTCGCTTCCTGTAGGGAGTCGGATAGGGCAATTCAGACAATATTAGACCAAGCGGTCTAGCAAGGGTACGGCAGGGTGGACCTGTGTCGGTCCGGACCTATTCCGGAGCGAAGAGCTCCTCGAGAGCGTCGAGGATATGCGAGGCGACGACGAGCTTGGACGCTGCCGGAACCTCGGTGACCTCCTCGGCGCCGGGCTGTTCACCGGGAGTGAGCAGCCAGCCGGAGCTGGAGTCCTGGCCGAAGACGAGGCCGTCACCCACCGCATTGCACATCAGCAGGTCACAGCCCTTCTTCGCCAGCTTGACCCGCGCCAGGTCCAGCGGAGTGTGGTCCGCGTCCCCGGTCTCGGCGGCGAACCCGGCGATGAGCAGTTCCTCCGGCAGTTCGCCGGTACGACGGGCCTCGACGAGACCCCGGAGGATGTCGGGGTTCTCGGTGAGGGCCAGGGTGGCCAGATCTGCGTCCCCTCCCTTCTTCAGCTTCGCGTCGGCCGCCGACGCAGGGCGGAAGTCGGCGACCGCCGCAGACATGATCACCGCGTCGGAGGACGGAGCCAGCTCGGCGACCGCCTGCTGCATGTCCCGGGCGGTCCTGACTCTGGTGATGTGTGCCCCCGAGGGTTCATCGAGATCGTCGGTGAACCCGGCGACGAGTTCGACCCGGGCGCCGCGCTGGACGGCCACATCAGCCAGCGCAAACCCCTGGCGCCCCGAGGAGGCGTTGCCGAGGAAACGCACCGGATCCAGCGGCTCATGGGTACCACCGGCGGTGATGAGGATCCGACGACCCGCCAGGGAGCGGCGGAAGATACCGAACCGGTCGTGGGCGGCCAGCGCCAGAGAGGCGATGTGCTCCGGCTCGGGAAGCCGACCGGGACCGGAATCCGGACCAGTGAGGCGGCCGTGGGCGGGATCGAGCACGACGGTCCCCCGCCGACGCAGCGTCTCCACGTTCTCCCGCGTGGCCGGGTGGGCCCACATCTCGGTGTGCATCGCCGGGGCCAGGACCACCGGACAGGTGGCGACGAGACAGCTGGCGGTGAGTAGATCGTCGGACCGGCCGTGGGCCAACCGGGCCATGAGGTCTGCGGTCGCCGGGGCGATGACGACCAGGTCCGCTTCCTGGCCGAGCCGCACGTGCTGGACCTCGTCGACGTTCTCGAAGACCGTCGTGGACACCGGGTTACCGGACAACGCCTCGAAGGTCGCCGCACCGACGAACCGGAGCGCGGACTCGGTGGGGACGACGTGGACGTCATGTCCGGCCTTGGTGAAGGTACGCACGAGGGCGCAGGCCTTGTAGGCGGCGATCCCACCGCCGACCCCCACGAGAATCCGGAGACCGCCGTCCCTCGACGCGGTGTGTACGGCGGAGTTGTTCACGGTGTCAGTCACGGTACCCCAGCCTATCCCAGACTGCACCGGCGTGATTCACCGGACATGCACGAGCGCCCGCCCTGCCGGTGACGGCAGGACGGGCGCTGATGGAGCAACCTGGGGGAATCAGCCCTCGGTGTGCTCGAGGAGGTCGGCGTCGATCTCGCGCAGCGCGATCGACAGCGGCTTCTCCTTGTTCTCCGGTGCGACGAGCGGTCCGACGAACTCGAAGACGCCCTCGCCGACGTTCTGGAAGTAGTTGTTGATCTGGCGGGCGCGCTTGGCCGCGAAGATCACCAGAGCGTACTTGGAGGAGACCTTGGTCAGAAGGTCGTCGATCGGCGGGTTGGTGATGCCGATCGGCTGGTCGAAGACCGTCGAGTTGTTGTTGACGTCCTGGGTTTCCACTACGCACCTCATTGCTAGGCGTTGATGCCGCGGCCGGGGCCGCGGCGGTTTTCTGTCTGTTATTCCCGGTTGAGCAGGATGTCGGCGATGGTACCCACCGCCGTATCCAGATCATCGTTGACGACGACCCGGTCGAACTCGCCGGAGGAGTCGAGCTCCTCGCGGGCGGTCTCCAGGCGACGGGCGATGACCTTGTCGGACTCGGTGCCGCGGCCGGTGAGCCGGGCGACCAGGTCCTCCCAGCTCGGCGGAGCCAGGAAGACCGTCACGGCGTCCGGAAGAAGCCGCTTGACGTTGCGGGCGCCGGCGAGGTCGACCTCGACCAGCACGGGGCGACCCGCCTCGAGAGCGTCCTCCACCGGTCCCCGCGGGGTACCGGACAACTGCAGTCCACCGTGGATCTCCGCCCACTCGAGCATCCGGTCCGCCGTGATGGCGTCCCGGAAACGGTCGGTGGAGACGTAGTGGTAGTCGACGCCGTCGACCTCACCGGGACGCGGGTCCCGGGTGGTCATCGACACGCTGAAGAACAGGTCCGGCACGGCCTCGCGGAGACCCCGGACGACAGTCGACTTACCGACCGCCGAGGGACCCGCCAGAACCACCAGCCGGGGCTCCGTCGCGTCTGAGGTCACGGGGCCTACGCCTCGTAGCCGAAGCGCTCCAGGAGGGCGCGACGCTGACGGTCGCCGAGACCGCGCAGGCGGCGGGTCGGGGCGATCTCGAGCTCGGTCATGATCTCCTGGGCCTTGACCTTGCCGACCTTGGGGAGAGCCTCGAGGAGGGCGGAGACCTTCATCTTGCCGATGATCGGGTCGGTGTCGGCCTTGGCGAGGACCTCCTTGAGGTCGGTGCCGCCACGCTTGAGCTGTTCCTTCAGTTCGGCACGGGCCTTGCGGGCCTCGGCAGCCTTCTTGAGGGCTTCTGCACGCTGCTCCGGGGTCAACTGGGGAAGGGCCACGGGTTCCTCCGTATGTCGTAGTTCGTTGGATGATGTCTGTCGGGTGTTTCCCCCGGAACCGGGGGACACGGTCGGCCACCGGATGCCCGGTGGCGACAGGTCTGGCGCTCCGCTGCCGGATCCCTTCCGGGACCCCCACCAGCGGGAGTCGCTGTGAAACAACGGGCCAAGTGTAGCGTCCTCACCTGCGGTTGTCGAATACCGCCCCAGGTGACGGCACTGCGGGGACCTGGAGAACGACCCTAGCCGACCAGCGGGAATTCTGCCGCGGAATCGGTCACCGCGGACCGCAGTGCACCGATATCCGGGCCTGCGGACAGGATGGACCGCGACATGTTGGGGCTGGCGAGATTCACCGCGTCCCCCGCGATGCGGGCGATGTCGTCGGCGGTGCCTCCCTGGGCGCCCACACCGGGCATGAGGATCATGCCCCCGACGGCGTCCAGGACCGGTGGGGCGGTGACCGTCGCGCCGACCACGACACCGACATTGCCGGCGTCGCCGGCCGCGACGTGGGGTGCGTTGAGCGCCGCCACATGGTCCACGACGGTCTGGGCGACCGTGGGGCCGGTTCCGGCGTCACCGGTGCCCAGCCGCTGGAACTGCGGGCCGGAGGGGTTCGAGGTCGCGGCGAGCACGATCACTCCCCCGCCGGTCCGCTCCCCTGCCTCGAGTACCGGGTCCAGGGAACCCAGGCCGAGGTACGGGGAGACGGTGACGGCGTCCGCGCGCAGCGGGGAGTCCTCGCCGAGCCAGGCGGTGGCGTAACCGGCCATGGTGGAGCCGATGTCGCCCCGCTTGGCGTCCGCGATGACCAGGGTTCCCGCGCTCCGGAAGGACGCGAGGGCATCCTCCAGGACGGCGAACCCGGCCGAGCCGAAGGCCTCGTAGAACGCGACCTGCGGCTTGACGACACACGCCGTGTCGGCGAAGGCCTCCACGCAGATCCGGGTGAATTCCTTCAGGCCCGTGGTGTCCACCGGAAGGCCCCAGGCCTCCAGGATCCCGGCGTGCGGGTCCAGGCCGACACAGAGCCGTCCCAGGGACTCCGCCCGCTCGAGGTACCGGTTACCGAACGTCATGGTTGACGTCCTGGATGGCACAGACGCCGGTGTCGGAGTTCTTGAGGGCCTCGATACCCTGCACGGCCGCAATGGCACCCTGGACGGTGGTGATGCACAGCACGCCCTTGTTCACGGCCGCCGAGCGGATCTCGTAGCCGTCGTCGCGGGCGGTGGCGTTTCCGGCCGTGGTGTTGAGGATCATGTCGACCCCGCCGTCGTTGATGACGTCGACGACGCGACGGTCGGTGGAACCGGCAGGCAGTTCCTCGGTCTGCTTGGCCACGGTGGTGCACTCGATGCCGTTGCGACGCAGCATCTGGGCGGTACCGGTGGTGGCGACCAGGTCGAAACCGAGGGAGGCCAGGCGCTGGATCGGCAGGATCATGGTGCGCTTGTCGCGGTTGGCCACCGAGACAAAACAGGTGCCGGCGGTCGGCAGGGAGCCGAAGGCGGCCTCCTGGGACTTGGCGAAGGCGGTGCCGAAATCGTGGTCCAGACCCATGACCTCACCGGTGGACTTCATCTCCGGGCTGAGCAGGCTGTCGAGGACGTGCCCCTCGGGATCGCGGAAGCGGTTGAACGGCAGGACCGCCTCCTTGACCGCGATGGGGTGTCCCTGGGGCAGGGAGCCGCCGTCGCGGTCGGCCGGGATCATGCCCTCGGCGACGAGCTCGCGGATGGAGGTGCCGGTCATGATGCGGGACGCCGCCTTGGCGAGCGGGACACCGGTCGCCTTGGAGACGAACGGGACGGTACGGGAGGCACGCGGGTTGGCCTCGATGACGTAGAGGATGTCGTCCTTGAGAGCGAACTGGACGTTCATCAGGCCCTTGACGCCGATGCCGTGGGCCAGGGCCGCGGTGGACCGGCGGACATTCTCGATGTCGGTCTCGCCGAGGGTCATCGGGGGCAGGGCGCAGGCGGAGTCACCGGAGTGGATGCCGGCCTCCTCGATGTGCTCCATGACGCCGGCGAGGTAGACCTCGTCGCCGTCGCACAGGGCGTCGACGTCGATCTCGATGGCGTTGTCGAGGAACCGGTCGACGAGCACCGGGTGGTCCGAGGTGATCTCGGTGGCGCGGTCGATGTAGTCGTGCAGGGAGTCCTCGTCGTAGACGATCTCCATGCCACGGCCGCCGAGGACGTAGGACGGGCGGACCAGGACCGGGTAGCTGATCTCGGAGGCGACGGCCTTGGCCTCGTCGAAGCTGGTGGCGGTGCCGAAGGCGGGGGCCGGCAGGGCGGCCTTCTCCAGGACCTTGCCGAACTCGCCGCGGTCCTCAGCCAGGTTGATGGCCTCCGGGGAGGTACCGATGACCGGGACACCGGCGTCGGCGAGGCGCTGGGCCAGACCCAGCGGAGTCTGACCGCCGAGCTGGACGATGACGCCGGCGACCTCACCGGATTCCGCCTCGGCGCGGTACACCTCCATGACGTCCTCGAAGGTCAGCGGCTCGAAGTAGAGACGGTCGGCGGTGTCGTAGTCGGTGGAGACGGTCTCCGGGTTGCAGTTGACCATCACGGTCTCGTAGCCGACGCGGGAGAGTTCCAGGGCGGCGTGGACGCAGGAGTAGTCGAACTCGATGCCCTGGCCGATACGGTTCGGGCCGGAGCCGAGGATGAGTACCTTGGGCTTCTCGGTCTGCGGGGCGATCTCGGACTCGGCGGCCGGATCCAGCTCGTAGGTCGAGTAGTGGTACGGGGTCTTCGCCTCGAACTCGGCGGCACAGGTGTCGACCGTCTTGAAGACGGGGCGGATGCCCAGCGACCAGCGCAGGGACCGGACGCCGTCCTCACCGGCCAGTTCGGGACGCAGGGTGGCGATCTGGGCGTCGGACAGCCCGAAGAACTTGGCCTCGCGCAGCAGGTCCTCGGAGAGCACCGGGGCGTCCTCCAGCTCAGAGCGGAAGTCGACCAGCGCCTTGAGCTCCTCGAGGAACCACGGGTCGACGCCCTTGGAGGCGGTGTGGACCTGGTCGACGGTGGCGCCGAGGCGCAGGGCCAGCTCCATGTCGTACATCCGGCCTTCGGTCGGGCGGCCCAGGTCGTCGAGCACGGCGGCGAGGTCGTTCGCGCGGTCACCGGCGAGCTGCTCGTCGGAGATGGTCCAGAAGCCGGCGGCCTTGGTCTCCAGGGAGCGCAGCACCTTGTTCAGTGCGGAGATGTAGTTGCGGGAGACGGCCATGGCCTCGCCGACAGACTTCATCGTGGTGGTCAGGGTGTCGTCGGAACCCGGGAACTTCTCGAAGGCGAAGCGCGGGGCCTTGACGATGACGTAGTCGAGGGTCGGCTCGAAGGCGGCCGGGGTGACCTCGGTGATGTCGTTGGTGATCTCGTCGAGCGTGTAGCCGATGGCGAGCTTCGCGGCGATCTTCGCGATCGGGAAGCCGGTGGCCTTGGAGGCCAGTGCCGAGGAGCGGGAGACGCGCGGGTTCATCTCGATGGTGATGAGGCGGCCGTCGTCCGGGT
>NHCFD04200__coassemble_588_pt1 | contig 11265 bp, 9 predicted proteins | sample NHCFD04200__metabat2_high_PE_017 | metagenome-assembled genome bin NHCFD04200 | reverse complement strand
GCGACGCGGATGATGACCAGGCGGGCGTCATGCACCTCGGCGGACCAGGCGTCCACGGTGAGGTGGGGACGCGTGTTCGCGAAGATGGTGTGGGCGATGTCCGCCGGATCCCGGTCGGTGCCGTTGAAGGCGTCCGGGCCGGGGGTGCGGTCGGCGATGCCGAAGACGATGAAGGCGCGCCCCGCCGAGCCGTTGGCGAAGCAGGTCGCCGTCTTGACCAGCATGTCCACGACCTTGGCCGTGGCATTGCGGGTAGGGGTGTGCGCCGGGTCCTCCTTGAAGTCGAGGACGGCGGACTCCAGGTCGTCAGCGGTCGCGCCCTCCCAGATGCGCTCCAGCGCATCCGCGACGACATTGGGCAGCGCCCGCTTCCGACTCATGGCTCAGTGCTCAGATTCAGCGCCGGTCTCAGTGCCAGGCCGGCCGGTCGCGCTTGACGTAGCCCATCCGTGGGCGGAACCCGGCCGGATGCTTGAGCTGGGCGACGGCGTCCGCGATGACCAGGCGGAACCGCGGGTCCAGGGGAGGGAGCTGGGCGATCTGGAACCAGCCGACCTCGGTGGATTCCTCGTCGTTGACCCGCGGCGTCCAGTCCTCCTCCGTCTCCCCGATGACGACGCAGCGCAGCGTGGTGTCCATGTACCGGCAGACGTCGCCGTTGGGGTAGGTGACCGGGCCGACGGCGCCGACGCCGATCAGCGCGTCCACCTCGACGGTCAAGCCGGTCTCCTCACGGACCTCCCGGACGGCGGCGGCATGGGGCTCCTCACCGGGGTCGACGATGCCGCAGACCGGCGTCCACCGGCCGTCGTCGGACCGGCGGACCAGCAGGACCTCCGGGGTGGCGAAGGCGGGCGCGTCCGGGGCGACGTCCTTGACGACGATCGCGGTGACTCCCGGGAGCCACAGTTCGGTGTGGCCGATGTGCTCGCGGAGTTCGGTGATGAACTGAGGTGTTCCCATGGGCTCCGAGTCTAACGCGGTCTGCGCCTCTGGGCTGTTCAGTTCGCCGGGCTAACGGTAGGCTCACCTGCATGACTTCACGAGTGATGCGCATCGCCGCAGCAGCGCTGGCCACGGCCACCGCCATATCCCTGGCCGCCTGTTCCTCCGACGACGATTCCGACGACACCTCGTCGTCCTCCTCCGGCTCCACCGCCACCGACTCCTTCCCTGTCTCCGTCGACACCAAGTTCGGCGAGGTCGAGGTCAAGGAACAGCCTCAGAAGGTCGTCGCCCTGGGCTGGGGCGATGCCGAGATCGCCACTGAGCTGGGCGTCCAGCCCGTCGGTGCCGTCGACTGGCTGGGCTTCGGTGGCGACGGCCTCAGCCCGTGGGCCGAGGCGTCCTACGACGAGGCCCCGGAGATCATCGACAGCCAGGAGCTCGACTTCGAGAAGATCGCCGCACTGGACCCGGACCTCATCCTCGACGTCCGCGACACCGGCGACGAAGACACCTACAACAAGCTCTCCGCCGTCGCCCCGACTGTCGCCGTCCCCGAAGGCGCCGACGGATTCACCACGACCTGGGACAAGCAGGTCGAGATGATCTCCACCGCACTCGGTGAGAGCCAGAAGGGCGAGGACCTGGTCACCGAGGTCAACGACAGGATCACCGAGGTCAAGGACGCGCACCCGGAGTGGTCGGAGAAGACCGGCACTGTCCTGGCCAAGACCAGCGTCGAGTGGGCCGCCTACTCCGCCGGCGACGCCCGCGCTGACCTGCTCCAGGGCCTCGGCTTCCAGCCGAACAAGGAGATCTCCGACCTGACCAAGCCGGGCGAGTTCTACGTCTCACTGTCCGAGGAGAACGCCGACAAGGCCGACTCCGACGTCGTCGTCGGCTTCCCGATCATGCTCACCGCCGACGAACTGACCAACGACAAGACCTGGAAGCGTCTCACCGCGGTGAAGGACGGCCACGCCGTCGTCGCCGACGAGGAGACCGCCAACGCGATCTCCCTGGGCACCCCGGCCTCCATGCTCCACGCACTCGACCTGCTGGTCCCGCAGCTGGAGGACGCCACCAAGTAGTCCTCCGGGGAGAGGTCCCGTGCAGTAGTTCTCCACCGCCGAGATGTCGGCATCACGCAGCGTGAGGTTGTTTCTGACGAGTCAGAGCAGCCTCACGCTGCGTATTGCGTACATGGCTCGGGTGCGCAGCTGGGTGGGAGCCCCCGATGTCAGGCTGCCGTGTGCGGGGTGATGTCCCTGGTGTCCACCGTGGCCCGGGCCTCGGCGAGATCGTAGTTGTACTGCAGGTTCAGCCAGAATGTGGCGTCCATCCCGAAGTACCGCTCGAGCTTCAGCGCCATTGCCGCGGTAATCCCGGCCTGTCCTCGCACGATCCGGGAGACCTGGGACTCCGCGACATGCAGGTCCTGCGCCAGCCGGTACTGACTGATACCCATCGGTTCCAGCATCTCGGCGACGAGCCACTCGCCCGGATGCGGATGGTTGTTAGTGGTAGTCGATGATGTCGACATCGTCCGCTCCTTCCTCGGTCCATCGGAACACGATTCTGTACTTCTGATTCACCCGGATGCTGAAGTATCCGTCCCAGTCACCCCGAAGCTTCTCAAGGTTGTTCGACGGTGGAATCCGCAGTTGTTCCAGGGATGTCACCGCCGCCAGGGTCGCCAGTTTCATGCTCAGTCTCTTCCTCAGCTCCGGAGGAACCCGGCGGGGGAGTCTGCCCCCGAGCCAGTAGTTCTCCAGGTCCTGCTGCGCGAAGCGCATACCGCCCTCCCATCCAAACATGCACTTGCTTTCCTCGCAAGTATCCCCAACTGCAATTCCCTCACCCGCTACCGGCACGGGTCCACCGATCGTAGCCCTCCCAGGACAGAACCTTCCGCCCCTGAGACACATAACCCCAGGCGCCTGTGGACAAGTCCCGCCCTGTGGACAACATTTCCTGGCTCAGTGCCCCGGAGTTTGCGCCGACAATTCCGGGGATCCGTGGCAGCGAAACCCGAAAACGGCGACGCAAACTCGGCAGGCGTGGAGTGACCACGCCCTACCCGGGCTCAGAACACCCAGTTGACCAGGACCACGTACAGCGCCGTGCCGAGCAGGATCGACCACGTCGCCGAGCGCTTCCACAGGTGCAGCCCCACGGTGAATGCCACGGCGATGAGCGCCGCCCCCACTCCGCCGGGCTTGTCGGTGCTGTCGACCAGGGTGTACATGACCAGCACGATCATCACGCCGACCGGCATGGCGATGCCCAGCCACGCCACCAGCGCAGACTCCCGGAAGAACTTCATCGCCGCGAACGGCAGGGCACGCAGCACCACGGTCACCACGCAGATCCCGGCGAGGATGAGCAGGGTGTTCGTCAGGTCCACGCCCTCAGGCAGGCCGGCGGACGCCAGAATCATGCCTCCTCCTTCCGCCGGTCCCACAGGAACCGTCCGACGAGGAAGACGAAGTACAGCGTCAGCCCGATGAGCAGCATCTGGTCCCGGCTGATGAGCAGCCCCACCACACCGGTCACCACGGCGACGACCGGGAGCAGCACGTCACGGCGGGCGGACATCGCCTCGATCGCCAGCACCACGAACAGGGCGGTCAGGGCAAAGTCGAGCCCCTCGATGTCCATCGGCAGCGCCGCCCCGACCAGCGCACCGACGATGCCGGGCACCACCCAGGACGCCTGGCAGAACACCTGCACCGCCATGACCTTCGCCTGCGTCCAGGTCGATCCACGGTGGGACGACAGGATCGCATAGGTCTCGTCGGTGAGGGCGTAGACGCCGTAGGCCTTCGCCACCGGCGACGTGACAGCCTTCACCGGGTAACTCAGCCCGTAGAAGATGTGCCGGAAGTTCACCAGGAATCCGGTCACCGCCGCCGACAGCGGAGCCACACCACCGGTGACCAGGGAAATCGCCAGGAACTCCATGGAACCGGCGTAGATGACGAAGCTGAAGACCGGCGTCCACCACCAGGCGAAACCGGACTGGCTGACGAGCAGGCCGAAGGCCAGGCCCAGCGGCAGCAGCCCCAGACCCACTGTCCAGGACGCCCGGACACCGGCCGTCACCTCGGAACGGACCGTCGGGGACACTAGAGGCCCTGGTCCTTCCACCAGTCCTTGAGCGCGGCGACGGCCTCGTCGTGTTCCATCGGCCCACGGTCCAGCCGCAGTTCCTTGAGGTACGCCCAGGCCTTGCCGACCTCCGGTCCCGGCGCGAGGCCGAGGATCTCCATGATCTCGTTGCCGTCCAGCTCAGGACGCACCGCGGCGAGGTCCTCCTTCTCCTTCAGCTCGACGATCCGGGCGTCCAGGTCGTCGCAGACCCGCTGCAGCCGGGCGGCCTTACGCCTGTTGCGGGTGGTGCAGTCGGCCCGGACGATAAGCTGGAGTTGGGGGAGCAGGTCACCGGCGTCGGTGACGTAGCGGCGCACCGCCGAATCGGTCCACGCGCCCTCGCCGTAGCCGTGGAAGCGCATGTGGAGGAAGACGAGCTGACCGATCTCTTCGGTGGTCTTCTTCGGGAACTTCAGTGCCTTGAGCCGCTTGCGCGTCATCCGCGCGCCGACGACCTCGTGGTGGTGGAAGGTCACCGCACCGGAGTCGGTGAAGGCACGCGTGGCGGGCTTGCCGCAGTCGTGCATGAGTGCGGCCCAGCGCAGCACCAGCCGTCGGTGGTCCAGCGCCTCGGCGTCCTCAGCCTCCTCGGGATCACCGGCCAGCCGCCCCTCCAGCTCCGTGACATTGCGCAGCACCTGCAGGGAGTGGGCGTAGACGTCCTTGTGCTGCCGGTGCTCGTCCTGGGTCAGCTGCAGGGCCGGCAGTTCGGGCAGGACGTGCGCGGCGATACCGGTGGCGACCATGAGGTCCAGGCCGGTCCACGGCTCAGCACCGAGCATGAGCTTGTCGAGTTCGGCGGCGACGCGCTCAGCGGTGATCCGGTCGATCTCGGCGGCCATCCGCGTCATGGCGTCCTGCACCCGGGGTGCGACCTCGAAGCCGAGCTGGGAGGCGAAACGGCAGGCGCGGAGCATGCGCAGCGGGTCGTCGTGGAAGGACTGCTCGGGGGCGGCCGGCGTGTCGAGCACACCGTTGACCAGGTCCTCGAGACCGTTCAGCGGGTCCCGCAGCTCGTGCGCACCGTCGGCCGACAGCTCCAGGGCGATGGCGTTGCCGCGGAAGTCCCGGCGCACCAGGTCCTCGTCCAGCGAGGTGCCGTAGGTGACCTCCGGATTACGCGAGGAGCCGTCGTACTGGTCAGCCCGGAAGGTGGTGATCTCCACGGTCATCCCGTGGATGAGACCGGAGACGGTGCCGAAGGCGATGCCGGTGTCCCAGACGGTGGACGCCACCTCGTCGAGGATCCCGGTCACCACCTCCGGACGTGCGTCGGTGGTGAAGTCGAGGTCATGGGAGAGGCGTCCGAGGAGAGCGTCCCGGACGGAACCGCCGACGAGGAACAGGGAATGTCCACGGGTGGCGAAGGCGCCGGCGAGGGCGGTGAGTGTCCTGTCGTGGACTTTCACGGCGTCCTGCGCGGTCGCGAGCATGGTTCCGGCATCTCGTTGCATTCCCACAATGGTACAGCCGGGTCCCCCTTTCACAGTCGCAGGCACTACGCTGGTCAACCATGAGTCAGAGGCGTCGTCGAAGCATCCCGGACCCCCGGCGGTCCCCGGCGCGCCCGGTTCACCAGCGTGACCACCATGAACTGCCGACATCGGTCGAGACCAGCGCCGGTGGCCTGGTGCTCTCGGGCATGCCGGAGGCCGTCCGCGGCGACGGTTCCGTGGACCTGTCGAAGATGTACGTCGCCCTCATCGGGCGCCTTGACCGGCGCGGACGCCTCCTCTGGTCGATCCCCAAGGGACATATCGAGGACGCCGAGGACGCCCATACCACCGCCGAGCGCGAGGTGTGGGAGGAGACTGGTGTGCACGGCCAGGTCTTCTCCGAGCTGGGCACCATCGACTACTGGTTCGTCTCCGAGGGCAAGCGGATCCACAAGACGGTGCACCACCATCTGCTGCGCGTGGTCGACGGTGAACTCAATGACGAGGACCCGGAGGTCACCGAGGTGGCCTGGCTGCCGGTGAGCCATCTGGTGGAGAAGCTGGCGTACGCCGATGAACGCAAGCTCGCCCGGCAGGCCCTCGACCGGCTGCCCGACCTGGCCCGCGCCGAGGCGAAGGCCGGGCGTCGGACGCTGCGGTAGGAGGTCGCGTGCGCCTGCCCCGTCCGCTCTCCAGACTGGTCCCCCTCGCCGTCAGTGCGGCGCTGGGGGCGTGTCTGATGTCCCCGGTCTCTCCCGCAGCCGCCCAGGAGGCCCAGGAGGCCCCGACCACCTCTGACCTGCTCTGGGCGAACCCGGACGCCCGCTCGGCCGAGCCCGGGTCCGGGGTGACTGCGCAGGTCACCTCCCAGTCGGCGGCACGGGTCGCAGAGGATGACGAGCTCGAGGTCACCGTCTCGGTCACCAACGGTTCGGACCAGACACTCACCGGCCTGGAGCTGCGCGCCCAGCACGCGGAGACGGTCGCCGAACCGGACGGCGTGGCGACCTCGCTGCTGGCCAACCAGGGGGAGTACTCCTGGGCTGGCCCGTTCCAGACGCTCGACGCGACGGTCGGTCCCGGGGAGTCCCTCGACATCACCGTCCGGGTGCCGGTGGGACAGTCAGACGACTGGTACCAGACGGACGCCGACGCCACCGGCGCGTCCGCCGACGATGTGACCCTGCCCGGCCTCGGGCTCAGCGGGGCCGGCGTCCACCCGCTGCTGTTCAACCTCAACGGCAGTCTCGGCGATGCCGACATCTCCTATCTCGCCGGGGCGCGCACGACCCTCACCGTCACCGAGGACACCGAGGACACCGAGGACACCGGAGACCCGGCCCCCGGCCTCACGGTCCTGTGGCCGCTGTCCTCGGCCTCCGTCGCCGTCGCCGGTCAGGTCGGCGACGCCCCGGACCCCTCCGAGCTCTACCTCCCCGACGAGACCCTCGCCGGTGAACTCTCCGAGGGCGGACGCCTCCGCGGTCTGCTCGACACCTGGCGTGACGCCACCGACGACGACACCACGGTGAAGGCGTCCACCTGCCTCGCCATCGACCCTGACCTGCTCGAGACCGTCGACCGGATGACCGACGGCTACCGGGTGGGCGCCTCGGTGCCTTCCCCGGTCCAGGAGCCCACCCGGCTGCGCGACCGCTGGAACCGCCACGACGATGACGCCCCCTCGGAGTCCGGTACCGGGGCGGACGCCGCGTCCGCCTGGCTCAGTGACCTGCGCGACGTGGTGAAGGACGCCTGCGTGGTGCCGCTGCCCTACGCGAACGCGGACATCAACGCCGTCGCCACCGGCAATGACCCGTGGCTCGCCGAGGAGATGACCGACCGTGGCGTCTCCGTGGTGGAGGACGTCCTCGACATCACCCCCGCCACCGGGATCCAGATCCCCGGTTCGGGCTACATCGAGCCCGCCGCCCGGTCACTCATCAGCGGTAAGGACGGGGATTCCCCGTCGACGGCCGTCATCGCCGACGCGACCCTCGACCGGGGCACGGTCGAGAGTGGGGGAGACGAGATCACCCGCAGCGCCACCGGCACCCTCCCGGACAGCCCCATGCGCACCCTGCAGTTCCCCGCGGCACTCGGCTCGGCTCTCGCCGCGACCGGTCAACGCCCCGAGACCGCCGCCTACTCCGACACCTCCTCTCGCCGGGATCTCGCGGCGGACGGGCCGGCGTCCCGCATGGCGGCGGCGGTGGGCGTCCTCGACCGGGAGCTGAACGCCGCACGCACCACGACGGGCCAGGTCCTCGCCGTGCCGCCGGCCGCGTGGTCGGTGGATCCGCAGGACGCCACGACCTTCCTCGACGCGGTCCGGGACCACTTCGCCGACGGGTCGGCCGAACCGGTGAGCTTCGGTGACGCTCTCTCGGCCCCCGCCGCACCCGTGACCCTCGACGACTCGACCGAGAACATCGACCCGTCCCCGGTCGATGACGGTGCGGCACGCAATGTCGCCCAGGTCGCCGGGCACCTGCGCAACCTGACCAACATCATGGAGGATGTCCCGAACATCGCCCTGACCCGCCGGATCTTCACCCGGCCGATGTTCGATGACCTGCTGCGCGCGGTGAGCGACACCGGGCGCCGGTTCCGGGAGGACGCCGCAGCGGTCCGCGACCGTGGTTCAGAGCGCACCGGGCAGGTCACCGGTCTGGCCTACGCGCTGCGGACCTCGGTCTCCCTGCTGCCGCCGGGCAATGTCTTCAGCCGCACCAGTGACTCCTCCCCGCTCATCGTCGTGGCCCGCAACGGTCTCCCGCTGCCGGTCTCGGTGCGGGTGCACTACGCCGGAGCTCCCGGGGTGACCCTGAACACGCCGGGCGTGCAGCAGATCCCCGCCCAGGGCAGTGTGACCCTGCAGATGACCTCCGAGATCCCCACGGAGGCCGAGCAGTCTGACCTGACGATGTACCTGTCCACCCCCGATGACGTGCGGATCTCCGATGAGGTGACGATCAGGCTGGCGTCCGTCCCCGGTCTGAACTGGCGGCTGGTCGGCATCGTCGCGGCCTGCCTCGTGCTGATCTTCGTCGCCGCGAGAACGCTACGGAAGCGACGACGCGCCGTGGACGGTTCGCCAGACAGCCGCCGAGTAAAGAATGATGGTGCACGTGACTGATTCCAACGAGGACCCTGAGCAAACCTCCGGGCAGCGACACCGGTTCCGTGCGTCCGGTGGGCCGTCGAAGCCGACCCGGCGTGCGGCGTCCGCGGAAGCGGCGTCCACCGGGGCGTCCCGTGCTGTCCCGGGTTCCGCCGCCGAGGCGGACGCCGCGGTGTCGGCCGAGTCTGCCCTCTCGGGGCGTGCGAAGGCTGCCACCGGCACGACCGTCACCGCTGACGCCGACGGTGCAGCGGACGGGAAGCCGAGTGACGCCGATGTCGTGCGCACGACCGGCTCCATGGCCTTCGCCACGCTGCTGAGCCGTATCACCGGCTTCCTGCGTACCGTGCTCATCGGCTCGGCGCTGGGTGTGGAGGTCGGTTCGGCCTTCAACACGGCCAACACCCTGCCGAACCTCATCACCGAGCTGGTGCTCGGTGCGGTGCTCACCAGTCTGGTCATCCCGCTGCTGGTCCGCGCGGAGAAGGAGGACCCCGACCGGGGTGAGGCGTTCATCAGACGCCTGATCACCCTGACCTTCACCCTGATGATCACGGTGACGGTCCTCGCCGTCTTCGCCGCGCCACTGCTGACCCGGATGTCCCTGGACTCCGACGGCAAGGTCAATGTGGGCATGTCCACGGCCTTCGCCTATCTGGTGCTGCCGCAGATCGTCTTCTACGCGATGTTCGCGGTGATGATGGCGATCCTCAACACGAAGGGGTACTTCAAACCCGGTGCCTGGGCCCCGGTCGTCAACAACGTCGTGACCATCGCGGTACTGAGTCTCTACTGGCTGCTGCCGCAGGACTCGAAACTCTCCCCGACGGACAACGTGACCATCACCGACCCGCACATCATGCTGCTGGGTCTGGGCACCACCGCCGGTGTCGTCGTCCAGGCACTGATCATGGTGCCGTACCTGAAGAAGGCCGGGATCAACCTCCGCCCGCTGTGGGGGCTGGATGACCGGCTCAAGCAGTTCGGCGGCATGGCCCTGGCCATCGTCGTCTACGTGGCGATCTCCCAGGTCGGCTTCGTGCTCAACAACCGCATCGCGTCCTCCGCGGACGGCGGCGCCCCGACGATCTACACGCAGGCGTGGCAGCTGCTGCAGATGCCCTACGGCATCATCGGCGTCACCCTGCTCACCGCGTTCATGCCGCGCCTGTCGCGCAATGCCGCCGACGGTGACGACAAGGCCGTGGTGAAGGACCTGACGATGGCCTCGCGGTTGACGATGCTGGCGATGGTGCCGGTGATCATCTACTTCACCGCCTTCGGCACGGTCATCGGCCCCGCCCTCTTCGCCTACGGTGACTACTCCGCGGACGCCGCGAACGTACTCGGCTGGACGATCAGCTTCTCCGCGTTCACGCTGATCCCCTACTCGCTGGTGCTGCTGCACCTGCGTGTCTTCTACGCCCGCGAAGAGGTGTGGACGCCGACATTCATCATCGGCGGCATCACGGTGACCAAGCTGGTGCTGGCCTATCTTGCGCCGCATATCGCCAGTGAACCGCGGCTCGTCGTGGTGCTGCTGGGTGCGGCGAACGGCATGGGTTTCGTCACCGGTGCGATTATCGGCCACCGGCTGCTCAAGCGGTCCCTGGGGCACCTGGGCATGCGCAGCGTGGCGAAGACGGCACTGTGGGCCCTGGGAGCGTCCGTCATCGCGGCGGTCATCGCCTGGCGGGTGGACGCCCTGCTCACCGCCTTCGTGGTCAGCGACTCCTCCTCCATCGGTTACATCGTCCGCCTGCTGATCACCGGTGTGCTCTTCCTGGTCCTCGCCGGGGTCATGCTGTCGTTCTCGAAGCTGCCGGAGGTCCTCACCATCGGTGCGGCCCTGGCGAAGCTCCCCCTCATCGGCCGGTTCTTCCGCAGGGCCGCGGTCGCCGCCGCCGATCTGGAGGAGAACGCCCCTGCCACCGGCTACACCACGAGGATCACCGACATGTCCTTCGGCGACAACTCCGGCATGGGCACCGGCCTCGTCGGTGCACTGCCGCCGCTGTCCGCCGGCCGGGTCCGCGGGCCGCGCCTGGTACCGGGTGCGCCGATCCTGCAGGGTCGTTTCCGGCTGCTCGCCGACCACGGTGGTTCGCCGACCGCCCGACTGTGGCAGGCCCGCGACAACGCCGACGGTGACCTGGTCGCCCTGACCGTCATCGACACGCTGAAGTCGGGCCGGTCGGCCTCCGAGATCGTGTCGGCGTCCGCCCGACTCGCCGATGCGACGGCGACCTCGCCGGCGGTCGCGCTGGTCCGGGAGATCTGTAACGCGGGTTCCGTGGTGGTCATCGTCTCGGACTGGACCCAGGGTTCCCCGCTGACCCGTGCCGCGGAGTCCGGCCCGGATCCGCTGGCCGCGGGCTACGCCATGGCCGATCTGGCGGACGCCGCGGGCGCCGGCTGCTCCCTCGGCATCGACCACCGCAACCGGCTGCGGATCAGCACCGACGGCCGTGCCGTCCTCGCCTTCCCCGGCCTGGTCCCGACCGATGCGGGCACGGATGCCGGTCCCGGCGACCTGCACGCCATCGGCGTCTCCCTCGACCTGCTGCTCTCCGGGGTGCCCGGCGCACCGGAGACCGTCCCTGCCGA
>NHCFD04200__coassemble_585_pt1 | contig 11328 bp, 9 predicted proteins | sample NHCFD04200__metabat2_high_PE_017 | metagenome-assembled genome bin NHCFD04200 | reverse complement strand
ATGACCTCGGGATCCTCGTCGGATTCGCCGAGTGCCTGCAGCTGGCCGGCGATGGCGGGGACGGCGAAGCTGTCGCGTCCCTCCTCATTCGCCAGGCACTGCTCGTGGGCGGCGGCGATCATCTGGTCCTGCAGAACCTGGTCATTGACCTCGATATTCTTGCCCTTGAGCTCGTCGAGGAAGGCATTGTCCTCCTCGCCACGCACGGCAGACGCCTCAGGCAGCTCGGTGATCTCCGAGATGCCGCCGTCCTCGGCGTCGCCCGAGCCGGAGTCCGCGCCGTCCGAGTGCGGGTTCGGCGTGGTGGTCACGACCTCACCCGAGGTGGTCGGGTTCGCCGGCACGACCTGCGACGGTCCGGAGGACGCCGAGGTGTCGCTCTCCGCGGTGGAGGAATCGTCACCGCAGGCCGCGAGGGCCCCGGCGGTGGCCAGCGCGAGGACGCCGGCGCCCAGTGCACGGGTGGTACGGGTTGCACGGGTGGAACGGATACGCATGAGCATCAGCCCTTGTAGTCCTTCTCGATGTTGCCGTTGACCATGCGGATCTCACCGTGCTGGAAGGTGACCTTCCGCACGCCGTTCTCCTCGGTCTCGTCGGAGGTCGGGAACCCGAACCTGCCCTGCTCGTAGCCCTCCTCGCCCCAGGCCTTGAAGATCTCGCTGCGGGAGATGCTGTGCGCACCCGTCGCGGCGGACCAGTAGATGTTGCCGTCGTCGAAGGTGCTGAACGCACCGCCGCGGATACCGATCTCGTCGGAGGTCGGGAAGCCCAGACCGGACTTCGACGGGCCGCCGGCCTCGATGTACTTGTTCGCGATGACGCCCTGGACGTACTGGACCTTGCCGTCCTTGTTGCGGACGATGACGCCGTTCTCGAACTTCTGCCACTGACCACCGTCGATGTCGACGGCCGCCTCGGTCGGGAAGCCCAGCGGGCCGGTCTCCCACTTGGTCCTGCCCCAGGCGTCGATGATGTCCTTCTTCACGGGGACAGCGCCGGTCTCCGGGGTCCAGTAGATCGCGCCGTTCTCGAAGTTCACGAAACGGCCGCGGCCGTTGGCGATGGTGATCTCCTCGGAGGTCGGGTAACCGAGCCAGGAGTCCGCGCCACCCATCTCGGAGTAGCGGGCGCTGATCCTGCCCCAGGTGGCATGCGCACCGGTGGAGGGCTTCCACCAGACACGGCCGTTACGGAAGTCCTGGACCTTGCCGCCGTCCTTGGCGTCGTACTCGTTGGTGATGCAGGTACCGAGCTGGGTGCGGTACTTGTCCGCGGTCTTGGCGATGTCGCCGACCGGGGCACAGGTGGCGCCGGTGTCCTCCTCGGACAGACCGAAGGTCTTGGCCATGTACGGCCAGGCCTGCGTCATCTCGTACTGCCAGTAAGGCCAGTCGTGGGTGCCGGACGGACGGAACTTCTCGATGACCTCGACGCCGGACTTCTTCGCCGCGGAGACGAAGTTCCGGGAGGTCAGGTTCGCCAACGCCTCGAGACCCCAGGCGGCCGGGTTCGCCGGGAAGCCCGGGATCTGGCCCTGCACGTCGTAGGCGCCGGCGTTGCCGTTACCGGAGGAGACGTAGACGGTGGAGTCCTTGAGCTTGTCGACCTGCTGCTTCGGGTCGTTCTCGTTCCAGCGCTGGGAACCGTAGGGGCCCCACATGTTGGTGGCGGAGAGTCCGCTCGTGTCGTTGATGGCGTAGTCGATGGCCATCGGCATACCGAAGGAGGTGGTGTCCAGGTAGCCGGAGAACGAGCCGACGAACTGGAACATGCCCGGGTTGTGGGCGGCGAGGTTCACCGCGGCGGTACCGGACATGGACAGGCCGGTGATGGCGCGCTGCTCGTTGGTCCGCCAGCCCTCGCGGAGCACCGCGGGGAGCTCGTTGATCAGGAAGGACTCCCACTTGTAGTTGACGCCGTTCTGCTCCTTGTCCCAGTCGGTGTAGAAGGAACCGGCACCGCCGACAGGCATGACGACGTTGACGTTCTTGTCGGCGTAGTACTGCGCGATATTGGTGGACAGGGTCCAGCCGGACTCGTCGTTGCGGGCGCGCATGCCGTCGAGGGCCCAGACGGACGGGAAGGTCTTGTCGGGCTGGTTGTACCAGTCGCGGGCCAGCAGGATCTGGACCTTCACCGGCTCGCCGGGCATGGCTGCGGAGTTGATGTACACATTCGCCCAGCGGTCGGTGAGCCACTCGACCTTCTCCACGGAGACGCCGTCAGGCAGACCCGGAAGGTCCTGGTCCTCGACGGACTGCGGGATGCGCTCCGGGACTGAGTCGGGATCGACAATGCCGCCGAAGATCGACGGGTTGGGCTGCGGGGCGTTCTCCTGGGCTGCGGCCGGGGAGACCAGCGGCAGGGCGACAGCCACGGACAGCGGCAGGGCGAGCACGGCAGTGGTCACCCGTCGCGTGCCACGGATACCACGGGTATCACGGGCCCAGGGGGACTTCTTCGCGGCGAATGGCTTCATGTTCCGTTCTTTCCTCTTCGGGTCTCGTACATCAGGGGCCGGCGGACCACCAGCCGTGTCCCCTCCGAGCGGGTTCCCCTCCCACTCGGAGTGTTCACGGCACGGGCCCGAACTCACCGGCGGATGCCGGAGTGAACCGGGGGTGTGACAGGAGCCATTATGGACGCCTGCCCCGGCGTCTCTGTGCTGACACGCCAGAAGTCTAAAGTTTTAGTTGAAGGTTAGGGTCCACAGTAACAGACCCGGTACTGCGCACCCCCATATTTCAGTCGAGGATCAGCAGCCAGATCGCCACATGGTGCAGCGCCGCCGCGACAATTGTCGCCGCGTGGAAGACCTCGTGGAAGCCGAACCACCGGTCCGAGGGGTTCGGACTCTTCCGCCCGTAGACCACCGCGCCTGCCGTGTACACCAGGCCACCGATCAGGATGAGGATTCCGGCGACCGCCGGAAAAACGTCCACGAAACCGGGGAGCCGCAGTAGCGCGACCCAGCCGAGTACCAGGTAGACCACCACATCCACCCACCGGGGATGGCCGATCCAGAAGACGTTCAGGGCCACCGCGGCGATGGCTGCCACCCAGCACACCGGCAGCACCCACAGGCCGTCCGACCAGGACCCGAAACTGTAGACCACCACCGGCCCGTAGGTACCGGCGATGAACACGGCGATCATCGAGTGGTCGGCGCGCCGCCACGCCTGCACCGTGGCCTCACTGCGCCACGGGACCCGGTGGTACAGCGCGGAGACGGTGAACAGGCCCACCAGGCAGGCGACGTAGAGCAGCGTCACCCAGGCAAGCGTTCCTGCCCCGTGGAGGCTGAAGGCGGTGACGACCAGTGCGGTCCCGGTGCCGGCGAAGTACCAGGCCGAGTTCTCGTGGAGCCGGCCGCGCAGCAGCGGACGCAGGCCCCGGTCGACCGGTGGACGCCGGGTCCGCCGTGGTGGTCGGGCATCCGGAACTCCAGGTGACGTCATGATGACATCATAACGGGAACACCCCGGGGCAGTTTCCGTGGCGGGAAACTGACCCGGGGTGTGGGGCTCAGGGGGCTACCGGTCAGAACGGCAGCTGGAGCGAGCCGAGCGCGGAACCACCGGACTGCGGCAGCGGCGACTGGATGTTGCGCAGCGAGTTCAGGATGGCGGGGCGGGCCTTGACCAGCTCCGGCTTCCACAGCGTCCAGTTGTGGACACCGATCAGCGGGTAGCTGGCGGTGACGTTCGCACCGGCGAGACGGGCGGCGGCCTCGTAGCGGACGGTCTGGCTGGCGGCCATCTGCTCGAGCACGATGCCGGCGACGCCACCGACCGGATCGTTGAAGAAGTTCTCCGTGTCCCTGCCACCGTTGGGGATACCGGCCGCGGAGGCCAGGTAGACCGGCATACCGCGCAGGTTCATGACGTTGAGCAGCGGGTCATTCTGGAAGCGGACCGGGTCAATCGGGCTGCCCCACATGTCCCAGATGTTCGCGCCCTGGGATCCCTCGTTCATCGCGTACTGCAGGGCCAGGTACATGCCCGGCCAGGTGGTGTTGAGGTAACCGGACAGCGAGGTGACCTGCTTGAACTGGTCACGGTGACGACCGGCGAGGTTCAGGGCGGCGGTGCCACCCATCGACAGGCCGACGATCGCGTTGTTGGTCGGCGAGATACCGAAGCCGCTCTGCAGCTGAGCCGGAAGCTCCTTGGTGAGGAAGGTCTCCCACTTCGGGTTCTTCGGGGTGGTGTTGCCGCGGAAGGGGCCGACCCAGTCAGCGTAGAACTGTGAGGCGCCACCGACGGGCATGACCACGTTGATGTCGTCATTGACGAAGACGTCGCCGATCTTGCCCAGCTTGGTCCAGGCGTTCCAGTCGTCGCGGGCGCGCAGGCCGTCGAGCATGTAGACCGCGGCGTCACTGTTGGAGCGCTTGATCTGGACCTGGATGTCCTGGCCCATGGCAGCTGACGTAAACCAGCAGTTCTGGATGAAGTAGTTGTCGTTGCTCCAGGAGCAGCGCGGCCCCAGATTCGCACGATCATCCGCGGAGGCCGTCGGGCTGGCGACTGCGGCGATACCCAGTGCGGTGGCCACGGCCATGATCAGGGCGGCAACCTTGCGCCCCATCGTGCCGGTCGCAGACCTGTGCTTACCGGTGCTGGTCGTCATCATTCTCTCTTCCTGGTGTCGGCCCCGTGCCGACGCGCGTCACTCCACGCGTCAACGGAACTCTCGTCTGTCACGGAGCCTATCGCGTCATCGGCCAGGAATGTTACCAAACAGTGACAAACTCAGCCAAAAGTTTCCCCGGGCACCGTACCCGGGGGCAGATCAGCTGATCTCGGGGATCACGTACACCGCCACAGCGATGACGACGACCCAGATCAGGGCCAGCGCCTGGAGCGTCCGGTCCTTCAGGGCGATCTCGTCGGGGGCACCGCCCTCACCACGGTCGACATCCGCGGCGTACCGCAGGATCGCGACGGTGAACGGCACCATCGAGACCTGGTACCAGACCGACGCGTGACCCGGGTGCTGCTGGCTCATGTCGAAGCCCCACAGCGCGTAGAACACGACCACGGCCGTGGCCGCCATCGTCCACACGAACCGCAGGTAGGTCGGGGTGTAACTCTCCAGCGACTTGCGGATCTTCGCGCCGGACCGCATCGCCAGCTTCAGCTCGGCGTAGCGCTTGCCGGCAGCCATGAACAACGAGCCGAAGGCAGCGATGAGCAGGAACCACTGGGACAGCTCGATGTCCGCGGCGACACCGCCGGCCATCGTGCGCAGCATGAACCCGGAGGAGACCAGGGCGATGTCGATCACCGGCTGGTGCTTCCAGCCGAAGCAGTAGCCGAGCTGCAGCGCGATGTAGATCGCGATGACGATCGCCAGCTGCGGGCCGTTGGACGCCAGGAAGCTCAGACCGATCGCCGCGATGATGAGCACCACGGCCATGACATAGGCCAGGCCCACCGGCAGCACACCGGCGGCGATCGGGCGGAACCGCTTCGTCGGGTGCGCCCGGTCAGCGTCCACGTCACGGGCGTCATTGATGAGGTAGATCGAGGACGCACCGAGGCAGAACACCACGAAGGCGATGACGATGTCGAGGATGACGTCGCCGTGGAAGAGCATGTCCCCACCGGCGGCGGCGGGTGCCGCGACCACGAGGACGTTCTTCACCCACTGCTTGGGACGCAGCGCCTTGATCATGCCGTCGATCAGGTTCTTCGGCGGTTTCGGGGTCTTGCCCTCAACGTCCTGGGACGTTTCGGTGTGACCCTCGGTCCACACGGCCGTCGACTCGTCGTCGAGACCCGCGGTGTGCGGTTCGGAACCAATGATCCCGCCGTCGGGGTTCTGGTCGTTCTGGCTCATCGGCCGTTCTCCTTACTGGTGCCGCCGGCGGTACGTCGGACGGCGAACCGGTGGACAGTCTGCTCGGTGGCGACGCCCAGCGCCACCCCCGCGCACACATCGGTCGGGTAGTGGACGCCGAGCACCAGGCGGGACGCCATCATCACCGGGATCCCGGCCAGCGGCGCCTTCGACCCGGAGATCCGGGACAGGGCGACAAGGGCCGCCGCGGTCGAGGTGGCGTGGGAGGACGGGAAGCTCAGCGAGCTCGGCGTCCCCACTCCCACGACAATCCGCGGATCGTGGGGACGCTGACGGCGCACGATACGCTTGATCACCACGGACGCCGCATGTGCGGTGAACGCGGCCACGCCCATGGCGAGCCAGGCGTCCCGGCCCTTGCGCATGTCGGTATCACCGCGGTGGGCGACGGCGCCGGCGGCGGCGATCGCCAACCAGCCCAGGGAGTGCTCGCCGAAGTGACTGAGCCCCCGGGCGGCGGCCTGGACGGTGTGGCCGGACGGGTTCTTCACCACCGCGTCCTGCAGCGCGACCAGCAGGTCCGCTTCCCGGTTACTCAACGACCGACTCCGGCTCGAAGATACGGCCCCAGGCCTCGGCGCTGGTCAGCTCGGCGTGGGCGACACGGTAACGCTGCCGCATCTCGTCGAAGCGGGCCGCGACCTCCTTCTGCAGGCGGGCGGACTCCTTCGCCAGCTCCACGGCCTTGTCCCGGTCGCGCTTGCGGTAGACCACACCACGGCCGTCTGCGGTGGTGACTGTCGCGCCGTCGATGCGGCCGAGCGAGAACCAGCGGGCCTCGATCGGAGGCAGGTTCACCTGGGGCACCTCGTGGTGGTGCGGGTCGGCGGGGCGCAGGTTGTTGCGGACCACCTTGGCCAGCGTCGTGATCTTCTTCAGCGGGCTCAGCGGGATTTCGGTGAGACCGGCGGGGCCACCGTCCGCCTTCGGCAGGGCCTGGGCGGAGGGGACGACCACGGCGTCCGGGTAGTTCTTACGCAGCGCGTTGATGCGCGGCAGAGCAGTCTCCAGGATGTCGAAGAGCTGGTCCGGACCGGCGAGGAAGTCCTTCATCGCCTCATTCTGGATCGCCACGGTCGAGTACTCCAGGCACATGAGGTGCTTGGCGGTCGCCTTGGTCATCGAGGCGACGATGCCCTTCGGGCTGCCCTCGTGCTGCAGGGCGGCGACGATGAGGCGGTTGCGCAGGTGGAAGTAGGCCTGCCAGTCGATGGCGTCGTCCTTGTCGGACCAGGCCATGTGCCAGATGGCGATGCCCGGCCAGGAGGCGGTCGGGAAGCCGTGGTCACGGGCGCGCAGACCGTACTCGCCGTCGTCCCACTTGATGAACAGCGGCAGCGGCTGGCCGATGGTGTCGGCGACGACGCGCGGGATCATGCACATCCACCAGCCGTTGTAGTCGGCGTCGATGCGACGGTGCAGGTCCTTGGAATCGATCTGCTCACCGGAGGCGTTCGTGCCGTACTCGCCGCGGTCACGCAGCGGGTGGTTGTAGAAGTCGTGGTCGTAGTGGGTGTGCGGGGCGGCGGTCCACATGAAGCTGCCACGGTCGATGATCTCGCCCATGGTGTGCAGGTGGGAACGCTCCTGCAGGTTCAGCATCTGACCACCGACGAGCATCGGGTTGGTCGCGTAGCGGGCGGCGGCCAGGGAGCGCAGGACACTGTCCGGCTCAATGGCGATGTCATCGTCCATGTAGAGGATGAAGGGGCTGTCGGTGCCGCGCTCGGGGTGGCGGGCCTCGTACATGATGCGGGAGTAGCCGCCGGAGCCGCCGAGGTTGCCCTGGACCGGCATGCGCAGCCGGTCGCCGTAGAAGGCCTCGACCTCGGCGAAGCCCTCCTCGTCCTTCGGGTGCTTCGTGCCCTGGTCGGGCATGATGAGCGCATCCACGACCACGTCGACGACCGGGTCGGAGGACAGGGCCTGCAGGGCGGCGACGGCGTCCGTCGGGCGGTTGAAGGTCGGGATGCCGATGGTGACGCGCGGCTCCGGGGCGGGGATCGTGTCCCCGGCGTGGCGGGTGACCTTCTCACCGGTGGCGGGGTCGGTGACGACCGCATCGGCGACGAGGGTCTGCTCCGCGGCGTCCTCCGTGGCGTACCAGCCGGCCGCGTGGACGGTGGTCTCGGACTCACAGGTGAGGTCGAACCAGATCCAGCCGCCGTCCTCGAAGGGGGCGAGGGAGACGGTGAACTCGGCGACACCGTGGCCGTTGTCGTCGGTCTCGACGACGCCTCCGGTCACCGCGATGCGGGAACCGTCGATCTTGGAGCGGTAGATGTCGATGCGGGCGTCACCGGTGATCTCGACGCGCAGCTGGACCTCGTCGAGCTGGCTCCAGCGACGCCAGTAGGACGCCGGGAACCCGTTGAAGTAGGACTCGAAGCTGACCTCGGTACCCGCCGGGATGCTGGCGGAGGTACGCGACAGGGCCGTCACGCGGCCGGGGGCGGCCTCGTTCTCCACGATGTAGAGGGAACGGACGTCCCGCGGCTCACCACGCTTCGGCAGGATCACCCGGGCGAGACGCCGCGGGTCGAAGGTGTCGTTCGTGATGCTGTTGTCGCTGGTTGCGCTCATGTAAGTACTACGCCGGCTTCCGATAGACAGTTGTTCGCCGACGATTATCCCCTATAGGGACGCCGTCGCGTAGTCAGGCGCGCAGAACCGTGCTGTGAATCACCTGTCAGAGGGGGTTCAACCTTTTCCGTCGGCTCGTCACCACTGAATTCTCCTACGAGGGAAGTGTTACCAGGCGTCGGCACAATAATCCGACATTTCCCCAGGTCGCGAAAAGTGTTACCCGTCAGAGGTGGTAACACTTCTCCCGAGCCGGAACAGCCCGAGCCCGAGACCGGTCCGGAGCTGGTGGCGGACACCGCTACAACAGGCGCGAACGGGACGACCGGAGAACAGGGCAGGGTCAGCCGAGAGTCAGGCCCAGGCCCTCGAAGTCGCTGCCGCCGCAGGTGCCGAGCGTGTTGACGCAGTACCCCGCGAGGGTGTCGGAGTCCAGGGGCAGGTACTGGTCAGCGAAGACGTCGTCCTCAGCACCTTCTGCGCTTTCAGCACCTTCAGCGTCCGGGGCAGTCGGGGCGTCCCCGCCGACCTCACCCGTGAGCGTCTCGCGGGCCAGGCGGGCAGCCTCCGCACCGTCGGCGACGTCCGCCCGGTCGAAGATGGCGAAGACCGCCTTGGTCAGCACGTCCTGCGCGCCAGGGTTGCAGGTCGCGCCCGGCTTCCCGGTGTAGGGGTCGGCGCCGGGGATGCACTCCCAGCCCGCGGCGGTGGCGGTGGCGATGAAGGTGTCCACGTTCCCGGAGACAGCCGCCTCACCCGTCGCGTCCTGCGCTGCCGAGGCATCAGGCGCGAAAGGTGCTTCGGGCACCGAGGACAGGTCGGCGGACGGAGCCCCGTTGCCGCCGTCTCCACTGTTGTCGTCACTGTCGTCATCGGATGTGCAGGCGCTCAGAGCGAGCGTGGCGACAGCGGTGACGGCGAGGAGGGAACGGGTGATGCGCTGGGTTTTCACGGTGTCCATTCGACCACACGCGACCCGTGATGTCCGTACCCGGACCGGAGTCAGGATCAGAGACCGGGTCAGAGGCCGGGAACGCCCGGAACGTCGAACACGAGCTCGACCGCGGTATCAGCTGAGCGGAGGTCCGGCCCGTCACCCGATGCAGCCCTCAGTCGGTGTCGCCTGCGGCCACGCGTTCCAGGGCATCCGGGTCATGCACGACCACGTCGCGTCGCCCCTGCAGGTCGATGATGCCCGCCGAGGTCAGCGCCGCCAGCCGCCGGCTCAACGTCTCCGGCGTGGTCCCCAGGTAGGCTGCCACATCGTGCTTCGACATGGGCAGGTGCACCGTGACCTTCCCGTCGCGCACCTGACCGGGCAGGTCCAACAGGTAGGCGGCCACCCGGGCGCTGACATCGCTGGAGGTCACCGCCGCCAGCAGCCGCTCGGTGGAGGCCAACCGGTCCGACACGGTACGCAGCATCCGCATCCCCACATCCGGATACCGGCCGAGCAGACCGGCGAGGTCGTCACGTCCCAAGGTGCACATCCGGCTGTCCTCCAGCGCGGTGACCAGGTCATCCGACCGTTCACCGGTCAACATGGCCCGTTCCCCCACCACCTCCCCGTCGGACACGGTACGCAGCACACGCTCCTGGCCGTTGGTGCCGATCCTGCTGACCTTCAGTGATCCGCTGTGCATCACCAGCAACCGGGACACCGGTTGCCCGGGAGAGTAGATCACATCGCCCTTGTGCACGTGCAGAGGGCTGACGAACCCGGCGACCTGCAGCTGGTCGTCACGGCTGAGCCCCTGGAAGATCGGCACCCGGGTCACACAGAGATCATTGTCCGGCATGCCTTCCGAGGTTACCGGTGCCCCGGGGGTCGGGACCGGGGCCGGGCCGGAGGTCACCGACAGTTCCGCGATCTTGATCCAGGTCAAGGATTCCCGGACGGCACAGTCCTACCGTCACAAGTGTCAGTTGAAGAGAGCAACCAGGGAAGGAACCCACCATGACCACCTCATCCGTCAACACCACCGCCGACACCACGACCCGGACCGTCCTGCGGGCTGAAGGCTTCTCCTGCCCGTCGTGCGTGTCCAAGATCGAGAAGAAGGTCGGACGCCTCGACGGTGTCGAGAGCGTGAAGGTCCACTTCGCCTCCGCCCGCATCGAGATCGTGCACAACCCCTCCGTCATCACGGTGGACGACCTGGTCGCCGCCGTCGCCAAGGCCGGCTACACCGCCGTCCCCTCGGCGTTCTGACTGGACGCACTCCCCGGAAAGGTCGCTGAACCGCCATGAACACCGCGCGCACCGCGCACACGCCACACACGACGAACACCGTCACCCGGATCCGGGCGTGGTCCAGGGGAAACTGGGCTGTCCCGGTCCTGTCCGGGGCGCTGATCGTCATCGCCTTCGCACTCCGCTGGATCGCCGACGGCGCGCTCGACATCACCGTGAGTTCACAGTGGTGGCTCGACGCCGGGGCCCACGCCACCCATGACGGTGGCGTCTTCGGTCTCGGCGACCTCGCCATGCTTGCCGCCGCAGTCGTGGCGGGAACACCTATCGTGGTCAAGGCCGTACGCGGCCTGACCGCCCGGGACATCGGTATCGACCTGCTGGTGTCCGTGGCCGCCCTCGGCGCGGTGGCCACCGGTAACTTCTGGGAGGCCGCGGCGGTCACTTTCCTCTTCGCCGTCGGCCACGCAATGGAGGCCGCCACCCTCAACCGCACCCGCTCGGCGCTGGCCGAACTGATCGCCGTCGCCCCGGAAACCGCGGTCGTGCTGCGCGACGGCGAACAGGAGGTCATCCCCGCCGGAAACGTCCGGGTGGGCGAGACCGTCCTGGTCAAGAGTGGTGCGAAGGTTCCGGTGGACGGACGCGTCCTGTCCGGTGTCGGGGCAGTCGACGAAGCCTCG
>NHCFD04200__coassemble_562_pt1 | contig 11792 bp, 9 predicted proteins | sample NHCFD04200__metabat2_high_PE_017 | metagenome-assembled genome bin NHCFD04200 | reverse complement strand
TGGTCGATCTCCGAGAGCAGGAAATCCGGCCCGCCCGGACGACCGATGACCATGATGAGGTCGGTGCCGTCCAGGGGAGTGGCGGCCAGCGCGGAGTCCATGACGGTCCAGGACTCCGGCACCCAGTCGTCCCGGTCGGTCAGGGCACGGGCCTCGGACACCGGGGTGGCGTGCAGCACCCGGCCGTCGTCCTCGGGGGCGGAGGAGGACGCCGCCACCCGACGCACCGCCACCGCACCTTCGCCCTCGGCGACGGACTCCAGCACCACGACCCACTGCACGGACATGGTCTGCGGCAGCTTCTCCAGCAGGGACTCGAGCCCTTCGGTCCGGGCCTTTCGGCGGGCCACGGCGGCGAGCAGGCTGACCTGGCCACGACGGTCGACTGTCCCGGAGAACGGGCGGATGGAGTCCACGTAGACCCCCTCGACCTCCTGGGCGGCGCTGATGAGGGCATCGGCGAGGCGTCCGGCGGGCAGGTCGACGACGATGTCATCGACCACGGTACCGTCGGGGTCGTGCTCGACCACGTCAACGGTACGGATGTCTCCGTCGACGGACCCGAGCGTCGCGGCGATCAGGCCGAGAGTTCCGGGGACATCGGGCAGTCGGACGCGCATCAGGTAGGACAAGACAGACCTCGAGGGGGTGGGGTGGACGTGATCGGACAGCCTGATTGTAGCGAAGGGACCCTCCCTCCGGCCGGGTGAAACACCGGGACCCGGGGGCGACTAGAGTGTCTGAGGTACAGGAACACTGATCAGAAAGGGATCCCCTGTGTCAGAGATCTCCCGTGACGAGGTCGCGCACCTCGCCAGGCTCTCCCGCCTCGCCCTGACGGAGGAGGAGCTCATCCACTTCGCCGAGCAGATCGACGGCATCGTCGAAACGGTCGCCGCTGTCCAGGAGGTGGACACCGAGGGCATCGCCCCGCTGAGCCACCCCACCCAGAACGTCGACGGGGACGTCTCCGTCATGCGTGAGGACGTTCCCGAGTCCCTGCTCACCGCCGAGCAGGCCCTCGACCAGGCGCCCAGGCAGGCGCAGGACCGCTACCAGGTTCCCCGGATCCTCGGCGAGTAGACGGACGAGCAGGAGAAAGAACACATGACTGATCAGACAGCACTCGTCGGCGCCCGCGACGATTCCGACCTCACCACCTGGAACGCCGCCGACCTGGCGGAGAAGATCCATGCCGGCGAGGTCAGCTCGGTGGACGCCACCCGCGCCCACCTCGACCGCATCGCCGCCGTCGACGGCGACGTCCATGCCTTCCTCCACGTGGGGGAGGACGCCGCCCTCGCCGCCGCCGAGCAGGCCGACAAGGACATCGCCGCCGGGAATGTCGCGTCCCCGCTGGCCGGTGTGCCGCTGGCTCTCAAGGACGTCTTCACCACCACCGATGCGCCGACCACCTGCGCCTCGAAGATCCTCGAGGGCTACATGAGCCCCTACGACGCCACGGTGACGAAGAAGATCCGTGCCGCCGGCATCCCGATCCTCGGCAAGACCAACATGGACGAGTTCGCGATGGGTTCCTCCACGGAGAACTCCGCCTACGGACCGACCCACAACCCCTGGGACCTCACCCGCACCGCGGGCGGTTCCGGTGGTGGCTCCTCCGCCGCCCTGGCCGCGGGCATGGCCCCGCTGGCCATCGGCACCGACACCGGCGGATCCATCCGTCAGCCGGCCGCGCTGACCAACACCGTCGGTGTGAAGCCGACCTACGGCACCGTGTCCCGTTACGGCCTGGTCGCCTGCGCGTCCTCGCTGGACCAGGGTGGTCCCACCGGCCGTACCGTGCTGGACACCGCGCTGCTGCACGAGGTCATCGCCGGCCATGACCGGTTCGACGCCACCAGCTCGCAGCGTCCGGTCGCCCCGGTCGTCGCCGCCGCGAAGGAGGGCGCCAACGGCGACCTCCGTGGCGTCAAGATCGGTGTGGTCAAGCAGCTGGAGTCCGTCCGCGGTCTCCAGGCCGGTGTGGAGGAGAGCTACAAGGCCTCCCTCGAGCAGCTGAAGAGCCAGGGCGCGGAGATCATCGAGGTCGACTGCCCCTCCTTCGACTACGCGCTGAACGCCTACTACCTCATCCTCCCCTGTGAGGTCAGCTCCAACCTGGCCCGCTTCGACGGCATGCGCTACGGCCAGCGTCGCGGCGACGACGGACACCACTCCGCTGACGAGGTCATGGCGATCACCCGTGCCGAAGGTTTCGGCCCGGAGGTCAAGCGCCGCATCATCCTGGGCACTTACGCCCTGTCGGTCGGCTACTACGACGCCTACTACATCAAGGCGCAGCGTGTCCGTAACCTCATCGCCCAGGACTTCGCCAAGGCGTTCCAGGACGTCGACGTGCTGGTGTCCCCGGTCACCCCGACCACCGCGTTCGCGCTGGGGGAGAAGGCCGATGATCCGCTGGCGATGTACCTGTTCGACCTGTGCACCCTGCCGCTGAACCTGGCCGGTGTGTGCGGTATGTCCGTGCCCGGGCCGCTGGCCTCGGACACCGGCCTGCCGGTGGGCCTGCAGATCATGGGCCCGGCCCACGGCGATGACCGGCTCTACAAGGTCGGCGCCGCGTTCGAGTCCGGCCGGTAGTAGGCCGGGGGCTGCCATTCCGGCCACTCGTTCTCCAGGCCGGCGATGACGAAGTCGACGGTCTGCCCGGCCTGGTCCTCGGCGAGTTCCTCGCCGACCTCCGGCTCGACGGTTTCACCGTCGGTGAGGGTCTCGGCGCGCTCGAATTCCTCTTCGCCGTCGGGCCGGCCGCGCAGCCGGTCCATCCGGTTCTGCAGTCCGGTGAAGGCGTCGCGCAGCGTCGCCATGGCGAAGTAGATCTGCGCGTCATTGATGTCCAGGGCGTTCAGCCGGTCACGCCAGGGGAGGAAGACGGGGTGGAACGCACCCTCCTCGGGGGCCTGGGACTGGGCGATGCTGTGGAATCCGGGGAACTCACCGCAGACCCGCCAGTACTCGGCGGCCCAGCTGCGCAGGACGGTCTGCCAGTCGGCGTCATCCTCGATGAGGTCGTCGATGTCGGAGAATTCCGCGGCGACGGTCACCATGCAGGCGTCGAGGACCGCCTCGCGGGAGTCATACACCCGGTAGAGGGCGGACGCGCCGACGCCGAGGCGTCGTGCGATAGCGGACAGGGAGAAATGGTCCAGCCCCATGTCGAAGGCCTCACGGACGACGTCCTCGGCACTGAACAGGGGCTTGCGGCCGGACCGGCGTGGGGTCGCCGGGATCGGGGACACCGTGGGTGCGGGGACCGGGTCCGCCTGACCGCCGGGTTGCGGGGTCGGACGGGAGACGGAGTGGGGGACTGAGTGGACGACAGTGGGTGGCACTGTGTGCGGGTGCTCGTGCATGAGCGTCACCATAGCGTCGGCACTGCGGGCCGGTAGAGGTTTTGAAAAGTGACAGGTGGTGAGTTCTGTCACCGCGGGACGACGCCTTGTCCCCGGCCACAGCCACAGGTACAGCCACAGCCCCGGACGCGTAGTCGGGGTACCCTGGCGCCCATGTCTGAACAGGTGATCCACGGAGACGGATGGGCGGTCGGATCGGACGGTGTCCGGCGCTGGGGAACCCTCGGCGCAGCCGGGCTCTTCCTCACCACCGTCGAGAACGGTGTGACGCTGCTGCTCGTCCAGCACCGTGCGATGTGGACCAACTTCGGCGGCACCTGGGGAATCCCCGGCGGTGCGGTGGACATCGGTGAGTCCGCGACCGAGGCCGCGCTGCGCGAGACACAGGAGGAGACCGGGGTGGACCCGGCCGACGTCACCGTCACCACCTCCGCCGTCACCTCCCGCGCCGCTCTGGAACACGTGCTCCGCCGCGTCCCGCTGGAGGACGGCGAGCTCCCGCTCGCGGCCCCGGTCACCGACGCCGTCGCCTCCGGCCTGCGGCTGTTCGACGCCCTTCGCGAGAACCCGGTGACGCACCCGGACACCGGTCACCGGTTGGTCGCCACCATTGACGGCGAGTTGTGCTGGGAGGTGCCGGACCCCACCGTGGAGGAGTGGACCTACACCACGGTGCTGGGCACGGCGACGCACACCCTGGAGCTGACGCCGACGGCGGAAAGCACCGATCTCGCCTGGTGCCCGATCGACGAGGTGGCGGAGCTCCGACTCCTGCCGGCCTTCCGCGAGGCACTGCCCGGCCTGCGGGAGATGCTCGGGGAGTGACCGGCCGGATGTGGCAGACTGTCCCTCTGTGACTGACGCCGCCCCCGTGACCGCCGACCGCTATCCCGCCCTGCCGCTGCCCGAGCCGCGGGCGTGGAAGGCGCTGATCGCCCTGTGCACGGGATTCTTCATGATCCTGCTCGACCAGACGATCGTGGCGGTGGCGACCCCGGACTTCCAGGAACACCTCGACGCGGACTACAACCAGGTCATCTGGGTCACCTCGGTGTACCTGCTGACCTTCGCCGTGCCGCTGCTGGTCACCGGACGCCTCGGTGACCGCTTCGGGCCGAAGAACGTCTACTGCGTCGGCATGGTCGTGTTCACTCTCTCGTCGCTGTGGTGCGGCCTGGCGGGCAGCATCGAGATGCTCATCGCCGCCCGTGCGGTCCAGGGACTGGGCGCGGCCCTGCTCACCCCGCAGACCATGGCGGTCATCAACCGTGTCTTCGCCCGTAACCGTCGCGGTGCGGCGCTGGGGGCCTGGGGTGCCACGGCAAGCCTGTCGACGCTCACCGGCCCCATCCTCGGTGGTGTGATCACCGAGTACGTCGGCTGGGAGTGGATCTTCTTCGTCAACGTGCCCATCGGCGTCCTCTCGATCATCGCGGTGATGGCGTGGGTGCCACGGGTGCGGACCACCACCCGGCCGATCGACCCCCTGTCGATCCTGCTGTCGATGGTCGCGGTCTTCCTCCTCGTCTTCGCCCTGCAGCAGGGTGAGAAGGAGCACTGGACCTGGTGGATCTGGGTGATGGTCGCGGTCTCCGTCCTGCTGTTCGCCGCCTTCGTCCGCCAGCAGGTGGTGGCCGAGACCGCCGGACGCGACCCGCTGATGCCCCTGAGCCTGTTCTCGGTCCGCAACTTCAGTCTGGGCAATATCGGTATCACGGGTATGGGCTTCACCGTGGCGTCCATCCCGCTGCCGATCACGCTGTACTACCAGCAGGTGCACGGGCTCAGTCCGCTCGGTGCCGGCCTGATGATGATCCCGCAGGCGGCGACCTCCCTGGTGCTCTCACCGATCGTCGGACGTCTCAGCGACCACTACAGCGCCCGGAAGTTCGGCGCCTTCGGCTTCACCATGATGACGGTGTCCATCGTGGCGATGACCCTGGTGATGTCCAGCGGCGTCAGCCACTACTGGACGATCCTCCCGCTCATCGGCCTGGGTGTGGGCAACTCCTTCGTCTGGGCGCCGAACTCGGCGTCCACCATGCGTGATCTCGCCCCGGAGCAGATGGGCGTGGGATCCGGCGTCTACAACCAGACCCGACAGCTCGGCTCGGTCATCGGTGCCGCGGCCGTCGGTGCGGTCATGCAGTGGCGCCTCACCGTCACCGACCCGGCCAGCGCCTTCGGCGAGGCGATCCTGCTCGCCGCGGCGGTGATCCTCGTGGGCACGGTCACCTCGCTGTTGTCGCGGGACAACCATGTGGTGGCACCCGGGACGGCCACCGGTGGGCGAGCCTGAGCCTGTCCCGCTAGTCTGGGGCCCATGCGCATCGCGACCCTGACCAGTGGTGGAGACTGCCCCGGACTCAACGCCGTCATCCGGGGGGTGGTTCGTACCGCGGCGGGCCACGGGGCCACCGTCATCGGCTACGAGGACGGCTGGCAGGGCCTCGTCGAGGACCGCCGCAAGCAGCTCTACGACGACGAGAACATCGACCGCATCCTCACCCGCGGCGGCACCATCCTGGGCACCGGACGCCTGCCGGTCGACGAGTTCACCGGGGCGATCGACCTGGTCAAGGAGAATCTCGCGGACGCCGGGATCGACGCCCTCATCGCCATCGGCGGCGAGGGGACGCTCAAGGGGGCACAGTTCCTCCATGAACACGGCGTCCCGGTGGTGGGCGTGCCCAAGACCATCGACAACGACGTCAACGCCACCGACTACACCTTCGGCTTCGATTCCGCCGTGGCCGTGGCCACCGACGCCATCGACCGGCTCCACACCACCGCGGAATCGCACAACCGCGTCATGATCGTCGAGGTCATGGGACGCCACGTCGGCTGGATCGCCCTGCACGCCGGGATGGCCGGTGGTGCCCACGACATCCTCATCCCCGAGCACCCCTTCGACATCGAGGACGTCTGCACCCGGATGGCCCGACGCTTCCAGCTGGGGGAGAAGTACGGCATCATCGTCGTCGCCGAGGGCGCGGTGCCCAAGGAGGGGACACTTGAGATGGCGGAGCGGGAGGTCGACCAGTTCGGCCACCAGAAATTCGGCAACATCGGCGCGCTCATCGCCCACGAGGTGCAGAACCGGATGGACGCCGACGTCCGCTCCACCGTGCTCGGTCACATCCAGCGCGGCGGCACGCCGACCGCCTTCGACCGTGTGCTGGCGACCCGGTACGGCGTCCACGCCACCAAGGCCGCGCTGCGCGGGGACTTCGGCCAGGTCGTCGCCCTGCGTGGCGAGGCGATCCGGCTGGTCAGTTTCGAGGACGCCGTGGGTCAGCTCAAGCGGGTCCCGGACCACCGGTGGGAGAGTGCCCTGTCACTGCTGGGGTAAGCAGGGGGTGAAGAATAGTTCAGGGAACGGGCTTGTTACTGTGCGCACCGTTACTTCCGTTCACAGAACAAGGGAAACCCCATGCCCCCGTCTTCCACGACGACCAGCCAGGACCGCAACGTGTACATCGCGACCCTCGGCTTTCCCGTCCTCATCATCATTGGCGGTATCGTCGGCTTCTTCGGCGCCGATGACCTTGCTGCCGCCACTTCCGGGTGGGTGAACTGGCTGCTCGGGATAATCATGTTCGGCATGGGGCTGACGCTCCAACCGCGGGACTTCGTGATCGTCGCGAAGCGCCCGCTGCCGGTATTCATCGGAGTGGTCGCCCAGTACGTCATCATGCCGTTGGGAGCGGTCGCAGTGGTCTGGGTGATGGACCTGTCCCCGGCGATCGCCGCCGGGTTGATCCTGCTGGGATGCGCGCCGGGTGGTACGGCCTCCAATGTCGTGGCCTACCTCGCCCGGGGTGACCTGGCCCTGTCCGTCGCCATGACATCGGTGTCCACGCTGCTGGCTCCGGTATTCACGCCGGTACTCACTCTCTGGCTCGCCGGTGAATACATGCCGCTCAACGCCGCAGACATGGCCTTGGACATCGTCAAGGTCGTCCTGCTGCCGATCGTCCTGGGTCTGGTGTTCCGTGTTCTCGTGCCCGGGTTCGTCGACCGGGTGGTCCCGGTGCTCCCGTGGCTGTCGGTCACCGCCATTGCCGTGGTCGTCGCGATCGTCGTCGCGGGAAACCGGGACAACCTCATCGAGGCCGGTGTGGTCGTGCTCATCGCTGTGGCACTGCACAATGCCCTGGGGCTGGCGTTGGGTTACTGGACCGGCAGGGTGACCCGCCGCCCCGTCCAGGTACGACGCACTCTCGCCATTGAAGTGGGTATGCAGAACTCCGGCCTCGCCGCCGGCCTGGCGGCACAGCATATGGAACCGATGTCTGCCCTGGCCGGCGCAGTGGCAGCGGTGTGGCACAACCTCACCGGAGCCCTGTTCGCCGCCTGCTGCCGGGCTGCCGACAACCGGGCCGCGCGAGCGGTGACGGCGCACGAAGATACTGCCGACACCACCGACATTCCCGTCCACTAGAGTAGGTGACCATGACTGCCGCGGTGAACGATTACTCCGATGATGTGATGGACTACGACGAGGTGCTGGAGCGCTTCGACCCCGTGATGGGTATGGAGGTCCACGTCGAGCTGCTGACGAAGTCGAAGATGTTCTCGACCTCGTCCGCGGAGTTCGGCGACGACCCGAACAGCAACGTCGACCCGGTCTGCCTGGGTCTGCCGGGCGCCCTGCCCGTGGTCAACCGCCAGGGTGTGGAGTGGGCCATCAAGATCGGCCTGGCCCTCAACTGCGAGATCGCCCCGTACTCCCGCTTCGCCCGGAAGAACTACTTCTACCCGGACCAGCCGAAGAACTACCAGATCTCCCAGTACGACGAGCCCATCGCCCACGACGGCTACCTCGACATCGTCCTCGACGACGGCACCCCGTGGCGTGTCGAGATCGAGCGCGCCCACATGGAGGAGGACACCGCCAAACTGACCCACCTCGGCGGCGCCGGTGGACGCATCCGTGGCGCCACCGCCTCCCTGGTGGACGCCAACCGTGCCGGTATCCCGCTCATCGAGATCGTCACCAAGCCGATCGAGGGAGCCGGTGCCCGCGCCCCGGAGGTCGCCCGCGCCTACGTGACCGCCCTGCGTGAGCTGGTCAAGGCCCTCGGCGTCTCCGACGTCCGCATGGACCAGGGCTCGATGCGTGTGGACTCCAACCTCTCGCTGCGTCCGATCGGGACCACCGAATTCGGTACCCGTACCGAGTCGAAGAACATCAACTCCCTGAAGTCGGTCGAGCAGGCCGTGCGCTTCGAGATGCAGCGTCAGGCCGCCTGCCTTGTCAACGGTGTGGAGATCATCCAGGAGACCCGCCACTACCAGGAGACCGACGGGACCACCGCCAAGGGCCGTCCCAAGGAGACCATGGCGGACTACCGTTACTTCAACGATCCGGACCTGCCCCCGGTTCTGGCGCCGGCCGAGTGGGTCGAGGAGATCCGTGCGACCCTGCCGGAGATGCCGTGGATCCGCCGCGCCCGCATCCAGGAGGAGTGGGGTCTCAAGGACGAGGAGATGCGTGACCTCGTCAACGCCGGTGCCCTCGACCTCATCATCGCCACCGTCGAGGCGGGCGCCGGTGCGACCGAGGCCCGCAGCTGGTGGGTCGCCTACCTCGCCCAGAAGGCCAACGAGGCCGGCACCGACCTCGAGGGCCTGGCCATCACCCCGGCCCAGGTCGCCCGCGTCATCGCCCTCATCGGCGAAGGCAAGCTGACCAACAAGCTCGCCCGCCAGGCAGTCGACGGCGTCCTCGCAGGGGAGGGAGACGTCGACGAGGTCGTCGCCGCCCGTGGTCTGGAGGTCGTCCGTGACGACGGCGCCATCGAGAAGGCCGTGGAGGACGCCCTGGCGGCCAACCCGGACATCGTGGAGAAGTACCGGGCCGGCAACAAGAAGGTCACCGGCGCGATCGTCGGTCAGGTCATGAAGGCGACCCGCGGCAAGGCCGACCCCGCCCAGGTGAACAAGATCATCGCGGAGAAGCTCGGCTAGACCTTCCGCAGGAACCGCCGGGCATCGTAGCCCCCGCCAGAGTGTTTATTGGAGAAATAACATTCTTGACGGGGGCTTTGTCGTTTCTGCACGATATCGGGGGTGGGATGGGGGTGAACTTACAGCGGTGTCAGGGCGCGTAACGGAAAACCGGTGACGCATGTCCTGTGAGACTGCATACTTAATCAGACGTTTACAGACGTGACCCCTTTTACGACCGGTCCGTCGCGAGCTTCCGACGTCCCGGCCACCCATCCGTGTGCCTGTGGACGTGGACGCCCGACGACCGACCCCGCTCTTCGAGGAGCCCTCCGTTGCTCATTGGTATCCCCAGGGAACCACAGACACTGGTCGCTGCCACCCCGGACACCGTCGGCAAGCTCATCAAGCTGGGCTACGACGTCGCTGTCCAGTCCGGTGCCGGCGACCAGGCAAACCACCCCGACAGCCAGTACGAGACCGCCGGTGCGCGGATCGTCGGCGATGACGTCTGGTCCACGGCCGACATCATCACCACGCTCGACACGCCCTCCGCGGAGCAGCGTGCGGCCATGAAGCCGCAGGCCACGCTGATCGCCCGCCTCGCCCCGGGGCGCAACGACGAGCTGGTCGCCGACCTCGCCGCGAAGAACCTCACGGCCATGGCGATGGACACCGTCCCGCGCATCAGCCGTGCGCAGGCCATGGACGTGCTCAGCTCCCAGGCCAACGTCGCCGGTTACCGTGCGGTCATCGAGGCCGCCAACACCTTCGGCCGACTGTTCACCGGACAGGTCACCGCCGCCGGTAAGGTCCCGCCCGCCACCGTGTACGTCATCGGCACCGGTGTGGCCGGCCTCGCCGCCATCGGTACCGCCAACTCCATGGGTGCGGTCGTCAAGGCCACCGACCTCCGTCCGGAGACTGCCGAGCAGGTCGAGTCGATGGGTGCCGAGTTCGTCGCCATCCCGACCGCCTCGGAGAAGTCCGACGACGGCTACGCCAAGGAGATGACGCAGGACCAGGCGGCCGCCGCCGCGAAGCTCTACGCCGAGCAGGCAGCCCAGGCCGACATCGTCATCACCACCGCGAACATCCCGGGCCGGAAGTCGCCGGTGCTGCTCACCGCGGCGGACGTCGCCGCGATGACCCCCGGTTCGGTCATCGTCGACATGGCCGCCGCCAACGGCGGTAACTGCGAGCTCACCGTCCCCGGTGAGGTCACCGAGACCGACAACGGTGTGAAGATCATCGGCTACACCGATCTGGCAGGACGCCTTCCCGCGCAGTCCTCCCAGCTCTACGGCCAGAACATCGTCAACCTGTTCAAGCTCGTCACTCCGGGCAAGGACGGCCAGCTGGTACTGGACATGGACGACGAGATCGTCCGTGGCATCACGGTCACCCAGGCGTCCGCCACCGGGTCGGCGTCCGAGATCCTGTGGCCCCCGCCGCCGGTGAAGGTTTCCGCCGCCCCGGCGCCCGCCCCGGCCGCCGCTGCCGCCGAGGTCGTCGAGGAGGAGCCGAAGGGTTCCGGTCTGTGGTGGAAGATCGTCGCCGGTGTGCTCGGTGTGGCCCTCGTGCTCGCCAGCCCGCTGTCGGTGACCACGAACTACATGATCCTCATGCTCGCCGTCGTGGTCGGCTTCTACGTCATCACCGCGGTCACGCACTCCCTGCACACGCCGCTGATGAGTGAGACCAACGCGATCTCGGGCATCATCCTGGTCGGCGCCGTGCTCCAGGTCGGATCGTCGAATGCGGCGATCGCGGTCCTGGCGTTCATCGCCATCGTCATCGCATCGATCAACATCTTCGGTGGCTTCGCCGTCACCCGACGCATGCTCGCCATGTTCCAGGGAGGTAACTGATGAATTCCTTCATCCTCGCCACTGAGGTCACCAACCCGGACGTGTCCCAGGATCTCCTGGACTGGACCGACCGGATCTCCACCCTCGCCTACCTCGTCGCAGCCCTGCTGTTCATCCTGGCTCTCGCCGGGCTGTCCAAGCAGCAGTCCGCGTCCCGGGGTAACACCTTCGGTATCGCCGGTATGACCATCGCCCTCCTGGCGACGGTCTTCAAGGCCACCGTGCAGTCCCATGCGGACCCCGAGAACTACAACGACGCCTGGGTCACCATCCTCCTCGTCGCCGTCGCCATGCTCATCGGTGCCGTCATCGGTATCGCCCGCGCCAGCAAGGTCGAGATGACCGGCATGCCCGAGCTCATCGCGATGCTGCACTGCTTCGTGGGTGCCGCCGCCGTGCTCATCGGCGTCAACTCCTTCATCCACGCCGAGCACACCTCCGAGGCCGGCTACGAGAAGTTCCACCTCGGTGAGGTCTACCTCGGCATCTTCATCGGTGCGGTCACCTTCACCGGTTCGATCATCGCCTACCTGAAGCTCTCCGGCCGGATGAAGGGTGCCCCGCTCACCCTCCCGGGCCGTAACCTTCTGAA
>NHCFD04200__coassemble_554_pt1 | contig 12025 bp, 7 predicted proteins | sample NHCFD04200__metabat2_high_PE_017 | metagenome-assembled genome bin NHCFD04200 | reverse complement strand
GACAGGTGCAGGGTTCGGGTCATGGTCGGTCCTCTCGAAAGGTGTCAGGTGGAACGCTCCCGTTGTCGCTCACACGGCCCGGGGGTTACAGTGGCCTACTGTAACCCGCCACCGGACGCGGCAGCCGTTTACCCGGTTGACCTGCGGACGGAGACGCCGAAACCGGGTCCGGAGATACCGAAGACCTGTCCGAGACACAACCCACGAGAAAGGGGTTGAGAACATGACCACCGTCCTGCCGACCCCTGTGGTGCGCCCGGCACGGGCACAGCGCCCGTCACCGACAGCGGCGCCCGTTCGTCCCTCGCCGGCGCCCGGCTCGCCCGCCCCCACCCGCGCACTCGCCGACCGCTGGGGACGCGTCGCCGATGACCTGCGCATCTCACTGATCGACAAGTGCAACCTGCGCTGCACCTACTGCATGCCCGCCGAGGGCATGGCCTGGCTGCAGAAGGACAGGCTCCTCACCGCCGAGGAGGCCGTCCGCATCGCCGACCTGGGGGTACGCATCTTCGGCGTCCGCGATGTGCGCTTCACCGGCGGCGAGCCCCTGGTCCGCCACGACCTGGCGGACATCATCGCCGGCGTCCGACGCCTCCACCCGGAGATCCCGATCTCCATCACCACCAACGGCATCGGTCTGGACAAGCGCATCGACGACCTGGTGGACGCCGGCCTGACCCGCGTCAATGTCTCCCTGGACACCGTCGACCGCGAGGCGTTCAAGGAACTCACCCGCCGCGACCGTCTCCCCCAGGTCATCAAGGGCCTGGAGGCGGCGAAGGCCGCCGGTCTGGAGCCGGTGAAGGTCAACGCGGTACTCATGCGCGGCATCAACGACACCGGTGCCGCCGACCTGCTGGAGTGGTGCGTCACCCGCGGCTACCAGTTGCGCTTCATCGAACAGATGCCGCTGGACGCCGACCACACCTGGGCCAAGGAGAACCTGGTCTCCGGCGCGGAGGTCCGTGCCCGGCTCTCCGAACGTTTCGACCTCTCCCCCGACCCGGCACCCCGCGGGTCCGCCCCTGCACAATTGTGGGAGGTGCGTCCGAAGGGGGCGTCCGCGTCCTCTCCGGCACTGGGCAAGGTCGGTGTGATCGCCTCGGTGACCGAGTCCTTCTGCGCGGCGTGTTCGCGCACCCGCATCACCGCCGACGGCAAGGTGCGCAGCTGCCTGTTCTCCAACGAGGAGACGGACCTGCTCTCGGTGATGCGTTCCGGTGCGTCCGACGAGGAGATCTGCGACGTGTGGGCCGGGGCCATGATGCTCAAGCCGAGGGCCTACGGCTCCGACGAGGTGACACTCAACGACCCGGAGTACGTGCAGCCCGAGCGCACGATGAGCGCCATCGGGGGTTAGTTTCCGGTGTTCAACTTCTGCCCCGGTAGGCTGTAGCGGTGACTACCCCAGATTTCTCCGCTCAGGTCGAACTGCGCAGCGTCGTCAGCTCCGCCGACCGGACGCGTCGCGCTCTCCCGCTCATCATCATCACCTTCGTCGCCGCGTTCGTCGCCACCGCCGTCGTGACGACCTACCTGGTCAATGCACTGTGGCTGGGTTGCATCCTCGGCGCGGTGCTCGGCGTCATCCTGTGCCGCATGTTCTTCGGCAACCTGAAGAACGCCTCGGACCGGGGGAACCAGCGCATGGTCCTCAGCCCGGACGGGATCCGCGCGACCGACGGCACGCTGACCACCCTGATGCGCTGGGGCGACGTGCGCGTCATCACCACCCCGAAGGGTGCGAACCGGGTGGGCATCGTGGGGGACGCCATGCTCACGCTCAACGCGAAGGGTGACCCGAAACTGGTGGAGCGGTACTCCGAGATGACGGAGGCGCCGGAGGCGTTCCGTAGCGGCAAGCCGGTGCACGACAAGGACGGTGCCCTGTTCCCGGGAGACTTCGAGAAGTCCTGGCGACAGGGCGAGATCGGCTCCTGGCTGCGTCATTACCGGCCCGACCTCGACGTCTAGCCCCGTATTGTTTCGGCGGGGGTAGTTTCGCGTCCTGCGGTGCGGGCATTCGCGGTTGCGGTTCCAATCGGCCGTGGTAACACTGGAACGCATGACATCGTCTTCCATGCCAGCCCCTCTCCCGCCGTCGCTGCGCGGCATCGTGTCGGACTACATCGACGCGACGACGACCGCCGCCGCCACGACGACGGACGCTGCCCTGGTACTCGACGACGACGCTCACCTCATCTCCGCACACCTCTCCGGTGAGTGGGACGACGATGACCGGGCGCACCGCGAGAAGGCGCACCAGACCATCGTCACCCTGCTGGACACCGCCTCCCCCGAGGACCTCGAGGCCGTGAGCACGGAGCTCGCCGGTGCTGCGGAGATCCTCATGACCCGGTAGTTCCGCATTCCTCCCCACTCAGTGTGACTGCAGGAAGGGGCTTCAAGACTGCGGCAGGCACAGATCGCGACTTTCGTGGCAGAGAAACCCGGATTCGTGCCTGACGCAGACATGCTGCACGTCAGGGGCGGAGCCGGGAAACCCCTCACTCACACATTCGCGGCGGCGAAGCGGGTGCCGGGCCGCCGGTACACCGCCCAGGTCACACCGGCCATCAGCAGATACGCCCCCGCGAAGATCCAGAACGCCGTGTCGAAGGCACCGGTGGTGTTCTTCGACAGATTCAGCACCTGCGGAATCGCGAAGCCGCCGAAGCCGCCGACCGCACCGATGTAGCCCAGGGCCGCGGCACTCTTGCGCTCATGCCCCACCGGATCATCGGACGCCACGGACAGCTCGAACACCGTCGGGATCATCCGGTACACCGAGCCGTTCGCCAGCCCGGTCAGGGTGAACAGCAGCAGAAACAGCAGCAGGTAACCGATGAAGCTGATGCTGTCGAGCAGCACCACGAGCACACCGGTCACCACGGCCATGCACACGAAGACCACGATGCTCACCCGCGCTCCACCGACACGGTCGGCGAGGCGTCCGCCGTAGGGACGCGCCAGCGAACCCACCAGCGGGCCGAGGAAGGCCAGGGTCAGCGTCGCCCCCAGGACAGTGAAGGAGGAGAAGTCGGGGAACTGGGTCTTGATCAGCGTCGGGAACACCGAGCCGAAGCCCATGAACGAGCCGAAGGCGCCGACGTAAAGGAAGGCGATGATCCACAGGTGCTTCTCGCGCAGCGCCGAGAGCGAGCCGCGGATGTCGTTGCGTGCCGAGGTGAGGTTGTGCATGTAGCGGCGCGCACCCCACGCGGCCAGCAGGATCAGCGGGATCCAGATCAGGCCGGCCATCGGCAGCGCCGGGTCGAAGGTACCGAAGGCGAAGACCGAGACAGCGACAGGAATGACCAGCTGGGCGACGGCCACACCGAGGTTGCCGCCGGCGGCGTTCACGCCGAGCGCCGCCCCCTTCTCGGCCTTCGGGTAGAAGAAGGTGATGTTGGACATGGAGCTGGCGAAGTTGCCGCCGCCGAGTCCGGCCGTCGCCGCGATGACGAACAGCACCCACACCGGCGGGTTGTCGGCGAAGAGCACGAGCGTGGTCGCAACCGTCGGGATGAGCAGCAGCAACGCAGAGATCACCGTCCAGTTGCGTCCGCCGAAGATGGGGACGGTGAAGCTGTAGGGGATGCGCATCGTCGCACCGACGAGTGGCGGCAGGGAGACCAGCCAGAACTGCTGGGAGCTGGTGATGTCGATGCCGGCCTGCGGCAGCATGATGACGGTCACCGACCACATCTGCCACACGGCGAAGCCGAGGAACTCACAGAAGACGGACCAGATGAGGTTCTGTCGGGCGGTCGCACGCCCGGGGCCGTTCCAGAACGCCGGATCCTCGGGGGTCCAGTTGGTGATCCAGCGTCCCTCCTTCATCTCGAGGCGGGGTTCGGGCGGGCTGTGGACGGGGGCGGTGACGGTCACGGAGAGGCTCCTCACGGTCTCGGTCAGATAGGGACTCCCCCAGATATAGGCAGTCCGGACCACCCGGGGAAACTCGGAAACAGGAACTTCACGCGACCGGCCCCAGGTGTCGGCGGGCACACATCGTCGCAGGTGACGGAGTGTGGCGTCCTCACAAGAACAGGGAGGACGCCGTGAGTTCCTGTTCGCGACCGCGTAACGCGCACCAGACGAACCGGCAATACGGCGGGCTTAGCGTCCCTCACCATGACAACGACTGTGGACACCGTCTGCGGGTACTGTGGCGTCGGCTGCGGGCTCACCCTCACACGCGACGACCGTGGCGTCCTCACCGCGAAAGGCACCGCCGCCCACCCGGCCAACCGCGGCCGCCTGTGCACCAAGGGCACGACGACCGCCGACCTGCTCTCCTCGGGAGGACGCCAGACCGCGGCCCTCGTCGACGGCGAGGAGACCCCGGTGGACGCCGCGGTGGCCGAGGTCGCCGCCCGCTTCACCGCGCTGCGCGAGGAACACGGTGACGACGCCGTGGCGCTGTACGTCTCCGGGCAGATGTCGACCGAGGCGCAGTACCTGGCGAACAAGCTGGCCAAGGGTCATTTCCGCACGAACCTCATCGAGTCGAATTCGCGACTGTGCATGGCGTCCGCCGCGACGGGTTACAAGCAGTCGCTCGGTGCGGACGGCCCGCCCGGGTCCTATGACGATCTCGACCACGCCGAGGTCTTCCTCGTCGCCGGGGCGAACATGGCCGACTGCCACCCGATCCTCTTCCTCCGGATGATGGACCGGGTGAAGCAGGGGGCGAAGCTCATTGTCGTCGACCCGCGGCGCACGGCGACGGCGAAGAAGGCGGACCTGCATCTGCCGGTACGGCCGGGCACGGACATGGCGCTGCTCAACGGGCTGCTGCGGCTGATCATCGACAACGGCGACACCGACGGGGACTTCATCGCCGAATTCACCGAGGGCTGGGAGGTCATGGCCGACCATCTGGCCGACTACCCGGTCGAGACCGTCGCGGAGATCACCGGGGTGGACGCGGCGGACCTGCTGACCGCCGCGGAGTGGATCGGTGGGACGCGGAAGTTCGTCAGCCTGTGGACGATGGGGCTGAACCAGTCGGTCCACGGCACCTGGCACACCACCGCGCTGTGCAACCTGCACCTGGCGACCGGCGCGATCTGCCGCACCGGGGCGGGGCCGTTCTCGCTGACCGGCCAGCCGAATGCGATGGGTGGACGCGAGATGGGCTACATGGGCCCGGGCCTGCCCGGCCAGCGCACCGTGCTGGACGCCGACCAGCGTGCCGAGGTCGAACAGATCTGGGACCTGCCCGCCGGGACGCTGCACGACAGGTGCGGCTCCGGGACCGTGGATCTCTTCCGCGCGCTCAAGGATTCCGAGGTCTCCGGGGTCAGGGCGCTGTGGGTGATCTGCTCGAACCCGGCGTCCTCCATGGCGAACGGGACCGCGGTCGCCGAGGCGCTGGACGCCGCGGAATGCGTCGTCGTGCAGGACGCCTACGCCGGCACGGCCACCGCGGACCACGCCGACATCGTGCTGCCCGCCGCACTGTGGTCCGAGGCGGACGGGGTGATGGTGAATTCCGAGCGGAACCTCACGCTCACCTCTCCCCTGCTGGACGCCCCAGGCGACGCCCTGCCGGACTGGGAGCTGATCTGCCGGGTCGCCCGTGCCATGGGTTTCGCCGGATTCGACTTCGCCTCCGCCTCCGAGGTCTTCGACGAGATCCGCCGGTTCCACAATCCGAGGACGGGCTGGGACCTGCGGGGAGTCGACCATGAGCGGCTGCGGCAGGGTCCGGTGCAGTGGCCGGCCGCTCCCGGCGCGGGTGAGCGCAATCCGGTGCGCTACCTCAATGACGGGGTCAGCCAGGACCTGTTCGTCACCGGATCAGGTGAGGTGCCGCGGCTCGCCTTCCCCACCCCGACCCGGCGCGCGCGGTTCCACGCCCGCCCGTGGCTGCCGCCGGCCGAGACGCCGGACGAGGAGTTTCCGCTGGTCCTGACCACCGGCCGGCTGCCGCACCAGTGGCACACGATGACGAAGACCGGGCGGGTGAAGAAGCTGATGAAGCTCAATCCATCCAGCTTCGTGCAGATCCATCCGGTGGACGCCGCGGGCCTCGGCGTGACGGACGGTGACCCGGTCGAGGTCCGGTCGCGGCGTGGTGCCGTGACCGCTCCGGCGCTGGTCAGTGAGGACATCGTGCCCGGCACCTGCTTCATCCCCATGCACTACGCGGACACCCCGGTCAACGAGGTGACCAGTGACGCCGTGGACCCCGAATCCCTGCAGCCCGAGTTCAAGGCGTGCGCGGTGGTGCTCACCGCCGTGCCTGTTCCCTCCGCCGTTCCCGACTCCGTTTCCACCGAGGAGAATGCTGTGCCCGACCTGCCCGACCTGCCCGCCGTTCTCGCCGCCGCCCCGACCGCCGACTGGACGGTGGCCGAACGCGCCTGGCTCGACGGCATGGTCCACGCCCTCACCCTCGCCCCGCCGACGGACGCGGTCCCCACTGTCCCTGCCCATGCCCCGCTGGCCGAGCCGCACCGGGCATGGGTCGACGGCGTCCTCTCCGGACTCTTCGCCCGGGTGCCGCTGGCGGTCTCCCCTGGTTCTGCCCCTGAGCAGCAACCCGGCCAATCGCCCGTGACCGTGGTCTGGGCCTCCCAGACCGGCACCGTCGAGGAGTACGTCCCCGATCTGGTGGCCGCGCTCACGGCGTCCGGCATCCCGGCCCGGGAACGTTGCGCGGACAGCGTCACCCCGGACGAGCTCACTGGCACGGTGCTCTTCGTCGTGGCGTCCACCGGCGACGGCGAGGCCCCGGACAACGCCACCGCCCTGTGGGACTCCCTCTCGCAGCAGTCTGAGCTGGACGATCTGCGCTGCGCGGTGCTCGGCTTCGGCGACTCCTCCTACGCCGACTTCTGCGGCTTCGCCCGACGACTCGAGGAGCGCCTCACCGGCCTCGGTGCACAGCTTCTCGCCCCGCGGGGCTCCTGCGAACCCGACTTCGAGGACGCCGCGTCCGCCTGGCTCGCCGCGGTCGCCGAGGAACTGGCTGACGGGGACGTTGCACCCGCCACCCCGACTCCCGCGTCCCCCACCTGGTCCCGCAAGAACCCACTGCCCACCCGACTGCTCGAATCCACCCGTCTGACCAGTGGCGACCCGGTCTCCACCGGACGGGAGGTCCGTCGCTACGCTTTCGAACTGCCCGCCGACACCCTCACCTACTCCGCCGGCGACGCCCTGGGCATCTGGCCCCGCAACCGGCCCGCCGTCGTCGAGGAGTTCCTCGCCCGCACCGGCCTCAACTCCTCCGCCACCGACGACCTCATCGACACCCTCACCGGGGAGCTCGACATCACCGCGATCACCCCGGCGGTGCTGCGGCTCATCCACGCCCAGCACCCCGGTTCGGGTCTCGGCTCCCTCACCGACGATCCCGCGGCCCTGCGGGAGTACGCCCACGGCCGGCAGTTGTGCGACGTCCTGGCGTCCTACCCGGTGACGGTACCGGCCGAGGAGTGGTTGGAGGTCCTGTCACCGCTGCGTCCGCGGCTCTACTCGATCTCGTCGTCGCCGCTGAGTGACCCGGGGCGGGTGGAGATCACCGTCTCGACCGTCGGATTCACGAGCACCGAAGGCCACCGACGCCGCGGTGTGAGCTCCGGGTGGCTCGCCGACCTGGCGTCCGGCGACGAAGTGCGGCTGTTCATCTCCCCGAACCGGAGCTTCGGACCGCCCGAGCAGGCCGACGCCCCGATGATCATGATCGGCCCGGGCACCGGCATCGCCCCGTTCCGCGGGTTCCTCCAGGACCGACGTCACACGGGCGCGACCGGCGAGAACTGGCTGTTCTACGGCGAACGGCACGAGGCCACCGACTTCCTCTACCGCGAGGAACTCAACGGTCTGCGCAGCGACGGGACGCTGACCCGGCTGTCGACCGCCTTCTCCCGCGACACGTCCGAGCGAGTGTACGTGCAGGACCGGATGCGGCGTCATGCCGGGGAGCTGTGGGAGTGGATCCGACGAGGGGCACACCTCTACGTCTGCGGGGACGCCGCCCGGATGGCCACCGATGTCGACCGGACGCTGCGGCAGATCGTCGCCGAGCAGGGCGCCATGGACGAGGCGGCGGCCGGTGAGTTCATCGCGCAGCTCTCGGCGGAGAAGCGTTACGTCCGTGACGTGTACTGACGTGTGCTGATCCGGGTTGCAAGGGCCCACCGCCCTACTGCCGCACCTACCGGAACCGACGTGGCTTCACTCTCTCTACCAGTACGCAGGTGCGGAAATCAGGTACCTGAATTCCGCACCTGCGTACTGGTAACTGCACGCGGGGCACAGTGATACCGGATCATTCACCCACCCAGAGAGCTTCATGTCTGCGGCAGGCACAGATCGCGACTTTCGTGGCACGGAATCCCGGATTTGTGCCTGACGCAGACATGCTGCACGGGAATGGAGGCCCAGGGAACTTCAGAGCAGGGAACGGAGGCCCGGAGACGAGGCCAGAGTGCACCGCAGCACGCCATATTTCCTCCGGGGACGCCGTGTTTCAGCGAGGTGTCCGAGTTCCCCCACCCACGACCCCACCGTGAACCGACCGTAAAACAGTGCGCTCACCAGTGTCGATGTCGCCAAGAGAGACTTAACGTTCACGTCATGACCACAACGACTGCAGCACCCCACACCGTCATCGTCGGCTTCGGCATGGTCGGCCACCGTACCGCCACCGAGCTCCTCGACCGCGACCCGAATGCCCGCATCACCGTGATCTCCGGCGAAAAGTGCCACGCCTACGACCGCGTCGCCCTCTCCAGTTACGTCTCCTCCTGGGACCGTTCCCTGCTCGAGATGTCCGACCTGCCGGAGCACGTTGACGTCGTGCACGCACAGGCCACCGGCATCGACCGGGACGCCCGCACCGTCGGATGCGACAACGGTGACATCGTCTCCTACGACCACCTCGTCCTCGCCACCGGCTCCTACGCGTGGGTCCCGCCGATCCCCGGCCACGACCTGCCCGGCTGCACGGTCTACCGCACCCTCGACGACCTCGACGACATCCGACGCATCATCGAGGACGCCCGCTCCACCGGCCGCGAACCTGTCGGCGCCGTCATCGGCGGTGGTCTGCTCGGCCTGGAGGCCGCCAACGCCCTCAAGCTGCTCGGCGCGAAACCCCACGTCATCGAACGTTCCCCGCGTCTGATGCCCATCCAGGTGGACGCTGACGGTGGCGTCCTGCTGGCGGAGAAGATCAACGAACTCGGTGTGGAGATCCACGTCGACACCGGCACCGAGCACATCGCCGAATCAGCGGAGAGGGACAACCTCACGCTCACCCTCTCCTCCCCCGTCCCCGCTCCCGGTCAGCCGGCACCGGAGAACCCGACCATCACCGAACTGAACGTCGATGTCGTCGTCTTCGCCACCGGCGTCCGCCCGATCGACGCTCTCGCGGACAACGCCACCCCGGAACCGCTGCCCAAGGCACCGCGCGGCGGCATCCTCACCGACCGTCTGTGCCAGACGGCAGACCCGCACATCAGCGCCGTCGGCGAGTGCGCCGCGGTCGACGGGGTCTGCTACGGCCTCGTCGCCCCCGGCTACACCACCGCGGAAATCGTCGCCGACCGGATCACGGGGCGCACCGCCACCGCCTTCGAGAACCCGGACATGTCCACGAAGCTGAAGCTGCTCGGGGTGGATGTCGCCAGCTTCGGTGACGCCCACGCCACCACCGACGGCGCGCGTCCGCTGACCGTCAATGACCCGGTCAACGGCACCTACGGCAAGCTCGTGATGGACCGGACCGGCTCGACACTTCTCGGTGGCGTCCTCGTCGGTGACGCCCAGGCGTACGCGATGCTGCGTCCGATGGTCGGTGAGGACCTGCCGAACCCGATGTCCTTCCTCACCCCTGCCGGCGGGGACGCCCCGGCAGTCGGCGTCAGTGCTCTGCCGGACGCCGCCCAGATCTGCTCCTGCAACGCCGTGACCAAGGGGGACATCCGCGAGGCGATCACCGACGGCGCGTGCTCGGTCGCCGACCTGAAGACCTGCACCCGGGCGGGCACGAGCTGCGGGTCCTGTGTCGGCCTGCTCGGTCAGTTGCTGGACGCCGAGGGCGTGGAACAGGACAAGTCCCTGTGCGCCCACTTCCGGCAGTCCCGCGAGGAGCTCTTCCAGTGCGCGGCCGCCACCCGGATCCGCGACTTCCCCCGGTTCATCCGCCGCTTCGGCACCGGCCACGGCTGCGAGATCTGCAAGCCGACGATGGCGTCCATCTTCGCCACCCTCGACACCTCCCACCACGTCCTCGACGACGGCCACGCCGCCCTGCAGGACTCGAACGACCGCTTCCTCGCCAATATCCAGCGCAACGGCTCCTACTCGGTCGTCCCGCGGATGCCCGGTGGCCAGGTCACCCCGGAGCAGCTCATCGTCGTCGGTGAGATCGCCCGCGACTTCGACCTCTACGTCAAGGTCACCGGCGCCCAGCGCATCGACATGTTCGGCGCCCGCGTCGACCAGCTCCCGGACATCTGGCGCAGGCTGGTGGACGCCGGCATGGAGTCCGGCCAGGCCTACGGCAAGTCACTGCGCGCGGTGAAGAGCTGCGTGGGTACCGACTGGTGCCGCTACGGCCAGCAGGATTCGGTCCGTCTGGCCGTGGACCTGGAGCTGCGCTACCGCGGCCTGCGCAGTCCGCACAAGCTCAAGATGGGTGTCTCCGGCTGCGCCCGCGAGTGCGCGGAGGCCCGCGGCAAGGACATCGGCGTCATCGCCACGGAGCACGGCTGGAACCTCTATGTCGCCGGTAACGGTGGCGCGACGCCGCGTCATGCCGAACTGCTCGCCGCGGACCTCGACGAGGAGACGCTGATCAGCTACATCGACCGCTTCCTCGGCTTCTACGTCCGCACCGCCGACCGCCTGCAGCGCACCGCGGCGTGGGTGGAGGCGACCGAGGGCGGGCTCGACCACATCCGCGAGGTGGTCTGCGAGGATTCCCTCGGCATCGCCGCGGACCTGGAGGAGTTCATGGCCCGCCACGTCGAGGATTACACCGACGAGTGGGCCGCCGTCCTCGAGGACCCGGAGAAGCTGCGTCGCTTCGTCTCCTTCGTCAACTCCCCCGATTCCCCCGACCCGACCATCCGGTTCGGGCAGCAGGACGGCCGCAAGGTCCCCCTGCCGCTGCCCGGCATCCGTAGCGCATCCCCCACCCCGACCACCGCTGCCTGAGGAGGCACCCCATGACCGTCACCACCGCCACCCGTACCGTCACCGTTCGCGCAGAGGATCTCGAGGACAATCTCGGCGCCGGCGTCCTGCTGCCCGACGGCACCCAGATCGCCCTGTTCCGCGTCCCCACCGGCGAGCCGGACCGCGCCGGACGCATGCCCGACTCGACCGTCTTCGCGGTCTCCAACGTCGACCCGTATTCCGGTGCCGCGGTCATCTCCCGCGGCATCGTCGGCGAGGTCGACGGCGAGCCGACCGTGGCGTCCCCGCTGCTCAAGCAGCGTTTCAGTCTGTCCGACGGGCATTCCCTGGAGGACGCCGACCACCGCCTCGCGGTCTACCCGGTGGAGACGTCCGGGGGCCGGATCCTCGTCCGCTGCTGAGTACCGCAGCCCCTGTTCGAGAATCTCACACGCCCCGCGTTTCGGGTGTATGGAAAATGACCCGGCGCTGTAGCCGAGGGGACAGTGACCGGAAACCCGGCGTTTCTACCTTCATAGATGACGATCCACCCGATGACCCCGGAGGAACACCATGACTGCTCTGATGACCGGACTCGATGTCCGTGACCGCCTTGTCGTTCTCGTCGGCGGCGGTGATGTCACCGCCCGCCGCGCGGCGAGACTGCGGGACGCCGGCGCGGTACTGCGCATCGTGGCCCCGCGACTCTCGGACACCATGGTCGGACTGCTCGACAGGCTCGCCGAGGAGACCGACAGTTCCGGCCGCGTCCCGGCGGTGACCTGGATCCCGCGTCGCTACCGCGAGTCCGACCTCGACGGTGCCTGGCTGGTCCACACCGCCACCGGTGTCGATCTGGTGGACGCCGAGGTCGCCG
>NHCFD04200__coassemble_552_pt1 | contig 12117 bp, 12 predicted proteins | sample NHCFD04200__metabat2_high_PE_017 | metagenome-assembled genome bin NHCFD04200 | reverse complement strand
CGCTGATCTGGCAGGACATGGCGCTCGGCTATGCCGTCACCACTGCGTCCGGCCCACTGAGCCTGGCCTGGGCCGTCGAGCACATCACCCCGGAGCTCACCGCCGCGGTGGAGTAGGTGTCGGTCCTCTCCGTTGTCACGAGCTGACCCGGTTCTGTCGATCTGACCGGACAGAATCTGCAGATATTGGTCGACTCCTGACAGACCAACGCTTCACCTGTGCGACGCCAGCAGAGCCTCCCGCGCCAACGCAGCTGCAGCGTCGCTGTGCTCCTCCGGAAGCCAGCCCCGGGACTCCAGCGGGCCGATCTCTCCCAGCAGCATCAGGTACGGGCTGGCGAAGTTCACATCGTATCCGTCGACCTCGCTCCCGTCCTCGTCACGCCAGCCGTACGCCGTGAGCAGATCCCTGATCGCGGCTTTCTCCGCTGCGGGGAGCCGGGACGTGGCAAGGCACAACAGGAGGAGGGAGGTGGTGTCGACGACGAAATCACGTGGATACGCCACCTGTGGGTCCGGTGACACAGCTGTCGCAATTCCTTCCACGAGGTGATCCCAGAGCAGTTCCGGGTCGACCAGTGGAACGCGCGCCCACCTGCCCAGCTTCAGGCGCCCCTTGTACTTACGCAGCAGGCCCAGATTGGTCAGCGATTCCCGGATCCCCAGGATGTGACGCATCTTCGACTCACTGCATCCCTTGGTGTACCTCGCCTCGAGTGCAGGGAGTTCCACCATCAACGCCTCCACCACCTTCGGCGGCAGGTAACCGGACGCGGTGAGTTTCACACCGTCCTTCCCTGCGTCATCGATGATCTGGAGGAAGGCGGTGATGCCACTGAGCGCCTCCGCCTTCGCAGCGGCCTCCGGCAGTTCATAGGGCAGGTTCTCCGTCGGTCCCTCAAGGATCTCCAGCTTCGTGCCGAGGAAGACAGGCCACGCCGTCCGCACCACCAGCTGGTAAATCTCCTCGAGCACAGGGAAGCCCGCCAGGAGGTCGCGGACATAGTCCGGTGATGCCGTGGCCCGCGCCCACCATTCGACCGGGCCCAGCTGTCGGACGATCGCCGCCGCATCCACCACGTCGGGGTCGAAATCAGCGAACAGGTGGCCGGTCTCCGGGTCTGCCGTCATCTCCACGAGCTCCGCGGCAGTGCGCCGTCCACCGCAGTCCTCCGGCGGGGCGGCACGCTCACCGGCGATGTACTCGGCGACCGGCACATCGCCGGCAACGTCCCGTTCCAGCACCTCAGTAAGGGTGATGGTGAGGTCCCAGTCATCTCCGAAGTCGTAGAGGTAGTTCAGCACATCGCCGGGCTTCTGCACCGTCTCATCCAGTCGCATTAGACGGGCGGGCGTCCCCTGCTGGTACGGGTCCGGTTCTTGTTCATCGACCGGACAGAGAAACAGTTCAGAGGTGCTCTCGTACACGCCTCCACCGAGCGAGAAACGGTACAGGTGGTAGTCCCACCAGAGGAAGCAGGCCTGGATCACCTGGTGCAGGACCGGCAGCGTGATGTCAGAGCGCACCAGCACCTCCCGCCAGATCTCCGGGTCAGACTTGTTGAGTGACAGACGAAGGCGGAAGCTGCGTACCTCGGGCAGTGGGTCGCGCCGCAGGTGCGGGCGCTTCGTCGAGTCACCGAACATGCCGTCGACGTTGAAGGACGAGAAGTCGGTCATGGTCGCCAGCGTATATGAGGGGGTATCCGCGCATCACCGACGTTGATAGCATCTGCTATATGACCACTACAGAAGCAGTTATTGACCAGATCAGCGCCCAGGCCCAGGATGCGGACGAGCTCCGGGCGCATGCCGCCGAGATGCTGGTGTCCGCCGTCCGCACCGGGCATGCGGCGGGTCTGACCCAACGACAGATCGCGGACGCCGTCGGTCGCAGTCAACCGGAGGTGTCCCGGTTACTCCGGTTCCACAGCACCACTCCACTGGGCCAACGGCTGCAACGACGCCGACCGCAGGTACTCGAGATCCTCAGAAAGGCCGGCGTAACCAACCCCCGGGTGTTCGGCAGCGTCGCCCGTGGCGAGGACCATGAGGATTCCGACATCGACCTGCTTGTGGACCTGCCGGAGGGGTTCGGACTCTTCGACCTCTCCGCCCTCGAAGAGGAACTCTCCGGCACCCTCGGGGTCTCCGTGGATGTCGTGCCGGCCAGGGCGCTCTTCCGCGTTCCTGATTCGCACGCGTCATCTGAGGCGGTACCGCTGTGAAACGCACCGACAATGACCGACTCCGGGAAGCACTGCTTCACCTGGATGCACTTCATCGACATCTGGAGCGGCAGGATCTCGCAGATGAGACAGTCGCCGATGCCGTGTCGTTACGTCTGGCTTCAGCCATCGAGACTCTCAGGACGACGGATGGAGAGCTGGAGACCCGACTGTTCGGCGCAGACTGGGGACGTATCTGGGCGACGCGAAACCACATCGCCCGCGGCTATGCGTTCGTCAGCCAGGACCTCATCCAGGAGACCATCAGATTCAACCTCCCCGACTTCGAGCGCACCCTCCGCAGCGAACTGGACAAGCTGGACACCCCGGACTGATCAGCACTCACCCCTCCCGGGTCAGCTGCACCAGCGTCTGCTCAGGAGTGGTCAGCACCCGCAGCGTCCCGATCCCGGTGATGACCGCGGCAATGACCACTCCGGCGAGGATGACGTACATCAGCGCCAGCTGTGTGGCGACAGCCTCCAGCGGGTCCATGCCCGCCAGGATCAGACCCGTCATCGCGCCCGGCAGGAAGACGATGCCGAGTGCTGCGGTCTGCTCGACCTGCGGGGAGATCGCGGTGCGCAGCGCCGATCGCAGCAGCCGGGAGGACGCCCTGCGCACGCTCATTCCCAGCGCCAGCCCGGCCTCGACCTCGGCACGCTGGTCGGAGGCGAACTCCGAGACCCGGGTCGCCGCAACCACCCCGACCTTCATCGAGTTACCGATGACCATCCCGGCCACCGGAACCAGTGCCCTGCTGTTCAGCTCGAAGATCCCGAAGCCGAAGATGACGGCCAGCGAAGTCACCGCGATGGTCGTGTAGGCGGTCACCGAGATGAGGAACAGGCCCGGTACCCGCGGCGCACGGCGCGTCACCGTCATGGACGCGAAGCCGATGATGCCGACTGTCCATGCCCAGGACCACCAGATCGACGTGTCCGGGTCCACGAGCAGCACCAGTGCGAAGCCCACGATGCCCATCTGCACCAGGGAGCGCGCCACGGCCACCACGATCGGCCTGTTGAGTTTCAGGTGGAATCCGCTGGTCACGGCCATCGCCACGGCGATGAAGATCAGGGAGACCGCCAGGCCGACCCAGCCGACGGCACCTCCGTCCCCGCTCATGCGGTCACCTGACCTGCGTCGATACGGATGGACCGGTCGGCGATCCGCTGCACCTGCGCCGGGTCGTGGGAGACCCAGAGCACCGAGAGGTCGCGTCCTCCCTGTGCTTCCGGGGCCACGAGCCGTTGCGCCAGATCCTCGAGGACGCCGGTGGCATCCTCGTCGAGAGCGGAGGTGACCTCGTCGGCGAGCAGCACGTCGGGCTCCGTCGCCAGCGCGCGGGCGAGGCAGAGACGCTGTGACTCGCCGCCGGAGAGCGTGTCCGCCTCGCGGTCCAGGTAGGACGCCTCCAGGCCGACCTCGGATAACAGAGCGGTGGCGGCGTCCTCGTCGAGGGACCCGTCGGCGGCGCGCAGGTTGTCGAAGGCGGTGCCGGCGAAGACCGTGGGCCGCTGGAAGACCATGGCGACCTGCCGACGCAGGGTCAGCGGGTCGAGGGAACCGGAGCCGGTCAGCGGGGTGCCGCAGTAGAGGATCCGTCCGGACGTGGGCACCTCCAGCAGATTGCAGCAGCGCAGCAGCGTCGACTTGCCGGAGCCGGACGGCCCGGTCACCGCGGTGATGCCGCCGGTCGGGATGTCGAGGGTCACGTGGTCAAGGATGGGGCGCCCGTCATGGACCAGGGTGACGTCCTCGAAGGTGAACAGTGGCTCGCTCATGACAGCTGGTCCCGCAGCTCATCGAGCACCGCACCCGCCGCGGCGCTGCGGTCCGGGTCGGACGCCGCGACCGCCAGGACCAGGGCCTCGAGCACCACCACGGTCGGCGCATAACTGGGGCTGTACCCGGGATTGCCGCGCCCCACGCCGAGCACCACCGCGCACCGCGGATCGACGGTGTGGACACCTTCACTGAACTGGACGACCGGAATGTCGAGTGCCGCAGCCCGCCCATAGAGGACGCCGACCTCCACGGTGGCGCGGTCATAGGACATGAGCACGACACAGTCGCCGGCAGCGAGGGCGGCGAGTTCATCGGCGAAGGAGCGTCCGCTGGACCCGGCAGCGACGGACCGCACCCCGACCCGACGGAACCGGTGGGCCGCGTAGTCGGCGATGGACCGGGCCGGGCCGAAACCGACGAGGACGACGCGCCGGGCGGTGGCGATGACCTCGACGGCATCGGCGAGGGCATCCTGACCGATGCGTTCCGGAAGGACGCCGACCGCCTCGGCGGATTCGGCGATATGCCGGGTGACCTCACTCTCCGGCTCGTACACGAGCGCCTGGATGGTGCTCTCCATCCGGCCTGCCCGGGACAGCTCGACGGCAAGCTGTTCGCGCAGGTCATCGAGCCCGTCGAAACCGAGCTTGCGGACGGTGCGCACGACGGTCGCGTCGCTGGTGTGCGACGCCTCGGCGAGTTTGAGCGCGGAGAGGTACCCGACACTGTGCGGGTTGTCGGCCATGAATTCGGCGACGCGCACCTCGGCGGGGGTCAGTTCACTGCGGTGGGCGCCGATGCGGTCTACCAGTTGCATGTCGTGAACACTACAGTATTCATCGCAAAACGTAGTGGGCACTACCTCACGCCAGACCGAGGGTACGCAGCACCGAGCCCCAGCCGACGACCTCTGCGGCGGTGACCTTCAGACCTGCGTCCGCAATGACCGTCTCCAGCTCCGTCACGGTGCGGAAGCCACCACCGGTCAGCGTGAGATTCAGCAGGTCAGCCTCGGCATCGTGCTCATCAGGCCCTTCGGCGTGGTCGATGTCCTGGGTGTCCTCCAACAGCAGGATGCGTCCACCCTCGACCAGGGAGGACGCCGCGTTCCGCAGCGCGAGCACCGCCTCGGCGTCCGCGATCTCGGTGAGAGCCCTGGCGAACAGGATCGTGTCCGCCGGCGCAGTCTCCTCGTAGAGAGACTGCTCGACAATGCTGATCCGGTCACGGGCGGCGGCGTCGACCACGGCAGCGGGCAGATCGGCCCGGAACCAGGCGGCCTGCGTCGGCAACGCGACAATCTCCACCTGCGCCTCGGGGAATGCTGCGACGAGCTCGGCGGCCAGCACATTCGCACCCCGGGAGTGCAGGACGATGCGCTGCGGACCTGTCCCGGCGCCCAATGACTGCGAGGTCGCCAACGGGCCGGCCATGAAGGACGCGAGACGCGCCGTGTTCTCCAGTGCCCGGTCCGAGAACCTCGGATCAGCCTGCAGATCCGTGTAGGGATGCCCGGTGACCTCCTCGTACACCGGACGCCCGGTACGCACCGCCTGTTCAAGCCTGCGGAAAGCGAGCTCCTGGCGGGCCATGAGACCGTCGTCCAGCAGGTACTCGAGGACATCCTCGTGGGTGAGGTAGACCCCGGACTCACTGAGCCGGTACTCCTCAGGCCGGTAGTCGCCGGCGGCGCACACAGTGGAGCCGGGACCCGTGGACCCGACCGGCTCGACCAGCTCCAGTCCCTCCAGGTAACGCAGGAACTTCCGCAGCGCCCGTTCGTCGGCACCGGTGGCCTCCACCAGGCCGGCGACCGTGGTCGTGCCACAGTTCATCAGCTCACCGAGGCCCAGGTTCGCCGCCGCGCGGATGGCCAGCGGCGGCAGGATTTCCGCCATCTCGTGGAACGTCTCGAAGGCGGTCTCGTGGTTGTCGGCGTCGGGGACCGCAGCATCTCCCTCGATACTCTCCACGGTTTCGCGCTTCCAGTAGCCGGTGAAGTCGATCCACGACTTGTCCAGGCCACGCTGCTCGATAAGGGAACGCCGCAGGTCACGGACCACGGACTGCTCCCCTGCCCGCCAGGCGAAGCACTGCCCGTCCTGCCAGTCGGCGGCAGCGACAGCGTCGGTCAGAAGGGTGGACGCCTCGGCGGAGACTCCGTTGCGCGCCAACCAGGTGACTTCCATGTTCGGCAGCTCGCGCAGGTCGTAGATGTGGGAATCCTCTGCGACCTCGAGGAAAACCTGTCCCCGGGCGTCCTCCGGGAGATCCTCGAGGAAGCGGGCGATCGCGGGCGTGGCGGTGTCGTCACCGGCGATGAGCAGCCAGTCCGCACCCTCCGGCAGATCCCTGGAGGTCGTGGGGCCGGCGATGTGGATCCGCTCGCCGGGCTGGGCGCGGCACGCCCAGGTGGTCGCCGTGCCCAGGCCGTGCTTGACGAAGTCGACGTCAAGTTCACGGGAGACCGGATCCCAGCGACGCACCGTGTACGACTTCCCGAGCGGACGCCGCTCCTTGGGGAACCGGATACCGCCCTCCTTGCGGATCGGCAGGACCGGCTCAGTCTCCCCGGGGTACGAGAAGATCAACTTGATGTCGTCATCGAAGCCGGTGGAGGTGAACTCCCGCTGGTCGAAACCCTCCGGGGTCGTCAGCGCACCGAGCTCGTCGCCGGTGAGGGTGACGCGACGAAGGCCCGGAGTGATGTCCGCGACCCTCTTCACCTCGAGTTCCCGCAGAGCGATGGGGTGGACGGTGGTCGAGCGGGCACGACGGGGCACGGGGTTCTCCTGGATGGTGGGAGGGGGTGAGCGGCAGAATCCTCCTCAGGCCAGGAATCCCCGCCGCCTGGCAGTTGTCCTGGACTGCCGGGTAGTTAACTGTGCGGTTCCTGCAGCACATCTGCGTCAGGCACGAATTGCGGTGTCTGTGGCACGGAATCCCGGATCCGTGCCTGACGCAGATCTGAAGCCTTCCAGGTACGACTCGACTGGGTGGTCCTGGCAATTGCGACCACCCTGTCGAGTCGCACCGGGAGCTGCCAGCTGCCGGCACGCGACGCCGTCGCAGGCCTGGGTGGCGTGAACCGGAACCACTACCCCGTAACAGCAGGTAGTACGGCACACAGCTCTCACTACACGCTCTCTCATCACCCCCCAAATCTCACCCCCGGCACAGCCGTGCGGTGAGGCACCGTAACCCCGGCGCGAACAGGGGAAATGTCGTTTCCCGGGCCTCATCCCGGTGAGGCGTCCCATAACTGTACTTAGGCTGCGCTTGGAGTATGGCACCCACATTTCGCTAGGGTGCAGAAAGAGATTTCCGAAGCTGACGTTCCGAGAGGACTCCCCCGTAATCATGCGTACCCTTTTCCGCGGCAACCGCCGGCGCCTGGCGCCCGTCGCCCTGGCCGCCACCGCCTTCCTGGCGGCCGGCTCCCTCGTCGCCTGCTCCGATGACGAGGACAACAGCTCCGACGGCGACACCCGCACCGTGACCGACGCCCGCGGAGAGGTCGAGATCCCCGCCGACCCGCAGCGCGTCGCGGCCTTCGACAACCGCATCTTCCAGGTCCTCGAGGACTGGGACATCGACCTGGTCTCCGCACCGGTCACCCTGATCCCGGACTCCATCACCAAGTACCACGACGACAAGGACATCCACGACACCGGTTCTCACCGCGAGCCGAACCTCGAGGAGCTCGTCGCCGCCGATCCGGACCTCATCATCACCGGTTACCGCTACTCCAGCCAGTACGACGAGATGAAGGAGCTGCTCCCGGACACCCCGATCCTGGACCTCAGCTTCGACAAGGACCTCGAGAGCACCGACGAGGACGCCCCTGCGACCCAGTCCACCGAGGACACCCTCAAGGACATCACCAGCCTGATCGGTGAGGTCTTCGACAAGAACGACGAGGCCGAGGATCTGATCTCCGCCTTCGACGAGGCCAAGGACCGTGGCAGGGAGGCCTACAACTCCGACGAGACCGTCATGGGTCTGGTCACCTCCGGCGGCGACATCAACTACGCCGCCCCGTCCACCGGTCGCTCCGTCGGCCCGGTCTTCGACATGCTGGGACTGACCCCGTCCTACGACCACGAGGGTTCCACCAACCACCAGGGTGACGACATCTCCGTCGAGGCCATCGCCGACTCCAGGCCGGACTGGCTCCTCGTCCTGGACCGCGATGCCGCCGTCTCCGCTGACGAGCCCGAGTACCACTCCGCCCAGGAGCTCATCGCCGATTCCGAGGCCCTGAAGAACGTTCCGGCCGTGCAGAACGACCAGATCATCCTGCTGCCGAACGACTTCTACACCACCGAGGACATCGAGGCCTACACCGAGGTCCTCAACTCCGTGGCTGACGCCTTCGAGGCCGCCAAGTAGTTTCCGGCACCACCCCCGCCTCACGCCCGGCCCGCCGACCGACTCTCCCGAGTCCGTCCCACGGGCCGGGCTTCGGCACGATTCAGGACAGGACCGACATGACCGTCGCTACCCCGGCTCCGCCGGAGGATGCACCACCGCGCAGAGTGTGGCGCACCACCTGGCCGATGCTCATCGGCATCGTCTTCACCCTCGGGCTGCTGTTCGCCTCACTGTTCACCGGCGTCTACGACATCACCGGCGGCGAGGACGGCTGGGACATGTTCTTCATCACCCGCGTCCCCCGGACTGTGGCGCTGGCGCTCGCCGGTGCGGCGATGGCCATGTGTGGCCTGGTGATGCAGCTGCTGACCCAGAACAAGTTCGTCGAACCGACCACCACCGGCACCACCGAATGGGCCGGGCTCGGCCTCATCACGACGATGGTGCTCATTCCGGGTGCGTCCCTGACCACCCGGATGATCGGCGCCATCATCTTCTCCTTCGTCGGCACCGGCATCTTCTTCCTGTTCCTGCGCCAGGTCCGGCTGAAGTCCTCCCTCATCGTGCCTATCGTCGGCATGATGCTCGGCGCGGTCGTCGGTTCCGTCTCCACCTTCGTCGCCCTGAAGACGGACATGCTCCAGCAGCTCAGCATCTGGTTCACCGGCTCCTTCACCGGCATCGTCCGCGGACGCTATGAGCTGCTCTACATCGTGCTCGTCGTCCTCGTGCTCATCTTCATCGTCGCCGACCGCTTCACCGTCGCCGGTCTCGGCAAGGACATCGCCACCAACGTCGGACTCAACTACGGCCGCGTCCAGCTGCTCGGCATCGGCATGGTCGCCGTGGTCACCGGCATCGTCACCGTCGTCGTCGGCAGCCTGCCGTTCCTCGGTCTCATCGTCCCGAACATCATCTCGATGTTCCGTGGCGACAACCTGCGCTCCAACCTGCCCTGGGTCGTCATGCTCGGCATGTGGATCCTCATCCTCGCGGACATCTTCGCCCGCACCGTCATCGCACCCTTCGAGGTCCCGGTGTCCCTGGTCCTCGGCATCCTCGGTGCGGTCGTCTTCGTGTTCCTGCTCGTGAGAGGACGCCGCCATGCCCACTGACGTCACCGCCGCCACTCCCCGCTCCACACGGACCAGCGGCGCCTTCACCACCACCGCCCAGCGCACGAAATACATCGTGCTCGTCGCGGTCCTGGTCGCCCTGGCTCTGCTGTTCACCGTCCTGCACATGACCTACAACAACCCGGTCCCCTTCGGCGGGAAAGGGTTCTGGCGGATCGTCAACCTGCGCCGGGACGCACTCATCGCCATCGCATTGGTGGCCCTCTGCCAGGCCTTCGCCACCGTGGCCTTCCACACCGCGACGAACAACCGGATCATCACCCCGTCGATCATGGGCTTCGAGTCCATCTATGTCGCGGTACAGACCTCGGTGATCTTCTTCTTCGGTTCGGTCGGGCTGGCGTCGTTCGACGGCACTCCCGCGTTCCTCCTGCAGTCCGGGCTGATGGTGCTCTTCGCCGTGGCCCTGTTCGGCTGGCTGCTCTCGGGCAGGTTCGGCAATATCCAGGTGATGCTGCTCGTCGGCATCGTCCTCGGTGGTGGCCTGCGGTCCCTGTCCACCTTCATGCAGCGGCTGCTCGACCCGAATGAGTTCGACATCCTCACCGCCCGGACCTTCGGAAACATCGGCAACGCGAACACCGACAACTTCGGTATCGTCATCCCGGTCGTGCTCGTGGTCTGCGTCCTGCTGTACCTGCGTAGTCGCCGGCTCAACGTGGTCGCCCTGGGTAACGACACCGCCAACAACCTCGGTGTGAACCACCGACGGGAACTGATGATCCTGCTGCTGCTCATCTCGGTCCTCATGGCGATGACCACCTCCCTGGTCGGACCGATGACCTTCCTCGGCTTCCTGGTCGCCACCATCGCCTACCAGTTGACAGACACCTACGACCACCGGCTGATCTTCCCGGTCGCCGCACTCATCGGCTATGTCTTCCTCACCGGTTCCTACTTCATCATGCGGAACTTCTTCGACGCCGAGGGCGCCGTCACGATCATCATCGAGCTCATCGGAGGATCCGTGTTCCTCCTGTTCATCCTGCGGAAAGGCCGCCTGTGATCTCCTTCGACAACGTCTCCCGGGCCTACAGCGACGAGGTCACCATCGGCCCCGTCAGCTTCGACATCCCCGCCGGTGGCATGACGGCACTCGTCGGCCCCAACGGCGCCGGCAAGTCCACCCTGCTCACCATGGTCGGACGCCTCCAGAAGCCGGACACCGGCACCATCACCGTCGGAGGCGAGGACGTGTTCAGGACCCCTTCCGGGGAGGTCGCCAAGAAACTGTCCATCCTGCGGCAGGAGAACCACTTCGTCACCCGCCTGACGGTGCGCCAGCTGGTCGGTTTCGGACGCTACCCGCATTCGCACGGTCGCCTGAACGTCGAGGACGAGAAGCACATCACCGAGGCCATCGACTTCCTCAACCTCACCGAGCTGGAGAACCGGTACCTCGACCAGCTCTCCGGCGGTCAGCGTCAGCGCGCCTATGTCGCCATGGTGCTGGCCCAGGACACCGACTACGTCCTGTTGGACGAGCCGCTGAACAACCTGGACATGAAGCACTCGGTCCAGATGATGAAGCAGCTGCGTCGAGCCTGCGACGAGCTGGGACGCACCGTCGTCATCGTGCTCCACGACATCAATTTCGCCGCCCGCTACGCCGACCACATCTGTGCGATGGCCGACGGGCAGGTGACCGTCTTCGGCACACCGGAGGAGGTCATCCGGGACGAGGTGCTCACCGGGATCTTCGGCACGCCGGTCAAGGTTCTGCAGACCGAGGACGGCCCGCTCGCCAGCTACTTCTGAGTGAGAGCCCACACAGCGTTCCATCGCAGAACAGACAGGTGAACGGCGTACTCTCGGTGGTATGAGCAATTCCTCCCCGTCCCCCGCCGACTACCCCGCCGCCGGCCTCCTCGCGTCCCTCCGGAAGCGGGGCGTGAGCTTCCTTCTCTGGCGCGGCATCCTCGCCGTCCTGGTCGGTATCCTGCTGCTGATCTCCCCCTTCGGTTCCGCCACCGTCTTCGGCATCATCGTCGGTGCCTGGATGATGGTCGACGGTCTGTCGACCGTCGGCCTGTCCTTCCAGCTGAAGAAGCAGAACACCCCCTGGGGCTGGGTGCTCGCGGACGGCATCATCCAGACCCTGTTCGGCCTGCTGGTCATCCTGTTCCCGGTGACTTTCGCCATCATCAGCGCCTTCTTCGTCCTCGGTTTCATGGCGATCGGCATGGCCCTGTCCGGCATCGTCCAGCTCGCCGCCCCGGTCGAGAACCGCAGTGGCTGGACCATCGCCGTGGGCATCATCAACATCCTGTTCGGCGTCCTCCTCGGTGCCCTCGCGATCTTCAACCCGGTGGACAATGTCGTCACGCTGTCGTGGCTGGCGGGCATCGCGGCTCTCGCGCTCGGCATCTCCCTCATCGTCTTCTCGGTGAAGCTGCGCAACCTCGACAAGTAGAGCGGCCCACGGACGACCGGGGTAGGTTCGGAGACTATGAGCGCAGCCGAGTCCCACGTACCACTGTCCCTGCTCGATTTCGCCACGGTCTACCGCGGCGAAACTCCGCGGGACGCCTTCCGCCGGTCCGTCGACCTGGCGCAGAAGGCCGAGGAGCTCGGCTACACCAGGATCTG
>NHCFD04200__coassemble_28_pt1 | contig 12138 bp, 13 predicted proteins | sample NHCFD04200__metabat2_high_PE_017 | metagenome-assembled genome bin NHCFD04200 | reverse complement strand
CACCGGCGCGCAGGATGACGGTGCCACCCCGGTGCTCGTCACCGTCGACGGTGCGCCGGCCGGTGTCGTCACCGTGCGGGACACCGTGAAGGAGGACTCGGCCGCGGCCGTCGCCGACTTCACGGAGCTCGGGCTGACCCCGTACCTGCTCACCGGTGACAACGCCGGCGCCGCGACAGTCGTCGCCGCCGAGGTAGGCATCGACCCGGACCATGTCATCGCCGGGGTGCGCCCGGAACAGAAGGTCTCGACGATCTCCTCGCTGCAGGACGCCGGCCGGAACGTCGCCATGGTCGGTGACGGTGTCAATGACGCCGCCGCGCTGGCCACGGCCGACCTGGGCCTGGCGATGGGCGCGGGCACGGACGTGGCGATCGAGGCCAGTGACATCACCCTGATGAACAATGACCTTCGCTCTGCGGTGGACGCCGTGCGACTGTCCCGGAAGACCCTGCGGACCATCCACGGGAACCTGTTCTGGGCCTTCGCCTACAACGTGGCCCTCATCCCGGTCGCGGCGTTCGGACTGCTCAACCCGATGCTCGCCGGCGTGGCGATGGCGTTCTCCTCGGTGTTCGTGGTCTCCAACTCGCTGCGGCTGCGCGGTTTCCGCTCGAGCCGTTCGTGATCGACGGATCGGGTAACGGATAAGGGGCTATCCATTGCCCGTCGCATCGTCGGCGAATGGATAGGGGGTTATCCGTTCCTGCGGCTCGGTGGACGACAGGGGCGACGACACCGACGACTGTGACGCGGCGAGCGGGTGGTCTGTAGCCGTTCCTGATCAGGAGTTCCCGTCAGTACCCGTCGGTCATCTCCCTGACGAGGTCACGGACCCGGGCGGCGATGTCGTCACGGACCAGCCGCATCCGCTCCATGCCGCCGATCCCCCGGGTGGAAGGCTCGTCGGTCACCCAGCGCTCCAAGGTGCCGTGGGCGCCCTCGGGCAGGGTGAGCTGCACATCGGTACCGAGCAGGATGACCCGGTCTGAGGTGCGCAGCAGGTCCGGGTCGACGGGCTTCGGCGCGGCGTCCGGGGTCGGGACCCCGATCTCGTCGAGGGCGGCGACGGACTCCGCGTTCGCGGCGGTACCGGGACGGGTGCCTGCGGAATGGACGGTGAGCTGTGCTCCAGCGGTGATACGAAAGCTCTTGGCGAGGGCTTCAGCCATCCGGGACTTGCCGGCGTTGCTGATGCAGACGAAGAGGACGGACGGGTCGCGGTCTGATGTACTCATGGGATCGTGTGCTCCGTGATGGTGGAGGAAGGGACGGGATCAGAGGAGGACGCTGTGCCGGGCGGCAGGGTCGGATCGCCGGGGAAGAGCAACGGGCCGAGGCGTCGGATGACGTAGACCAGGCCCACCAGCACAGGAACTTCGATGAGCGGGCCGACGGTGCCGGCGAGTGCCTGACCGGAGTCCGCACCGAAGGTACCGACGGCCACGGCAATGGCGAGCTCGAAGTTGTTGCCCGCCGCAGTGAAGGCGACCGAGGTCGACCGGGCGTACCCCAGGCCCACGGCGCGAGACAGCGCCAGGGCCAGCGCGGGCATAACAGCGAAGTACACCACCAGTGGCAGGGCGACGCGGGCGACCGACCACGGGTCGTCGGTGACCTGGTGCCCCTGCAGGGTGAACAGGATGACAATGGTGTACAGCAGACCGATCAGGGCCAGCGGGGAGACCCGCGGCAGGAAAACCTCCTCGTACCAGCGACGACCGCGGAGCCGTTCGCCGAGCAGCCGGGAGGCGGCACCTGCCACCAACGGGATACCGAGGAAGACGAGCACTGAGCCGGCGATAGCAAGGAAGGAGAACTCCGCCGAGGTCGTCGACAGACCCAACCACGACGGCAGGGTCTGCAGATAGAACCAACCGAGGACGCCGAACATGAGCACCTGGAACACCGAGTTCACCGCGACGAGCACGGCGGTGGTTTCGCGGTCGCCACAGGCCAGTTCGGACCAGATGAGCACCATGGCAATGCAGCGGGCCAGGCCGACGATGATCAGCCCGGTGCGCAGTTCCGGCTGGTCGGGAAGGAACAACCAGGCCAGAGCGAACATCAGTGCCGGTCCGAGGATCCAGTTGAGAGTGAGGGAGACAGCCATCAGCCGCCGGTCGGCGGCGATCCTTCCGGCGGTGTCGTAACGGACCTTCGCCAACGGCGGGTACATCATGACGAGTAGTCCGACAGCGACCGGCAGGGAGACCCCGGCGATCTCGGTGGCACCGAGGACGTCCGCCAGTCCGGTGTGGCTGAGCAGCAGACCTGCCGCCATGGCGAGGATGATCCACACCGGGAGGAGTCGGTCGATGAGGGACACGTGGTGGCCTACTTTCATCGGGTCGGTAAGGAAGCTGTCCGGGAAGTCGTTGTCCGTGGATGCCCGGCAGAGCGGAGAATAGCCAATGTATTGATAGTCGTCAATATGTTTCGGGTACTGTGGACACATGGCTGTTTCCCTGAACCTCCCGGACACCGACCTCCGCTCCGACTGCTGCAGCCTCGGGACCGGCCCACTGTCCCCGGATGAAGCGACCCGGTACGCCGGGCTGTTCACCACTCTCTCCGACCCCGCCCGCCTGCGCATCCTCTCCGAGATCGCCGCAGGCGGCTGCGTCCCGGTCACCGTCGGTGACCTCATGACCCGGGTGGGAATTAGCCAGCCGACCGTCTCCCACCACCTGAAGAAACTGGTCGATGCCGGCCTGCTGGACCGCGTCCGGGACGGTCGGCGCGTCCTCCACCAGGTCCGGCCGGAACCGTTCGCCGCTCTCCGCCGCGTCCTGCGGATCGGCTGACACTGTGGCCGTTCCCGATACCCGGCAGACCACCGCCGTCATCGTCGGCGGCGGTCAGGCAGGGCTCGCCACCGCCTTCCATCTGCGTCGCGCAGGCGTACCCTTCGTCATTCTCGATGATCAGCCGGGCCCCGGCGGAGCATGGCGTCACGCCTGGCCGTCACTACGACTGTTCTCCACCGCTGAATTCTCGAATCTGCCCGGCCGCCCGATGTCCCGCTACGACGGCTTCCCGCCGGCCACACACGTCGTCGACTACCTTGCCTCCTACGAGGAACGCTACGGATTCCCGGTGGAGCGTCCGGTGCGCGTCACCGGGGTGACCTGGTCGGCAGGACGCTACACCGTCCACGGCATGACGGGCTCCGGCCCCCGGACCTGGACTGCACCACACGTCATCGCCGCCACGGGGACCTGGTCCGCCCCCTTCGTCCCCGCCCTACCCGGCACCTTCGGTGGCCGACAGTGGCACACGGTGACCTACCCCGGTCCTGCGGCGTTCCGGGGATCGACGGTGGCCGTCGTCGGCGGCGCGAACTCCGGAGCACAGATTGCCGCCGAGCTGGCCCTCGCCGCGGCCGACGCCGGGACCGGAGGAGCTGGCAGAGCCAACCCCGTGACCTGGTACACGAGGCATCCTCCCCGGTGGATGCCGGACGACGTCGACGGGCGGGTGCTGTTCCGGCGCAACCGGGCCCGGGCCCTGGCCGTCGCGCGTGGTGATGAGGACCCGGGGGCGGACACCACCCTCGGCGACATCGTCATGGTCCCCGAGGTCCGTCGTGCCCGTGATACAGGGCTACTCACCGCCACACCGATGGTGAACTCCCTCGCCGACATCGATGCTGACCACCTCATCTGGTGTACCGGCTTCCGTCCTGCTCTCGGCCCGTTCCGAGGCCTGCTCGACCACGGAAGTCCCCGGCATCCGGGACTGCACCTGGTGGGTTACGGGGACCTGGTCGGTCCCGGCGCGGCGACGATCACCGGGGTGGGCATGTACGCCAAACGGGTCGCCGCCGAGATTGTCGCGGATTGCTGACCGCGCAGCTGCCGGCCAGGGCCGGATGCGCAGGATGCCTGGAACACTCAGCCGACGAACGCATAGTCCGTGTACCCGCGCTCCCCGCCGAGGTAGAAGGTGGGCTGGTCGGGTGTGTTGAGCTCCAGACCCTCTTTCCACCGGCGGACGAGGTCCGGGTTGGCGATGAGCTCACGTCCGACGACGACGGCGTCCGCCAGATCGTCCTCGACGATGTGGCGGGCTTCGGGCAGCTCGGTGACGCGTCCGAAACCGCTGTTGAGCAGGAAGGGTCCGCCGAAGCGCTCGCGCAGGTGCGCCACCAGGTCACCGTCGATGTCGGCGTGCAGCACCGAGAGGTAGGCGATCTCGGGCAGCCCGTCGATCAGTGCGTCATAGGTGGCCAGGACGTCCGCCCGGTCGTCCTCCGGCACACCCTGGACACCGTGCTCCGGGGAGATGCGTAGCGCAGTGCGCTCCGCCCCGATCTCCTCGGCGACGGCCCGCACCACCTCGACGGTCAGGCGCGCCCGGTTCTCCGGGGATCCACCGTAGGCGTCGGTGCGGTGGTTGGATGACGCCGCGGTGAACTCGTGCAGCAGATACCCGTTCGCACCGTGGATCTCCACACCGTCGACCCCGGCATCGACCGCCCGGCGCGCACCGGCGACGAACTCGCTGATGATCCGCGGGATCTCCTCAAGGCCCAGCTCACGCGGCACCACACCGTCGAGCTTGCCGGAGAAGCCACGGACCGGGCCACCGGTACCGATGGCGCTGGGCGCCTCGGGTTCGCCACCGCGCAGCAGGTCCGGGTGACTGGTGCGTCCGCCGTGCATGATCTGCATGACGAGGGTGCCGCCGGCGGCGTGCACCTCGTCGGCGACGTGGGCCCAGCCGGCGGCCTGCTCCTCGTTCGCGATACCGGCCTGGCCGGGGAAGGCACGGTTGCCGAAGGCGGGGAAGGTCCCCTCGGTCACGACGAGGCCGGCGGAGGCCCGCTGGCTGTAGTACGTGGCGTGCAGGTCAGTGGGGACGCCGTCCTCCGCTGCGCGTTGGCGGGTCAGCGGCGCCATCGTCACGCGGTTGTCCAGATGCAGTGCTCCCGCGTCGAGCGGGTCGAAGAGAGATGTCATTTCCCGTCCAACCCGTCAGAGCGGTCCGGTATTCCCTACCCTGAAGACCATGTCCACTTTCCGTAAACGCAACCCCGGCCGCACGGGCGACTGGGAGGCCGCCGGCCTGGCATGGCTGGGCGAGGCCACGGACACCGGCGGAGTTTCTCGCAGAGGTCGTCATCGCCCCGCTCGATGCGCATGCCGGAGGGATCCCCGGTACCGACGCGCTGCTCGACCGGCTGTGCTCCAGTGACTTCGACGACGACCGCCCGCCGGCCCGGCTCCACGGTGATCTGTGGTCGGGAAATGTGCTGTGGTCCCCCGACGGGGCGACCCTGATCGACCCGAGCGCCCACGGCGGCCACGCGCTCACGGACCTCGGCTTCCTCACGATGTTCGGCGCCCCGCACCTGGAGACTGTCCTCGACGCTTACGCCGAGGCCGCCGAGCTGCCCGACGGATGGCGTGAGCTGTTGCCGTTGCACCGGCTCCAGGTCCTCTACCTGCACGCCGCGGTATTCGGCGGCGACTACGTCGGGGAGACCCGGCGCACCGTGGCGCGGGTGCTCACTCTTTAGCCCGGATCCTCACGGGGCACCGGTCCCGACCGTCAGGACGCCAGGCCCCCGATGGCCTGGCCGACAAGCTGTTCCGCCAGGTCACGGATCTCCGAGGCGTCCTGTTTCTCGCGGACACGGAACCACATCGCGGTGCTGTTGAGACTGCTCAGCAGGAACCGGGTGGCCAGGCGGGCGTCCCCGGCACGCAGGGAACCGTCCGCCATCCCGTCGGTGACGACGCCACGGAACAGGTCCTCGTAGCGGGTGCGGATATCGTTGAGCCCGATGAGGGCCTGACGCTGGTGCTCCTTGAGGGCGGTGGACCGCCCGGCGACGACACCCTGGGAGATGACGTCGTGGTAGCCGGGGTCGGTCATGAGATTCACCAGGTGGCGCACCGCCATGGCGGTGAGCCGTTCCCGGCCGGTGCCGGGCTCCTGCGAAAGCGGCTCGACTGTCAGGAAGGCCCCGCTCATCCCCGCTTCGTAGACGGCGAGATAGATGTCGAACTTGGAGCGGAAATAGTAGTAGATCCGGCCCTTCGTCGCGCCGATGCGTTCGGCGATGTCGTCGATCGTCGTCCGCTCGAAGCCCTCGGCCTGGAAGACCACGGCTGCGGCGTCGAGGATCTGCGCCCGTGCCGCGTCACGGAAACCGGGTGCGCTCTCGTCACTGTCAGCCATGGTGTGAACTCTCCAGTCTCTACAGCTCGAACAGGCCGGCGGCGCCCATACCGCCACCGATGCACATGGTGATGACGACGTAGCGGGCCCCACGGCGGCGTCCCTCGAGCAGGGCGTGGCCGACCATGCGGGCGCCACTCATGCCGTAGGGGTGGCCGATGGAGATCGCACCACCGTTGACGTTGAATTTCTCGGGGTCGATGCCGAGGGTGTCGCGGCAGTACAGCGTCTGGGAGGCGAAGGCCTCGTTGAGCTCCCACAGGTCGATGTCGTCGACGGTGAGACCGTGCTGCTCCAGCAGCTTCGGGATGGCGAAGACCGGGCCGATGCCCATCTCGTCGGGCTCGCAGCCGGCGACCGCGATGCCGCGGTAGGTGCCCAGCGGCGCCAGGCCCCGCTTCTCCGCCTCAGCACGCTCCATGAGGACCACGGCCGCGGCACCGTCGGAGAGCTGGGAGGCGTTACCGGCCGAGATCGTCGCGGCGTGGCCGTCGGAGTCCGGCAGCACGGCCTTGAGCTTGGCCAGTCCCTCCGCGGTGGTGCCCGGGCGGTTGCCCTCGTCGAGCCTCAGGGTGACCTCCTGCTCGACCGGCTGGCCGTCCTCACCGGCGACGAGCTTGGTGGCGGTGAAGGGGGCGATCTCCTCGTCGAAGTAGCCGGCCTCCTGGGCGGCGGCGGTGCGGCGCTGGGACTCCAGGGCGTAGGCGTCCTGCTGCTCGCGGGTGATGTTGTAGCGCTCGGCGACGATCTCGGCGGTGTTGAGCATCGGCATGTAGATGTCGTGGCCGTTCTCTTTCTCCCGCAGCCACGGGTCGGTGGCCCGGTACGTGTTGTGGTGCTCGTTCTGCACCAGGGAGATGGACTCCACGCCTCCGCCGACGGCGATCTGCAGGCCGTCGACGATGATCTCCTTGGCGGCGGTGGCGATCGCCATGAGGCCGGAGGCACACTGCCGGTCGACACTCATGCCGGGGACGCTCACCGGCAGGCCGGCGCGCAGGGCTCCCTGGCGGGCGACGTTGAGGCCGGTGGAACCCTCCTGCATCGCACAGCCGAAGATGACCTCCTCGACCTCGGAGCCGTCGAGTCCGGCCCGCTCGACGGCGGCGGCGATGGCGTGACCGGCGAGTTCCTGGCCCTGGGTGTTGTTGAAGGCACCCCGGTAGGCGCGGCCGATGGGGGTACGGGCGGTCGAGACGATGACTGCTTCGCGCATGGGTCTGTTGTGTCCTATTCGTTGTCGTCGTACATGGCGACGGACATGGTGGAGGTCAGTCCGCCGTCGAGGGGGATGGTGGTGCCGGTGATGTAGGAGCTGCCCGGCGCGAGGAGGAAGGTCACCAGGGCGGTGACGTCCTCGGGGCGTCCGATCCGGCCCAGGGGGTTGGCCTTGTTGACTTCCTCGCCACGCTCGTCGAGCACCCACTTCATCATGCGGGTGGGGAATGGGCCGGGGGCGATGGCGTTGACCAGGATCTTCGGCGCCAGCGTGTTCGCCATGACCTTCGTGAGGTGGTGGACCGCCGCCTTGGACGCCGCGTAGGAGTAGTTCTCGTAGTTCGGCACGGCCAGGCCGTCGATGGAGCCGATGTTGATGATACGGGCCGGGTCGAGACCGGCGTCCGCACGGGTGTCGAGCAGCGGACGCAGCAGCTGGGAGAGGCGGAACGGTGCCTTCAGGTTCGCGCCGAGCACCTTGTCCCAGGCATCCGGGGGGAACTCGTCGAAGGGTGCGCCCCAGGTCGCGCCCGCGTTGTTCACCAGGCCGTCAAGCCGGTCGGTGTACCCGCGGACACCCTCGACGAGAGCCTGGCAGCCCTCCTCGGTGGAGATGTCCGCGGCGATGGCGTGGAATCGTCCGGCGGCGACGGCCTCGGCGAGCTCCGTCTCCATTTCGGCGGCGGCGTCGGGACGCCGGGTCGAGACGAGGACGGTCGCACCGGCGGCGAGCAGGCCTTCAGCGAGCCAGCGTCCGATGCCCCGGGCTCCGCCGGTGACGAGGACGGTGTGCCCGGAGACGTCGAAGAGGGCAGGAGTGTCGGTCATGCATCCTCCCCCGCGGCGGCCGTCTCGACGTAGAGACGGGTCTGCTCGAAGGCGGCGGCGAGGTGGTGGGAGTCGCTGAGGTCGGAGATCTCCGCCCAGCGGCCCTCGATGCCCTCGGCGGTGGCGTCCTGACCGAGGGAGACCGGGGCGGCCTCGCGCATCTCGGAGACGGCGAAGACTCCGCCGCCGGCGCCGAGGATGACGCCGGTCGGGGCGTCCGGGGAGACGAGGAACTCGGCGGCGGGGGCGACGGTCTCCGGGCCGAGGACGGCGGCGGCCTCCTCGGTGATGAGGCCGTCGGTCATCTGGGTGAAGGCGGTGGGTGCCAGGGAGTTGACCTTGATGCCCTTCTTCGCGCCCTCGATGGCCAGGACGTTCATCAGTCCGACGAGGCCGGACTTGGCGGCGCCGTAGTTGGACTGGCCGAAGTTGCCGTAGATGCCGGACGCGGAGGTAGTCATGAGGATGCGGCCGTAGCCCTGCTCCACCATGTACGGCCACGCGGCCTTGGTGCAGTTGACCGAGCCGGTGAGGTGGACGGCGATGACCTTGTCGAAGTCGTCGAGGTCCATCTTGGCGAAGGACTTGTCGCGGAGGATACCGGCGTTGTTGACGAGGATGTCGATGCGCCCCCAGCGCTCCACGGCGGCGTCGACCATCGCCGCGGCGGCGGCGCGGTCGGAGATGTCGGTGCTGTCCGCGACGGCCTCGCCACCGGCGGCGGTGATCTCGTCGACGACGCCCCGGGCGTTACCGAGGTCGTTGACGACGATCTTCACGCCACGCTTCGCCAGTGCCAGGGCGTGTGCCCGGCCGAGTCCGCCACCGGCTCCGGTGATGACCGCGATCTGTCCTGCCATGTCCTTCATGAGTGTCCTTTCGTATTCTGACCTGCCATACTGCTCAGTATTATGTGACGTACATCTCTCCCTGTCAAGACGTTCCGAGAATAACAGTTTCCCATCTACTGTGACCTGCATCTCTCTGAGTACACAACAAAGGGAGGACGCCGACCGCGCCCGGTCTGCATCCTCCCTGCGTCCCCCTGTGTGCGTCAGGCGTCCTGCGACGCCACCTCCGCGCTCCGGTCCTCCCTGCGCAGCGCGCGGCTCAGCGGAACCGCGAGGAGACCACCGATGACAGCGACCGCGGCGATGACCCACAGCCCGGACATCGGGTCGCCGGTCTTCGACTCGACCACACCGAAGGCATAGGGACCGAAGAAGCCGCCGAGCTGTCCGACGGTGTTGATGAAGGCCAGGCCGGCCGCGGCGATGACGCCGGTCATCCGGGGCATGGCGATCGACCAGAAGATCGGCATGCAGCCGGTCGCCAGGCCGCCGATGACCGCCATGCAGACCAGCTGCAGTGCGAAGGACGGGGCGGCGAAGGCGAGGACGGCGAAGACGGTGCAGCCCAGGGTCAGGGCGCCGAGCAGCACCGTCTCATTGCTCATCCGGCGGGCGATCCGCGGAGTGACCAGGACGCCGACGAGGCTACCGACCGCGGTGACACCGCTGAGGATGCCGATGACGAAGGTGGAGCTGACGTCCATCCCCTCGATGATCGCCGGGACATTGAAGGACAGCCCGTTGATGACGATCTGGTTCAGGAAGTAGATCGCACCGATGATGAGGATGAACGGACGGCCGAAGGCGGCCCAGAGGTTGCCCTTCAACGACGAGGTCTCATTCCCGGCGTCCCCGGCACCGCTGGCGTCCTCGAGGGCCGCAGCCTCCTGCGGCCCGAGCCAGCGGGCCTCGCGCGGGCGGTCCGGCAGGAGCCGGATGAGGGCGAGACCGATGAGGACGGTGGCGACACCCTCGATGAGGAACATCCACTGCCAGCCGTGGAGACCGGCCACGCCGTGGAAGCCCATGAGGAATCCGCCGAGCGGAGCACCGAGGATGACACCGAGGCAGGACGCCGCCTGCACGTAGCCGATGGCCGTCGCGCGGTCCTTCTGGGCGAACCAGCGGGTGACCATGAACAGGATCGCCGGGTAGAGCCCGGCCTCGAAGGCGCCGAGGGCGATACGCAGCACGTAGAACATGACATCGCTGCTGACGAACATCATGCCGACGGTGACCGAGCCCCAGAGCATGGCGATGACGGTGATCCAGCGCCGGGCGCCGAGCCGGTACATGATGAGGTTCGCGGGCACCTGCAGGCAGGCGTAGGCGATGAAGAACAGGCCGGCGCCGAGACCGAAGGCGGCGACACTGATGCCCACATCCGCCTGGAGCTGGGTCTTCGCCATCGCGATGTTCGTGCGGTCCACGTAGGACATGAAGTAGATGATGGCGAGCACCGGGATCAGCCGGAACATCGCCTTGCGGGTGGCGCGGCGGTGGACGTGGTCGGCGGGCGTCGGCGGGATGTCCGGGGCACCGGGATGGTCGGAGGACGCCGGGCGTGCGGAGATGATGGCCATGGTCATGCACCCCCGCCGGAGGAGACGGCGACCCGGGCGAGGCTGACCGCCTGCGTCAGGGGGGATCGGCGCTGTCCTGCGAAGTCCTTCATGGGTGTCCTTCCCTGCGCCCGGGGGCGCGTGCGTGTCCGTGTGACTGGCATGTACCGCTGTTTGATCAGCAATACTATCCAGTATTATGTGACCTGAATCTCACTTCAGTCAAGGGTCAGACGCAGATCTCCCGTGGACACCCCCGTCAGTCAGTCCGTCAGCGAGTTCCCCGCAGGAACGGAACCGCAGGTGGAGGGCGCCGCCTGTCCGGCGAACCGGGCGTTGACCCAGGGCACCATCTGCGTGGCCCAGTAGGGCCCGGCGTAGGTGTGGCCGATCGGCAGGTACTCCTCGTACTGCACCGTGGTCCCGGCGTCGCAGTAGTACTGCGCCAGACCCTGGGTGTCACCGAGCAGCATGGCGCCGTCGCCGTCACCGAGCGTGGGGTGCACCGGCGTCTTCTGCTGGTCGGCCCCGCCCCCGGACTGCCCGATGTAGTACGGGTACGACGGCACCGACGCGCGCCCCATGTTCGTGTCGTCGAGGACCGCACGGATCGGCGGCACATCGTCCGGAGTGGGGTACTCCGGCCGGAAGAGTTCCTCCCACCGCAGGTGGTCGTAGGTGTTCTCCGCGTCGTCGATCTTGACGCCGACCATCTGGGCGACGACCTTCTTCCCCAGGTCCGTGAGATAGGGACTGAGGTCGTCTCCGTAGGCGGCCGCCATACCGGTCAGCGCCATGCCGACGACACCGGACCACTTCGCCCCCTCGCCGGCGTAGGCGAGGTTGTGTTCCGGGCGCACCATCACCCCGCCCTCGGCGACACCGACGATGTTCCGTGCGATGTCCGGGGCGTAGTCGTCGGCGATGATCCCCGCCCAGCCCGAGCCGATGGAACCTCCGGAGTAACCGGTCAATGCGGTCTTCGAGTCGGCGGCGACCTCGGCGGCCGGGGTGTCGCGGGAGGCACGCAGGCCGTCGAGGATGATCTGCCCGTACTCCCTGCCGACCGCGAAGATGCCGCGTTAACCCTGGATGTCCGGCATGACCACGGTGTGCCCCGCGGCCAGCAGCGGGGTGACGAACGCCGCTTCGGCGTAGTCCAACATCCCGGACTGGGCACCACGGGCCAGGACTCGGGAGGGCCCGTCCTCCGGGTTCATCGAGTCGTAGAAGCTGGCGTACATGACCGTATCCCCGGTGCGCCGCGCCCCGGCGGGCGGCTGGAGGACGCTGGTCACCGCCACCGTGGGGTCCCCGGTGACGGTGGTGGTGCGGTACTGGATCTGGGTCATGGTGACCGGCGTTCTGCCGAGATTGTTGATCCTGACGGGGGCGCTGCGCTGCGTGAGAGGCGTCCCCGGTGACAGGGACGCCAGGTCGGTCGCTGCAGTGCCCGTGGCGTCCGGCAGGGCGAAGAAGTCGGCGTCCCC
>NHCFD04200__coassemble_545_pt1 | contig 12196 bp, 6 predicted proteins | sample NHCFD04200__metabat2_high_PE_017 | metagenome-assembled genome bin NHCFD04200 | reverse complement strand
TTCGACGTCGGCCAGCAGTACGCGGTGTGGTGGTACGAGCACGCCGCGACCCCCGGCCAGCGCGAGGACGTCCACACCCTCTCCGGCGGTGGCCTCCCCCAGGCCATCAACCAGCCGCTCGTGCAGTTCGCCTGCCAGACCCTCCACGAGGTCACCCTCTCGGAGAACCAGCGCATCCACCTGCGTGACGGTTTCCACTCCGGTATCCGGGGCATCCTGCGCAACCCGCGGGGCCACTGACTTACTGTGAAGCCACCAGTACGGAGGTGCGGAATTCAGGTACCTGATCACCGCGCCTCCGTACTGGTGGCGACAGTGAAGCCCGACCGGTACCGGCACTGGCCTCCGGCAGGCACCGGACTGCGCCCCTACCCCGGCGGCACAGCACGGTGTGGAACAATCACGACCATGACAGACTCCGCCCCCACCAGCGCGTCGAATTCCCCGGGCAGCGATACGGACACCGTCCCGGACAGTGCCACGGAGAGCACCCCGGCGACCACGCCGGCCGGCGCACCCCGGCCCGGTGCTCTGAACTTCGTGGGTCAGGTCATCGGGGCCGGCGTCCTCGCTGCACTGATGACGCTGGCGGCGTGGATCGTCCTGGCCCGCACCCACCTGCCCGCGTTCTCCAACTCGAACGTCACCAAGGCGCTCGCCAGCGCGGGGGCGATCCTCGTGCTCGCGGTCCTCGGCCTGGTGATCTACCGGATGCTCCACCCGCAGAAGCAGGGCACCCAGGGCTCCCAGGGCACAGAAACACCCCGGTGGAAGAGCGTCCTCAGCACCCTCGTCTGCTGGCTCGCCCCCGCCGCCCTGGTCATCGCCCTTATCGGCATCCCCCTGGCAGCGACCCGCCTCTACCTCGGCGGCATCAGCGTCGACCAGGCGTTCCGCACCCAGTTCCTCACCCGGATGACCGAGGACCCCGGCTTCGGCGACATGGCCTACCCGGACATGCCGAGCTTCTACCCGCGCCTCTGGTTCCTCACCGGCGGGATGTTCGCGAAGCTCGCCGGGCTCTCCGGCTGGGCCGCCTTCCAACCCTGGGCCCTGATCACCCTCGCGGTGGCGGCGTCCGTCCTGGTACCCGTGTGGCACCGGATCACCGGCTCCCTGCCGCTGGCCGCCATCATCGCCGCGGCGACGACCGTCACCCTCCTCTACGTCGCCCCCGAGGAGCCCTACGGTGCCGTCGTCGCCCTCGGCATGCCCGCCGCCGCGGCGATCGCGGGACGTGCGATGCGTGGGTCCCGTGCCGCGATCGCCGGGCTCATCATCTACCTCGGCCTCTCGGCGAACCTCTACACCCTCTACACCGGGATCTCCGCGGCGTCCGTCACGCTCGTCGCCCTCGTCATCGCCTGGCAGGCCTGGCGGGGACGCCGCACCGACGCCGGCACCTCCCCCTGGCCGCCACTGCTGCGCCTGGTGACCGTGGGCGTCGGCTCCGGCATCATCGCCCTGATCGGCTGGGGTCCCTACTTCTACGACCTGCTGACCTCCTCCCACGGGTCCACCGGCCGCGCCCAGCACTACCTCCCGGAGATCGGCACCGAACTGCCGACCCCGTTCTTCGAGTTCTCGGTCGTCGGCGCCCTGTCCCTGGTCTGCATCGTGTGGATGGTGCTGAACTTCCGGGACCGCACCGTGCAGTGCCTGCTCTCCGGGCTGGTCGTGGCCTACGCCTGGGTGGTGCTGTCGATGATCATGCCGCTGCGCGGGACGACACTGCTCGGCTTCCGCATGGAACTGCCCATCTCCCTGTTCCTCGTCACCGGCGGCGTCCTCGCCCTGGAGCAGCTGCGCCGCTCGGGCGTGGCGAAGGCCTACCCCGCCCTCGTCACCCCGCAGCGCGCGCCGCAGGTCACCGCGGTACTCGGCGTCCTGCTGGTGTTCGCCACCGCCGTGTACGCCGTGTCCGTGCCCCTTCACCTGCGTGACGAGATCGACCTGGCGTACACCGACACCGACGGCGACGCCGAGCGTGGCGACACGCTCCCGGCGGACTCGACGGTCTACTTCGACGAGGTGGACGCCGCGATCCGCGAACTGCGCGGCGACAACCCGGCGGACACCGTCGTCCTCACCGACGAACAGAGCTTCGTGGCCTACAACTCCTACCCGGTCTTCCAGGCGATCTCCTCGCACTACGCCAACCCGTTGGGTGAGTACGAGGAGCGCAACGCCGAGATCGAGCGGTGGACCCAGATCGACGACCCGACCGAGCTGCGCGAGGCGATGGACACCGCGGACCGCGACCGGGGCTGGCGTTCGCCGGACGCCCTGCTGCTGCGCGGCCAGCTCGAGGACGACGGCAGCGGTGAGATCGACTCCTTCTCCTACCGGATCTCCGAGGACATCTACCCCAACGACCCCAATGTCCGGTTCCGCCCGGTCAGCTTCCATGCCAGCGCATTCAGCGAGGGGTGGACGCTGCGTCAGATCGGACCGTTCGTGCTGGCGGTACGTGAGTAATGCAATAGCACCAACCACTTAGGACGCACTGCAGTGCTGACGTAACATGTGCTCCTATGTCACGAGTCGATGAAGCAGCCCCCGACGCGTCCCACTCTCCACAGGACTCACCGGCCGCCCCGGCGTCCCCGGTGAACACCTCCCGGTTGAAGCTCACGGCCATCGTGTCCGGTCTCCTCGGCCTGCTGATGTTCTGCCTGATCCCGCTTCTGCCGGTGCAGCAGGTCCAGTCGAGCTACTCCTGGCCGCAGGGTGGTGACCTGCAGAGCGTCACCTCCCCGCTGGTCTCCTACCAGGCACAGGACCTGGACATCACCATCCCGGTCTCCGAGGTCCGTGACCTCAACAATGACCAGACGACGGTCCTGTCCACCGTCCCGGAGGACTCCGAGGACCAGACCCTGCGCGGCCTCTTCGTCCGCTCCACGGCGAACGGCCTCGACGTCATCAACCGCAACTCGGTCCTGCTGTCGATCGACAACGCCACCCTCGCCGACCTCCCGTCGGATGCGGTGCTGCGGATCTCCTCGAGCGCCGACGGTACCCGCGCCTGGGTCCCAGATGCCACCGACGCCGCAGGCATCGCCGACATCTCCGGTGCCGCCCTCGAGACCTCCGACGGCGCGGTCCTCACCGGTCTCGCTCCCGACGACATGCGTCCGATGCTCACCGGTATCTACACCGAGATGACGGACTCCCCGGAGAACACGCAGGCTGCCGTGGACGCCGGGCTGAAGGTCGACGTCACGATCGACTCCCGCTTCACCTCCTCCCCCTCGGCCATGAAGATCGCCGCCGCGGTCCTCGGCCTCATCTTCGCCGTCATCTCCCTGGTCGCCCTGCACCGGATCGACCGCCTCGACGGTCGCACCCGCACCCACCACCGCTTCCTGCCGGCCAACTGGTGGCGACCGCGCTGGCTCGACGGCGTCGTCGGCGGCATCCTGCTGATCTGGTACTTCATCGGAGCGAACACCTCCGACGACGGCTACCTGCTCACCATGGCCCGGGCCAGCCACGAGTCCGGTTACATGGCGAACTACTACCGCTGGTTCGGTGTACCGGAATCCCCCTTCGGCGCCCCGTACTACGACCTGCTCGCCGTGATGAGCCGCATCACGGACGCCTCGACGTTCATGCGTCTGCCCGGCCTGCTCGCCGGTTTCCTCGTCTGGATGCTGCTGTCCCGCGAGGTTCTGCCGCGCCTCGGTGCCCCGCTGAACAACCGCAGGGTCGCCCACTGGACCGCCGCCGCCGTCTTCCTCGTCTTCTGGATGACCTTCAACAACGGCACCCGCCCCGAGCCGGTCATCGCCCTCGGCGCACTGCTGACCTGGGTCTGCATGGAGCGCGCCATCGCGACGAGCCGACTGCTGCCCGCCGCCTTCGGTGTCATCGTGGCAGCCCTGTCGCTGGCCGCCGGCCCGACCGGCCTCATGGCCGTCGCCGCACTGCTCGCCGCCCTGTCCGGCCTGATCCGCATCGTCATCCGCCGGCTGCCCGCCCTGGGCGCCGGGAAGGGCGCGTCGAAGGGGAAGATCTTCGGCGCGGTCCTGGCGCAGATCGCCCCCTTCCTCGCCGCCGGCACCGCCGTGCTCATCTGTGTCTTCGGTGACCAGACCCTCTCGACCGTCATCGAGTCCATCCGCGTCCGCGGCGCGGTCGGCCCGGCACTGTCCTGGTACGACGAGCCGAACCGTTACACCGAGCTTCTCAAGCAGACCGTCGACGGATCCTTCCCCCGCCGGTTCAGCGTCCTCATGATGCTGCTCTGCCTCGGCGTGGTGGTCGCCTCGATGCTGCGGAACCGCCGCGTCCCCGGCACCGCCAACGGCCCGGCCGTCCGTCTGACCCTGGTGGTCGTCGGAACGATGTTCTTCATGACCTTCACGCCCACCAAGTGGACCCACCACTTCGGCGTGTACGCCGGCATCGCCGCCGGTCTGGCTGCCCTGGCGGCCGTCGCGGCGTCCACCATGGCGATGCGCTCGGCCCGGAACCGGATCCTGTTCATCGGCGCCTGCCTGCTGCTGTTCGCCTTCTCACTGTCAGGCACCAACGGCTGGTGGTACATGTCCAGCTTCGGCGTGCCGTGGTTCGACAAGCCGGTGCAGATCGCCGGCATCGAGATCTCCACGGTGATGATGGTCGGGTCGGTCATCATCATGCTCGTCGGTGTGGTCATCGGCTTCCTCGCCGACATCCGTGAGGCGAAGGCCACCACCGCCGCAGAGGTCGCCGAGGCGGACGACAGGGAGCGCGACCGTGCCCGTCAGCTCAGCGGTGTCGCCGCCGCCCCCATCGCGGTCCTCACCGCCCTGGTCGTCGTCTTCAACCTCGGCTCGCTGGGCAAGGGCTTCATCTCCCAGTGGCCGGCGTACTCGGTGGGCAAGGGCAATCTCATGTCGCTGACCGGCGACAAGTGCAACGCCGCCTCGGACGTCCGGGTCGAGTCCGACACGAACGACTCCTTCCTCACACCCGCCGACGGCACCGACTTCAAGGACTCCCTCGTCGGCGACTCCACCCGCGGCTTCACCTCGAACAACATCCCGGACCGGATCCAGGACTCCGGCGACGACGACGGCACGGGTACTCCGGCGACCTCCGCCACCGTCGGGAACACCTTCGGCAGTTCCGACGAGGACGCCGCCACCGACGGCACCGCCGGTGGTCTGCAGACCGAGGCCGGCATCAACGGCTCCTACGCCACGCTGCCCTTCGGCATCGACCCAGCCCGCGTCCCGGTCGTCGGTTCCTACACCGACGGACTGCAGGAGGTCGCGAACACCACGAGCTCCTGGTTCTCCCTGCCGGAGCGCCGCGAGGACGCCCCGCTGCTCGTGGTCTCCGCCGCCGGCGAGGTCGCCCATGACGACCTCAACGGTGTCTTCCAGTACGGCCAGGAGCTGACCATCGAGTACGGGAAGTCCACCGGTGGTTCCGGGGACAGCGAAGACGGAGCCTTCGAGCCGATGGGCTCGATTGTCCCGCTCGACATCGAGACCGCCCCGCAGTGGCGCAACCTGCGCGTCCCGATGGAGTGGCTGCCGGAGGACGCCGACGTCGTCCGTATCGTCGCCAAGGACAAGAACGTCACCGCCGACCAGTGGCTGGCGATCACCCCGCCGCGCGTTCCGACCCTCGTCAGCATGAACGACGTCGTCGGACCCGACGAGCCCACCCTCATCGACTGGGCCACCCCGCTGCAGTTCCCGTGCCAGCGCCCCTACGACCACTGGGCCGGCGTCGCCGAGGTCCCGACCTTCCGCATCGCCCCGGACCACTCCGCCGAGAAGGGCCACTCCCCGGTGCAGGACTACTACGGCGGCGGCGCCGGTGGTCTGGTCCAGATGACCACCACCAGCGAGGAGATGCCGACCTACCTGCAGGATGACTGGCAGCGTGACTGGGGCATCCTCATGCGGCTCACCCCGTTCGAGTCCTCCACCGGCGAGCTGCCGAAGGAGGCCGAGCTGACCACCGAGGAGCACACCCGCTCGGGTCTGTGGTCCGACGGTCCGATGAAGTTCACGATGAGCTGACAGACCCGGTCACCCCTCCGGGAGCGCCGGCGCCGCGGCGTCCTTAGAGTGGTGGGCATGACTGAATCTCCCCAGGCCGCCCACCAGCTCCCCGAGAACATCACCGAGGCCGCCCGGCCGACCCCCACGGCCGCCGACGACCTCTACCGGCACGTCAACGGCACCTGGCTGGCGACCCACGAGATCCCCGCCGACCGCGCCGTCGACGGCACCTTCCACGCCCTGCGCGACCGCGCGGAACTGGATGTGAAGGCCATCGTCGAGGCCGCCGACCCGGACACCCGCATCGGCGCGCTGTACTCCTCCTTCATGGACGAGGACGGGGACAACGGCATCGAGTCCGCCGGGCTCGGCGTGCTCGACGCGGACCTCGACCCGGTGCGCGCGGCGTCCTCCCTCGAGGAGCTCGTCGACGTGCTGGCGCAGCTGGACCGCAGCGGCGTGGGCGGCGTCCTCGGGTTCTGGACCGAGAAGGACGCCGGGGGCTCCGGTGACACGGCCGGCATCGAGGTGCCCTACCTGGTGCAGACCGGCCTGGGGCTGCCGGACGAGGCCTACTACCGCGAGGACCAGCACGCGGAGACCCGCGAGGCCTACCGCGGCTTCGTCGCCCGCTACCTGGAACTCACCGAAGCCCAGGAGCGGCCGGGCCGGTTCGCCGGCACCGGTGCCGACTCGGCCGCAGAGGCCGCCGACGCGCTGATCGCCTTCGAGACCGACCTGGCCAAGGGCCACTGGGACACGGTCGCCAGCCGCGACGCGGAGAAGACCTACAACCCCACCACCCACGCGGACCTGCCGACCGGCTTCCCCTTCGCCGCCTGGCTCGACGGCGTGGGCATCACCGAGGAGAACTCTCCCTCGGTGATCGTCTCCCAGCCGAGCTACCTGGACCACGTCGCCACCCTCGTACCCGGCGCGGCCGGGGGCGAGGGATACTCCGCCCACGATCTCGACGAGTGGAAGCTCTGGGCCTACTGGCACGTCGTCACCGCACGTGCAGGCAAACTGCCGCGGGTGTTCTCCGAGGCGTCCTTCGATTTCTACGGTCGGACGCTCTCCGGTGCCACCGAGCAGCGCGACCGCTGGAAGCGCGCCCTGAGCCTGGTCAACGGTGCGATCGGCGAGGATGTCGGACGCGTCTTCGTCGAGGAGCACTTCCCGCCGGAGTACAAGGCGAAGATGGTCGATCTCGTCGACCACCTGCTCGCCGCCTACCGTGAGCGGATCAGTGACCTGGCGTGGATGACGCCCACCACCCGTGAGAAGGCGCTGGAGAAGCTGTCGACCTTCCGCGCCCGGATCGGCTACCCGGAGGTCTGGCGTGATTTCTCGGCGGTGGAGTTCAGCCCCGCCGGTGCCGACCTGATGGACAACTACCGGCGCATCACCGAGTTCAACCACGAGTTCGAGGTCGGCAAGCTCGGCAAGCCCTCCGACCCGGAGCTGTGGTTCGCCACCCCGCAGACGGTCAACGCCTTCTACAACCCGGTCCGCAACGACATCACCTTCCCGGCGGCGATCCTGCGTCCGCCGTTCTTCGATCCGGACGCGGACATGGCCGGCAACTTCGGGGCGATCGGTGCCGTCATCGGGCACGAGATCGGCCACGGTTTCGACGACCAGGGTTCCAAGTACGACGGCGAGGGCAACCTCAACGACTGGTGGACCGACGAGGACCGGAAGGCGTTCACCGACCTGACCGACAAGCTCGTCGGCCAGTACGACGGCCTGGTGCCCACGGGGCTCGCCGACCGCGGCCAGACCGAGCACACCGTCAACGGGAAGTTCACCCTCGGCGAGAACATCGGTGACCTCGGTGGCCTCGGCATCGCCGTGGTCGCGCTGAAGCGCTGGCTCGGCGAGCAGGGGCTGACCGTGGAAACCGCGCCGACCGCCCCGGTCGAGGGACTCGAGGGTGAGCTCGCCGAGTTTACTGTGCTGCAGCGGTTCTTCCTGCGCTGGGCGCAGATCTGGCAGACCGCGATCCGCCCGCAGATGGCGGCGCAGTACGTGGCGATCGACCCGCACTCCCCCGGCGAGTACCGCTGCAACGTGGTCGTCTCGAATGTCGCGGAGTTCTACGAGGCCTTCGGGGTCTCCGCCGGTGACGGTATGTGGCTCGACGAGGACCAGCGCGTCACCATCTGGTGACGGCTGAGATTTCCCTGTGCCGATCTCCGCCATTCCCCCTGAACCACCTGTACCGCGCGCACCTGACCTGACGCCGTACCCGGACCCCGATCCCGAGGGCCGGTACCGCACCCTGCCCACCGGCACCCGCCGCACCTCGGTGTGGTTCGGTGTCCTCGGCGTGGCGCTGCTGGTCCTCTGCGTGCCTTTCGCACTGCCCGTCGACCACGACGTCGTCGACGGTGACTACGACACCCTCGATGACGCCGCCTCCGACACCGTCCTGACCTGGGGTGACTGGTCCCCGGATCTCTCAGACCTCGACTCGTCCTGCAGTGCCCCGCGCATGCAGCCGGGCATCGCGAGCCTCTACGCCGACTGCGGCTCCGTACTCGTCGACCTCGTCGGCACTGCCGGGGTGGACGCCTCGGGCACGGACTCCGACCTGGCCCGCTCCGCCGACCGGGCGGTCCGGGCCGCCTGGTCCGATGACCAGGATCCGATGAACTTCTCCCGCGAGGACGTGGCATCGATGTTCCACCCGGATCTGGCGTCCTCCGTGGAGAACGTCCTGGTCAGTGATGCTTTCGTCTACGACTACGACGACGGTTCCGACGACGACTGGAATGACTGGTCGCCGGAGGACGGCTTCGGCGGATTCGGCGGTCCCGGCGGTGGCGGCGACGTCCAGGACGTGAACTACACGCCGCGTGGTGTGTCGGGCACGGCGCCCGACGCGTCCGACGCGTCCCCCCGCTACGACCGCGTCGCCCGCTACAGCATCTACGCGCAGGCGGTGGCCTTCACCGGACCGAATGACGTGATGTACACCCTCGTGATCAGCGGTGCCTCGCCGCACGAGGTGTCCACTGCGCTGCCTGACCTGCTGGGGAGGATGCGATGACTACACCGCAGACAAGTCCTGACTGGGAGATCGTGTCCGTGCCCCGCGCCTGGCACGACGCCCACCCACCGACCGCGCGTCCGCGTCTGAAGTTCTTCTGGGACGTCTTCACCATCTCCCTGCTGGTGGTGACGATCCTGTGTGCCCTGGTCACCGGGTTCACGGTGCTCGGCGGGATGCTCTTCCCCGGGCCGGGAGCGACGATCCTCGCCCTCGGTCTGGGCGTGGTCTTCGCCGCCGTGGTCTGGTTCATCATCTCCCGCACCCTGCTCTACCGCGGGACGCCGGTCCTGCTCGCCCTCGCCGCCATTTTGTGGGGCGTGACCGGCGGTGTGGTGCTCGGCGGATTCACCTCCTCGGAACACCTGTCGGAGCTCGCCGTCGGGTGGGGTACGCCGCAGATCGCCTGGTCGCTGGCCGGTGCCTGGCCCGAGGAGACCGCCAAGGCCCTCGGCGTGGTGCTGCTGCTGTTCGCCGGACGCACCTGGTGGAACCGACCCTGGCACGGACTCGTCGCCGGTGTGCTGGTCGGCGTGGGTTTCGAGGCCTTCGAGAATGCGCTCTACGCGATCTCCCTCGCCCCGACCCACGCGGTCTCGGATGTGCAGGGTGTGCTGGAGATGTGGCTGATCCGCCTCGTCGCCGGCCCGCTGCTGCACGCGCTGTGCACCGGACTGGTCGGTTACGCGATCGGTGTCGCCCTGCTGCGGGCTGATCTCACCGGCGTGCAACGGGTCGGCTGGGTCCTCGGCGGCTGGGGTGCCGGTTTCGCGGTGCACGCCCTGTGGAACCTCATGCCCGACTGGGAGAAGGACTCCACCGCGGCCGGCCTGATCCGCATGGCCCTGGTGTGGGCCGGCGGTACGGCGGTGCTGGTGACCATCTGGGTGCACTCCCACCGGGAGGCCCGGGCGGCGGCGGCCGCCGGGATGTATCCGGTGGTCACGGTCTACCGGAAGCGTCCGGTGGCCGGAGTTCCGATGACCGGGTTGCCCGGAATGCCCGGTATGCCCGGCTACCCGCAGCATCCGGGGTATCCGGGGTATCCGGGATATCCGGGGTATCCGCCGGCTGCCCCTCTTCCCGGCTATCCGGTGATACCGGCCCAGCAGTTCCCGCAGAGCCCGCAGCAGTGGCCTCAGCAGTACCCCCAGCACCCGCCCCGGTGGCCGGATCCAGGTCAGCACTAGAACCGGGAGTGCAGCAGTGAAGCCACCAGTACCGGGGTGCGGAAATCAGGTACCTGACTTCCGCTTCCCGGTACCGGTAGCTGCATCACGGAGGTCCGGGCGGAGATTCACCCTGCACACCGGGCTTGCGCTGACGGGAAGAACCGATAGCATGGCTGCCATGTCTCTCCAGTCTCACGGTTCACACCGTTCTCCGTCCGCCCGTCGTTCCCCCTCCCGCATCGTCCGCGCCTCCATGGTCGGACTGACCGGCCTCGCTGTCGCCGGTGCCGGCATCGGCATCGCGTCCTCCGCCGGCGCGTCCCCCGAGGCCCCCGCCCCGGCCGTCTCCACCACCAAGGTCCAGGATCTCTCCGGTGCTGCCGGTGTGGCCCTGGCCGCCGGTGTCAGCCCGGAGACCGTCGCCACCCTCACCGCGAACCCGGAGGCCACCTACGCCGCCGCCCTCAACTACGGCGTCCCTGCATCCACCATCGACTGGGTGCTGGCCAACCCGGGTGCCGCCCTCGGCGCCGCCCAGGCCGCCGGTATCGACGTGGTCTGGGCAGCGAACACCCTCGCCGCCGCCGTCTGATCAGGTCAGTCCTCCCGGAGACCTCCCCGAAAAACTTTCCGCCCCGCCCGGTCCACCGCTTCTCTGCGGTAGGCCGGGCTCTCTCATGTCCCCGACCTGTCCGGGCGCTGGGCATTTGCTGCGCCCCGGTCAACAAATCACACTGTTGTCATTCGGTGACCTGGTGTGATGATGGTCGCGACACGCCGATGTTACTGATGTGACTAGCGTGATTTGTGTGTATGGTGTGGCTCATGCGTTCTCTTCCCTGGCGCCGCCACGCGCGCACCACCACTCCCGCCCGACTGACCGCCACCGTCCTCTTCGGCTCGGCAGCGACCGTCGCCGCGCTTGTCGCCACGGACGTCCTGCCCTCCCCCTCCTGGGCTGACCTCGACGGCGTCGACGTCGCCGGCCACCAGCACCCGGGCGGCTCCGCCATCGACTGGCAGACTGTCGCCGACTCCGGCCAGTCCTTCGCCTTCATCAAGGCGACCGAGGGCACCGGCTACACCAACCCGTACTTCTCCTCGGACTCCGCCAAGGCCTCCGCCGCCGGCGTCACCCCGGGCAGCTACCACTACGCGAAGCCCGAGTACGACGCCCGCTCCCAGGCCCGCTACTACGCCTCGGTCCTCTCCACCGGCGTGAACCCGTCGCTGCCGCCGACCCTCGACCTCGAGGAGACCGGCGGTCTGGGCCCGGAGCAGCTGCAGAACTGGGTGCGTGACTGGATCGACGAGATCAAGACCCTCACCGGCCGCGATCCGATCATCTACACCTACTACTCCTTCTGGATCGGCTCGATGGGCAACACCACCGAGTTCTCCGAGTACCCGCTGTGGCTGGCGTACTACAACGAGCAGCTGCCCGACGAGATCCCCGGCGGCTGGGACGCCCCGACCTTCTGGCAGTACAGCGGTAGCGGCCAGGTCGACGGCGTCATCACCGACGTCGACCTGAACACCTACTACGGTTCCGACGCCGAGCTGCAGGCCCTGGCCGGCTCCGCCTCCGCGGGCACTGCCGTGGGCAACGCCTCCGACGCACTGCGCCCGATCCGGGACGCCGCGGTCGCCGAGGCCGGCCTGACCAACACCGTGGAGCACGGTGCCTCCGCACTCGGCATCCCGATCCCCGACATCCCCCTGACCACCGACATGCTGGTCAACCTGCTCGGTCTGGTCGCCGGCGAGGTCGGACCGGAGGCCGTGTTCGGCTCCGCCACCGATGCCGGCTTCGACGCCGAGACCTCGCAGGCGATCACCTCCGCCGGCACCGAGGCCCGTGACTCCGACGTCACCCTGCCGGAGTCCGAGATCTCGCAGCTGGTGTCCGGCGTCCTCGGCGACGGCTCCGGCAAGATCACCCTGCAGGGTGTCCTGGACCTGCT
>NHCFD04200__coassemble_538_pt1 | contig 12279 bp, 8 predicted proteins | sample NHCFD04200__metabat2_high_PE_017 | metagenome-assembled genome bin NHCFD04200 | reverse complement strand
CCCGCGAGGCCGAGGCCCTGGATGAAGCGGTTGTACGTGATGCCGTTCTGACGGGCAGCGGCGTTGATGCGCTGGATCCACAGACGACGGAAGTCGCCCTTGCGCTTGCGACGGTCGCGGTACGCGTAGACGAGCGAGTGGGTGACCTGCTCCTTCGCCTTGCGGTACAGGCGCGAACGCTGTCCGCGGTAACCGGAGGCGCGCTCGAGGATGACGCGACGCTTCTTGTGGGCGTTGACCGCCCGCTTGACTCTAGCCATTTCTTCTACTTCCTAACGTTGCGTCGGCGCTCAGATGCCGAGGAGCTTCTTGGCGACCTTGGCGTCGCCGGGAGCCAGGATCTTGTCGGCCGACAGGCGGCGGGTGCGCTTGGTCGGCTTGCCCTCGAAGTTGTGGCGGAGGTTCGCCTGCTGCTTCTTGATCTTTCCGCTACCGGTGACCTTGAAGCGCTTCTTGGCACCCGAGTGGGTCTTCTGCTTCGGCATGTCTCTATCCTTCGTTGTGGTTCCCGCGGGGCGGGAGTCTGTGGTGCCGGTGACGCTGCTATTCGGCAGCGGCGTCGTCGGCTGCGGGGGCGTCCGCGGTGACGGTCTTCGCCTGGCGCGCCGCCTCCTTGTTGGCAGCACGCTGCGCGTTCTGCTCGGTCTTGACCTCGGACTTGTTCTTGTGCGGTGCGATCACCATCACCATGTTGCGGCCGTCGATCGTGGGGTTGGACTCCACGGTGCCGAACTCGGCGACATCCTCCGCGAACTTGCGGAGCAGACGCACACCCTGCTCGGGCCGGGACTGCTCACGGCCGCGGAACAGGATCATGGCCTTGACCTTGTCACCCGACTGCAGGAAGCCCTCGGCGCGCTTGAGCTTCGTCGTGTAGTCGTGCGCCTCGATCTTCAGGCGGAAACGGACCTCCTTGAGGACCGTGTTGGCCTGATTGCGTCGCGCTTCCTTGGCCTTCTGGGCAGCCTCGTACTTGAACTTGCCGTAGTCCATGATCTTGCACACGGGCGGCTTGGCGTTCGGGGCGACCTCAACGAGGTCGAGGTCGGCGTCATAGGCCAGCTTGCGTGCATCGTCGATGCGGACGATGCCGACCTGTTCGCCACCCGGGCCGACGAGCCGGACCTCGGGAACGCGAATCCGGTCGTTAATGCGAGCTTGAGCGCTGATGAGAACTCCTCAGTAGCAGTGGTAGAAACGTGTACCGCGTACTGCGAGTGTGTGTGGACGGTGTCCGTCCCCATGGATCCCCCACGGCGCACATGCACCGCATGAAAACCGCCCTCCGTACGTGTCCACCACAGACGCCGTCGAAGAACGGACTTTCGTGACCCGGACCCAACTCGTGAGCGGTTCCAGGTGGGAGATACTCCACTTGCAGCCCGTCAGGTCGACGGGCGGTAGTGCCACTGATGCTAGCACCCGCAGCGCAGAAGTCCAAACCCTGCCCGGTGGCGGAGCCTCCCCCGCCGGGAGAAACTGTCCGGCCCGGGGGTGGTTGCCGTCATGTAACGTCATGTCATGAGCACTCATCATGAGTCCGGGGGGACGTCGGGAAGCCGACCAACCCCTGGCACCACACCCTCAGTCAACCAGAATCCGCAGGGTCGTCCCAACCAGGGGGGACCTGCCCGACCGGCACAGCCTGCACCGCCCGTCAACCCGCCACCGCCCGGGTACGGGCCGCCGCCCGGCTACGGCCCACCGCCGGGATACGTCCCGCCGCCCGGATATGCCGGGCAGCCCCCGGGTTACGCTGGCCCCCCGCCCGGGTACGCAGGGCCGCCACCCGGATATGTCGGCCCGCCTCCCGGCTACGGCGCTCCCCCACCCCGGCCCGGCAACGCGCGGGACACCGTCACCACCGTCATCTCCTGGCTCGGCGCGGCGATTCTCGTCCTGGGACTCATCTTCCTCACCGTCCAGGCTGTCGAGCACAACTGGCTGGGTGCGGAAGCAGCCGTCACCCTGGCCGCAGCGATCTGTCTGATGGTCGGCGCCTATTCACTCGTGGCACAACGGAGGTCACCGGACGGGCCGGTGGCACCGGCGCTGCTCACCGTCGCCGTACTCGGGCTCCTCGCGGACATCTGGGTGACCGTCTTCGGCCTGGAGTGGATCGAGCCCTGGGTCGGTGCGGTACTTATCAGCCTGACCTGCGCCCTCGGTCTGGGGATCGCCCGGTGGTGGGACCAGGTCTGGCTGGCTTTCGTGCTCATGGTCACCGGCGGCCTGTTCCTGGCACCGGCCACACTCTGGCTTGACTGGGATGACCGGTCCCCGACCGTTGAAGCCGCGTGTCTGCTCACTCTCGGCATCATCGGGTGGGCGTCGACGGCCGGCAGATACTGGCTTCCCGTGGACATCGCGGCCGCCCTCGTCTTCCTCAGCGGCGCCGGACTCGTCCCGGACAGCGACGCCCCGGTGGCACTGACCACCGCGTCCCTGGTCGCCGTCGTCGTCCTCACCGGACTCGGACTGTTCCCCGTCGCTCCCTCGTCCACGTCGGCCGCGGTCATCGACCTGCTCGCCCGGTGGGTCCCGGCGGTACTGATGCCGGCACTGATCCTGCTCAACACCGCTGCCTGGTCCGGCTACCACGACGACGCCGGAAACACCTCCGCCCGCTGGTGTGCACTGGTCATCGGACTGGTGACCTGCGCCGTCCCGGGGGTGCGGTCGATCATCACCAGGGAGTCCCTCGCCCTGCCGCGCCGTCCGCAGGCCCCGCCGGCCATGCCGCCGATCCAGCACGGACCGCCCGGTTACCCCGTGATCCCGGTGCCGCGACCTGTCATCCCCGCGTCCGTCGCCGATGCGATGCGCGCGGCCCTGGCAACCGGTCTGACCACCCTCGGGGTCGTCATGACCAGCCTGTACGTCAATTCCGACTGGACCTGGTGGCTGTGCGCGGTGGTGGTGGTCGCCGGTGCGCTGGTGTGGTTCTCCCCCGCACTTCCCCCGGTGGTCCCCTGGCTTTTCGGCGGGTTCACCGTCCTGGCGTGTCTCCATCTCCTCGGCCCGGCCTGGACCCGTGAGATCGACATGGACGCCCGCCCACTGTGGCTGCCTCCGCTGCTCCTGTTGGTCGTGGGACTGCTCGTCCTGTACCGGGAGGACGCCCTGCGCCTCACCCGCCCAGGCCAGATCGTCGCCGGTGGCGTCCTGCTGGTTCTCGGAACCTCCGCGATCCCGCTGCTGGCCCGCGACATCACCGACACCGACAACTCGTTCATGACCGGACATCTCATTGTCTCGGTGCTCTGGATGCTGGTCGGGGTCTTCTTCCTGCTCCGGGTGGACGCCGCCATCGGCCTGGGGATCGCCCTGCTGGCCACGGCGAAGCTCGTGCTCTACGACCTCGCCGCACTCGACGGTCTGATCCAGGTGGCGGCATTCATCATCTGCGGCCTGATACTGCTGGCCTGCGCCGCGTTCCGTGACCGCAGCAGCAGGACCGCCCCCGGGGACGACGGCCCCGGTGACCCGGGAACCGCCTAGAGCATCTCCTTGAGGTACCGGCCGGTGTGGGAGGCCTCCACACGGGCCACCTCTTCCGGCGTCCCCTCGGCGACGACGGTGCCGCCGCCGGCACCGCCCTCCGGGCCCATGTCGATGATCCAGTCTGCGGCCTTGATGACGTCCAGGTTGTGCTCGATGATCAGGACGGTGTTGCCCTTGTCGACGAGGCCCTGGATGACCAGCATCAGTTTGCGGATGTCCTCGAAGTGCAGACCGGTGGTCGGCTCGTCGAGGATGTAGACCGTCCGGCCGTTGGACCGCTTCTGCAGCTCACTGGCCAGCTTCACGCGCTGTGCCTCACCGCCGGACAGTGTCGTCGCCGCCTGACCGAGCCGCACGTACCCCAGCCCGACATCGACCAGCGTGTTGAGGTAGCGGGAGATCGAGGTGACCGGGCCGAAGAATTCCGCGGCCTCGCTGATCGGCATGTCGAGGACCTCGGCGATCGACTTCCCCTTGTAGTGGACCTCCAGGGTCTCCCGGTTGTACCGGGCACCCTGGCAGACCTCGCAGGGGACGTAGACGTCCGGCAGGAAGTTCATCTCGATCTTCAGTGTGCCGTCACCGTGGCACGCCTCGCAGCGTCCGCCCTTGACGTTGAAACTGAACCGGCCGGCCTTGTAGCCACGGACCTTGGCCTCGGCGGTCTCGGCGAAGAGGTTGCGGATCTTGTCGAAGACGCCGGTGTACGTCGCCGGGTTCGAGCGCGGCGTCCGGCCGATCGGGCTCTGGTCCACCCGGACCAGCTTGTCCAGCTGGTCAAGCCCGGTGACCTTACGGTGGTGACCGGGCACCTGACGGGCGCCGTTGAGCTGGTTCGCCAGCACCTGGGCCAGGATCCCGTTGACGAGGCTGGACTTGCCTGATCCGGAGACACCGGTGACGCAGGTCAGCACCCCCAGCGGGAAATCGACGGTGACGTTCTTCAGGTTGTTCTCGGTGGCACCGTGGACGGTGATGACCCGGTCGGTGTCCACCTCACGACGCTGCTCCGGCACGGCGAGGATCCGCTGCCCGGACAGGTACTGGCCGGTGATGGACTCGGCGCAGTCGAGAATGCCCTCAGGCTCCCCCTGGTAGACGACGTGGCCGCCGAACTCGCCGGCCCGCGGACCGATGTCCACCAGCCAGTCGGCGGTACGGATGGTCTCCTCGTCGTGCTCGACGACGATGAGGGTGTTGCCGATGTCCCGCAGGTGCTTGAGTGTGGCGATGAGGCGGGTGTTGTCGCGCTGGTGCAGGCCGATCGACGGCTCGTCGAGGACGTAGAGGACGCCGGCCAGACCGGAACCGATCTGTGTCGCCAGCCGGATGCGCTGCGCCTCTCCACCGGACAGGGTGCCGGCGGCGCGGGACATGGACAGGTAGTTCAGGCCGACGTCGATGAGGAACCGCAGTCGCGCCTGGATCTCCTTGAGGACGCGTCCGGCGATCATCTCGTCACGGGAGTTGAGGGTGAGGCTGTCGAGGAAGCTGCTGGCGTCCTCGATGCTCATCGCGGAGACGTCGGCGATGGACTTCTCCCCCGACTCGGAGTCGATGGTGACCTGCAGGATCTCCGGGCGCAGCCGGGTACCGCCACAGGCCGGACACGGCACTTCGCGCATGTAGCCGAGGTAGCGTTCCTTCTGGTTGTCGCTCTCCGCCTGGTCGATCTTGCGGTGCAGGTAGTGCAGGACGCCCTCGAACGGCGCGGAGTACTGCCGCGACCGACCGTAGCGGTTGCGGTAGCGGACGGTGATCTCCTCGGGGTGCCCGGTGAGCACCGCCTTGCGCTCCTTCTTCGTCAGTTCCGACCAGCGGGTGTCCGGGTCGACGCCGAGGTTCTCCGCGAGTGCGGTGAGCAGCTTGTCGAAGTAGCGGTGGTTCGGGGAGGATGCCCAGGGCGCGATCGCGCCGACGAGCGGGGCGTCCTCGTCCGGGATGATCAGGGCCTCGTCGACCTCGAGTTTCGTGCCGAGACCGTCGCAGGACGGGCAGGCACCGTAGGGGCTGTTGAAGGAGAAGCTGCGCGGCTCCAGCTCGTCGATGGCCAGGGCGTGGCCGTTGGGGCAGGCCATGTTCTCGGAGAACCGACGACGACGGTCCGGGTCATCATCCTCGAGACCGACGAAGTCGAGGACCACGCGACCGTCGGCCAGGCCGAGGGCGGTCTCCACGGACTCGGTGAGCCGCTGCTTCTGGGACGGCTTGACCTGCAGCCGGTCGACGATGACGTCGATGTCGTGCTTGACCTGCTTCTCCAGCTGGGGCGGATCGGTGAGGCGGTAGGCCTCCCCGTCGACGAGGACGCGGGCGTAGCCCTGGGCGGCGAGATCCTCGAAGAGGTCGACGAACTCACCTTTGCGGGTGCGCACCACCGGAGCGAGGACCTGGAACTTCAGCCCCTCCTCCATCCCGAGGACCTGGTCGACGATCTGCTGCGGTGTCTGACGTTCGATCCGCGCCCCGCACTCGGGGCAGTGGGCGATGCCGGTGCGGGCGAACAGCAGTCGCAGGTAGTCGTGGATCTCGGTGATGGTACCCACGGTCGACCGGGGATTCCGGTTCGTCGACTTCTGGTCGATGGACACCGCCGGCGACAGGCCCTCGATGAGCTCGACGTCCGGTTTGTCCATCTGACCGAGGAACTGGCGCGCGTAGGAGGACAGCGACTCGACGTAGCGTCGCTGGCCTTCCGCGAAGATGGTGTCGAAGGCGAGGGAGGACTTGCCGGAGCCGGACAGTCCGGTGAAGACGATCATCCGGTCGCGGGGCAGGTCAATGTCCACCCCCTTGAGGTTGTGCTCGCGGGCGCCGCGCACGGTGAGGATCTCAGCCACCGGTGAACTCCTGGATTCTTCTCGGTCGGTGCAGTCAGCCTGCAGTCTACGTCAGTGTACGGCTTTTTCTCGAACGCGTAATCGAGAACAGCACCATGCCCGGCACGCCACTAGGGTGGTGCCATGATCATCCCGGAGAACACCACCGACGCCGGAGCAACCGGCGTATTCAGCCACCTCGACGCTCCGCGGGAGACGCGCAGCATCACCACCACCGACGACGGGGTAAGGCCGATCACCCTGGTGAAGACCACTGTCGGGGACATGGACAACAACTGCTATCTCATCGCCACCGGCGGGGACGCACTGCTCATCGACGCGGCCGACGACGCCGAGCACCTCCTGGCACTGGCCGGGGAACTGGGCGTGAAGATCACCGACGTACTCACCACCCACCAGCACCATGACCACGTACGTGCCCTCCCCGAGGTCCTGGCCGCGACCGGTGCCCGCCACCATGCCCCGGCCCCGGACGCCCGGGCGCTGCCCGCCCCGGTTGACTGCACCTGGGGCGATGACCGTTCGCCGGAAGGGGATGCCGGGGAGCTGTTCACCCCGGCGTCGCCCGCACTCGCCGAACTGGGTATGCTTGTCGTCCTGTTGCGCGGGCACACACCGGGCGGACTGGCCCTGGCCCTGTCCACCGGGGAAGGCCCGACCCACCTGTTCACCGGGGACAGTCTCTTCCCTGGTGGAGTGGGGAACACCGCCACCCCGGAGGATTTCACCCGTCTTCTCGGCGACGTGTCCGTGCGCTGCTTCTGCTACCCCGACTCCACCGTGGTCCACCCCGGCCACGGCGATGACACCACCCTCGGTGCCGAGCGTCCCGCACTGGACACCTGGCGCGACCGGGGCTGGTGAGAGTAACCCACTCACACTCAGACCTGGAGATCATGTCCGACCACTCCGACTCTCCCCTCTCTCCCCTTCCCGCCGTCGCCGAGGAACAGCACCGGCTCAATGAGCTGCTCGCCCATGTCGACACCGCCCGCGAACGCCTCGCCGACCGGGCCCGCGCTGTCCAACGGCTCACCGCGGACATCGACCACCCGCAGGCACTGCTCGAACGCGACCACGAGACCTACGAGATCTCCCAGCGCCTCGCCGAGTACTCCGCCGCCGAGATCGGTCTCTTCTTCGGACGCATCGACGTGGAGGACACCGACCCGGAGAATCCGGTCACCGACGACGGCCCCGGCGGCGACGGCAGCACCCTGGACCGCCGCTACATCGGGCGCATCGGACTGCACGCCGACGACGACGAGATGCGCACCCTGCTCATGGACTGGCGCGCACCTCTGGCCCGCCCCTTCTACCTCGCCACGACCCTGCACCCGGAGGGCGTCCACACCCGGCGCCACATCCGGACCTCAGGACGCACCGTCACCGCGGCCGCCGATGAACGGCTCAGCGGGGACAGCTCCTACACCGGCGTGACCGCCGACGGCGGTGAGGGTTCCGTCGCCCAGGAGGGCGCACTGCTTTATGCGGTGAACCGCGCCCGCTCGCGGCACATGACCGACATCGTCGACACCATCGTCGCGGAACAGGACCGGATCATCCGCGAGAACCACCGCGGAGTGACTGTCGTCCAGGGTGGCCCGGGCACCGGCAAGACCGCCGTCGCCCTCCACCGGACCGCCTACCTCCTGTACACGTGGCGCGAGCAGCTGGAGCGGACGGGCGTCCTCATCGTCGGCCCCAACCCCCGCTTCCTCGACTACATCTCCCAGGTCCTGCCGAGCCTCGGTGAGACCGGCGTGGTGCTGGCGACTCCGGGCACCCTCTACCCGGGCATCACCACCCGCCCGATGAGTGCTGAACCGCTGCTGTCCCAGGAGGTCAAGGGGTCGTCGGAGATGGTGGGCATCCTCGGCAACGCCGTCCGCGAACTGCAGACCGTACCGGACAGTCCAGTGACCTTCCTTGTCGACGGGGTGACGATCCATCTCACCCCGGCGATGGTGAAGGCCGCCCGGACCACCGCGCGCCGGTCGCGGCGTCCGCACAACCAGGCCCGGGAGCGGTTCTTCGCCAGTGCCCTCGACCGCCTGAGGGACGCCATGGCCGACAAGATCGGTGCCGATCCGCTCGGCGGGGAGAATCTGCTGTCCGCCGCCGACCGGGCCCAGCTGCGTGAGGATCTCGGCAGCGAGGAACAGGTCCTCGAGGCCCTCGACGGATTCTGGCCGACGCTGACCCCCGAGGAGGTCCTCGCCGGACTCTACGGTTCCCGTGAGGCCGTGGACTCCGCCGCGTCCGACTATGACGAGCTCACCCGGCAGGCTCTGCTGCGCAGCGACGGACCTGACGGTTCCGTCCAGCCTGACGACTGGACCGAGGCGGATGCCCCGTTGCTCGACGAACTCGCCGAGATCCTCGGCATCGTCGGCGTCGAAGAGGCGGAGGCCGAGGAGCAGAAGAAGTGGCAGGCCCAGGTCGCCGAGGCGCAGGAGGCCCTCGACATCCTCACCGGCTCCGCCTACCAGGACCTCGATGACGGGACCGACGCCGAGATCCTCATGGCCTACGACGTCATCGACGCCGAGCAGCTCGCCGAGCGCCAGCGTGTCCGGGAGACCATGTCCACCGCCGAGCGCGCCGCCGCGGACCGCACCTGGGCCTTCGGCCACGTCATCGTCGACGAAGCCCAGGAACTCTCGGAGATGGCCTGGCGGATGGTCTTCCGCCGCGCCCCGAACCGGTGGATGACCCTGGTCGGCGATCCGGCACAGACCGGCAGCCCGGCCGGCGTGGAATCCTGGTCGGACGCGCTGTCCCCCTTCGTCAAGGACCGGTGGAAGCTCCACGAGCTCACCGTCAACTACCGCACCCCGGCGGACATCGCCGAGATCGCCACGGCGATCCAGGCGGAGGTCGCCCCGGACCAGCAGGTCCCCTCCTGCCTGCGCGAGACGGGCACCGGCGTACGCGAGGGTGATCTCGCCGATCTGGAGGACGCCGTGACGCAGGCTGCAGCTGCCGCCGGCGAGGGCCTCACCGGGCTCATCGGTGCTCCGGAGCGGCTCGCTGTACTGCAGGACCTCGCTGCGCGGACATCGGAGGCACTGCCCGGAGACCATGGCGAGATCGTGGTCTCCGACGTCAACGGCGCCAAGGGACTCGAGTTCGATGAGGTCGTGCTGGTGGAGCCCGCGGAGATCGTCGCCGCGTCCCCGCAGGGGCTCAATGACGTCTATGTGGCGGTCACCCGTGCCACGCAGGGCCTCACTCTCGTCCATGACGCCGACCTGCCCTGGTGATTCTCAGCAGATGTTAGTCTGGGCGGCACAATTGACCGAAAGGAACCCTGTGCCGCCCCGGACCTCACTCCGCATCCTGCTCACCGTCTCCCTCTCCACCGCCCTGGTCGTCCCGGTCGGCACCGCAGGTGCTGATCCCACAGGTGAGGGTCCGGCACTGAACTGGGGGCCCTGTCCTGTCGGGTCAGGTGCCGAGGCTCCGACGGAGTGTGCCGAGATCGAGGTCCCCCGCGACTACTCCGATCCGGACGGGGCCACGATCTCCCTGACCATGAGCCGCGTCCCGGCCACCGGGGAGCGCAAGGGCACCATCGCCGGCAATCCCGGTGGCCCCGGCGGGGACGCACTGGGCATGTTCGCCACCACGGACGCCGGCACCCCGGAAGCCGAAGGACGCATCACCATGCCCGCCGATGTCCGGGAGCACTACGACCTGCTGGCGGTGGAACCCCGCGGTCTGGCCTGGGGAACCCCGTTGGACTGCCCGGCACCGGAGTCGCTGTTCGGCACGGCGGGCGACATTCTGGCGGCCTGCGAGTCCACTGATCCCGGATACGCGTCCACCATCACCACCGACAACACCGCCCGCGACCTCGAGGAGGCCCGCAAGGCACTCGGCGAGGACCGGCTGAACCTCTACGGCGTCTCGTACGGCGGTCCGCTCATGGCGACCTACGCCACACTGTTCCCGGAGAACACCGACCGCGTCCTGCTGGACTCGTCGGGATCTCCGGACCAGCGCTGGTTCGGTCTCGGTGCGGCCCGCAAACAGGCCCGCATCGACGGGCTCAACGCCATGTTCGCCTGGCTCGCCGAGCGCGATGACGAGTACCATCTCGGCACCACTCCGCTGCAGGTCTACCAGCGGTGGGCGAAGGTCACCGCCGGCCCGTACGGTGTCCAGATGCCGGTGACCCCACCGTCTGCACAGGACGACGATCTGTCGGCCGGGTCCTCGGTACTTCCCGGCGAACTCGGTGCACAGCTCACCGACACCCTGGTGCGGACGCAATGGCGCGCCGGGACACTGGCGGACACCACCCGCATGATGCTCGGTGACGGGGACGCCTACATCGGGGTCATGTCCAGTTTCTCAGGAATCGCGCAAGGTCTCTACGACCAGAGTCTCTGGCCGGTCATCGGCGAGCAACTGCGGGATCCGGACGCAGCAGCCGCTGAGACAGAGGCTGAACTCTCCGACATGGAAGAACCCTCCGAGGAGCAGGCTGCAGCATCGGACAAGCTCGAAGCCCAACTGCGCACCGTCGAGCGGGCGGTCATCTGCAACGAGAACACCGTCGCCCCGGACACCTCACTCATTCTCCCGACACTGGAGACCCGGTTCACCGGTGGTGATCTCCTGCGCTACAACGAGGACAACATCGCGTCCGGGATGTTCTGCGCCGGCTGGGATGCCACGACCACGCCGACCGAGATCTCGGGTAAGGCTCTGGACCGCGCTCCGTTGAACATCGGCTACACGAAAGACACCGCCGTGACCGCCGACGGTGCCACGGGCATGCACCGTGCCATGGGCGGTGAACTTGTCACCGTCGACGGCTACTCCCACGGCGTCCTGCTGGTGGAGCCTGAGAAGCTCGCCGACAAGGTCAGCGACTACTTCGCCTGAAGCTACACCGTGTGGACGATCATGACGTCGCAGTCGGACTGACGCGCGACGTCCGCCGGCACGGAGCCGAGCAGCCGCCCGGTCAGCGAGTTGATCCCCCGGTTACCGACGACGAGGAGATCCGCCTTCACGTCGGTGACGATCCCCATCAGGGCCTCGACCGGCGACCCCGCCTTGATGGCGGTCTCGACGGACGTGCAGCCCTCCTCCTTCGCCGCGGCCACCGCGGACTCCAGGTTCTGCTGGGCCGGGGAATCGCCGACGACCGTCTTCGAGTCCATCCGCACGGCCTGGACTGCCGCGTCCTGGTCAGCGTAATAGGCGCAGCCGATGACCAACGTGGCGTCGAAAGCGGCGGCAAGCGCTGCCGCCCGCCGCACAGCGAGAAGAGAGGACTCTGAACCGTCGGTGCCGACAACGATGGTGCTGTAGCTCATGGCGCCCAGATTACCCCATCACAGGCCGGCCTCGACCATGCCACGCAACTCCTTTTTCAGGTCCGCGATCTCGTCGCGCAGCCGCCCGGCGAGCTCGAACTTCAGCGCCCGGGCCGCGTCCTGCATCTGCGAGGTCAGGTCGGCGATGAGTTTCTCCAGCTCGGGACGCGCCAGGTTGCCGGCGTCGCGTCCGGATACCGCCGAGACCCCCGACGGGCCGGCCGCGATGTCCACGTCGGCGCCGAATCCTGTCGTCCCGTCCATCCGGGTGGCTCCGTCATCGGGACCGTCCTCGCCACGGTTCTCGTAGACCTGGTCGAGGATGTCGGCGATCTTTTTGCGCAGCGGCTGCGGATCGATGCCGTGCTCGGTGTTGTAGGCGATCTGCTTGGCGCGGCGTCGTTCCGTCTCGTCGATGGCGTACTGCATCGAGTCGGTGATCTTGTCCGCGTACATGATCACCTCGCCGGAGACGTTACGGGCGGCACGGCCGATGGTCTGGATCAGGGAGCGCTCCGAACGGAGGAAGCCCTCCTTGTCGGCGTCGAGGATCGCCACGAGCGACACCTCCGGCAGGTCGAGCCCCTCACGCAGCAGGTTGA
>NHCFD04200__coassemble_537_pt1 | contig 12315 bp, 10 predicted proteins | sample NHCFD04200__metabat2_high_PE_017 | metagenome-assembled genome bin NHCFD04200 | reverse complement strand
CAGCCGTAAGCCTGGTGATCGACCAGACGCTTGCCGAAGGTCTTGCGGTCCTGGGAGTGCTGGTAGACCAGATCGAAGGCCCGGCGGGAGGTGGCGATCGAGCCGACGGCGATGGAGACACGCTCCTGGGCCAGGTTGGTGCGCAGGTAACCGAAACCGGCGCCCTCCTCACCGAGGATGTTCTCGGCCGGGACGACGGCGTTCTCGAAGTTGAGCTCGGCGGTGTCCTGGGCCTTGAGGCCGACCTTCTTCAGCGGGCCGGTCTTGGTGAAGCCCTCGGTGTCGGCGTCCACGATGAGGATGGAGACGCCGGCGCGGCCCTGGGAGGGGTCGGTGATGGCGACGACGAGGGTGAAGTCGGCCTGGATACCGTTGGAGATGAAGGTCTTGGAACCGTTGAGGACGAAGTTTCCCTCGTCGTTCTTGATCGCGGTGGTGCGGATGCCGGCGAGGTCGGCACCGGCGCCCGGCTCGGTCATGGCGATCGCGCCGATCTTCTCACCGGAGCACAGCGGAGCGAGGTACTTCTTCTTCTGCTCGTCGGTGGCGAAGCGCTCGAGGTAGGGGATCACCAGGTCGTTGATGACCTGGATGGAGACGATGACGGAACCGCAGTCGGCCTCGGCGAGCTCCTCGGAGAGGATCGCGTTGAAGCGGTAGTCGGGCATTCCGCCGCCGCCGAACTCCTCCGGGGAGGTGATGCCGAACAGGCCGAGCTGACCGGCGGCCTGGTACATGGAGCGGTCACAGAAGCCCTGCTCGTGCCACTTGTCCACGTTCGGACGGATCTCGGTCTCAACGAAGGAGCGGCAGGTTTCGCGGAACATGTCGTGTTCTTCGTTGAAGATGGTGCGGGGCAGGAAGTTCTTCATGTCGACCTTTCCTCGGGGAGGGTGCAGGGGTGAGGACGTCAGGCGGTGTCGGCCAGTGTCAGCCAGTGGAGTGACACTCACTTTGGGAAACAATGTGACCTGCGTCTCTCTGGTGATTACAAATTTATAGTATCCGCACCCTGGACTGAAAATGCAACAGCGCCGCCGGGCGGGGGCCGCGAAATCCCCCGGGGGTGAGATGTGGGGGTAGGTATAAAAGTGCGTGCGTTTTCTCTGCGACGTGCAGTTCACGAGGCAGAAGCGGTCGGAGTTGGTCAATTACGCAACATTAATGTTGTCGAATTGTTGACACGCTGCTTTAGGTCTCGCTAACCTCATGGACGTGTCGAAGGCTAGTCACCTACGGCGCACTGCAGTTGTGGATCAGCCGCAACGGCAGGTGGAATCCAGGGTATTCAGCCCCGGTCCGAGACATCCGGCTTCCTCTTCTCACCGGACGAACGGAACGTGGCTGCGGCACCTCCAACGCGCATCCTGGGCTGCAGTTCACCTGTCAGTGGCGGCGAACGGAAGCTTGAGCCCCCGCGGATTCGTCACCCGCGATCCGGGCCCTTCCACAGTTGAGGCCCCGACTCCCCGGCTCGTCACCCGGGGAGGCGGGGCCTCAGTCATGCCCGGAACTACAACTAGTCCTCGGCAGAACCGTCCGCCTCGGCGTCGCGTCCCTTGCCTTCTTCGGTGCGGCGGGAGGCCAGCGCGGTGCGGGCGGTGCGCAGCCATTCCGGCTGATCCTGGAGCAGCGCCTTGATCTCGGTGGCGGTCAGCGGCTGATCGGCGTCATTGGCCTTCAGCGCGGTGATCGTGATGCCCAGCTTGCGGGCCACCTCGGGGCGGGGGAACGGGCCTTCGCGGCGCAGGGTCTGCAGCCATTCCGGCGGATCGGCCTGGAGGGCCACGAACTCGTCGTGGGTCAGCGGGGTCTCCTGGAACTCCGCCGGGGTTGCGGGCAGGTAGATGTTCAGCTTCTTCGCTGCGGTCTGCGGCTTCATACGGTTCGCGTCGCTCATGGTCGTTCAGTGTAGTGGGGGAGGCGCCACGGGGACCGATAGGATGACGCCATGAGCTATCTCAAGGTCGTCTTCGCACCGGGTGTTGTCCCCGGTAAGTGGTTCTCCCGGTTCGATGAGCGGATCGACGGGTGGCAGGCGGCCGGCGCGCAGTCGGATGATCCGCTGGCCCATGTGCTCTCAGGTGCGGCGGACATCGGGATCGTGCGTTTTCCCGGTGAGGGCTGGGAGGGTGGCGTGGGCGGCGGTGACTTCGCCGGGGTGCCCGACATCGGCGAACGGGAGATGCTGCGCCACGATCTGCACCGGGTCCGTCTCTATGAGGAGCAGCCCGGGGTCGCGGTGCCCAAGGAGCATGCGCTTGAGGCGTTGGGTGACCAGGAGTCGGCGACCTCGGAGGACCTCGAGGACGAGATGGTCCTCTACCGCGGCGTGGCGCCGGGGAAGGTCCGGGAGAACCTCGATGTCGTCGCGGCGAACGTCGGATGTGTGATCGCGCCCCGGCCGTTGTTGCGCAGCATCAACCGCAGGGGTGTGGTACACCGCAGTTTCTCGGACGCGCCGACCACCGGGATCGGTCTGGTCTGGCGTCGGGACCGTGATGATGAGGTGGTCCAGCAGTTTGTCGGGATCTGCCGCGGACGCCGCGCATCGAGCTCACGGTAGAAATAATTTTCAGGTCGTGGATTGCTCGGTTGACCTGGGGGTAGTGGAAAAACTACCCCCGCTCTTTATGATTTTCGTCACTCACGTGGCCGAAAAGTCTGATAGACAAGTTGGGGGCGAGCCCGCCCACCCCCTCGCGACTTTTCCAGGAAAGAGGACTTCAGATGAAGATCACCCGTTCCCGTTTCTCCCGTCGGAGCGTTGTCTCCCGCTCCATGGCCGTGATCGCCGCCGGCGGACTGGTACTCGGTGCCGCCGCCTGTAGCGACGACGATGACGATTCCGACTCCTCCGGTACCGCCACCGCCGCCTCCACCGAGGATGCCGGCGCCGGCTCCTCCGACGGTGCCGACGCCTCTGAGGGCGCCGCCGCGTCCGACGGTGCCGACGCTTCCGAAGGCGCTGACGGGGCGGAGGGCTCTGACGGTGCGTCCGGCGACGGCGAGGCCGTCACCGACGCCAGCCAGCTGCCCGAGGATATCGCCGCGGCCTACGAGCAGGCCGGCGGTGAGGCCGGAGCGCTCGGTGCGTTCAGTGAGTTCACCACCGACGGTGACAAGACCCTGGCCACCTTCGCCAACGGCTGGATCACGTCCTCGCCCGAGACCGGCGCACAGCCGCTGATCGGTGAGATCGGCAACACCTGGAATGAGGGCGGCGCCCTCGGCAACGAGGTCGGACTGCCGACCGCACCCGAGTCCGGTGACCCGGTCTCCGGTTGGGACCAGGAGTTCCAGAACGGCACCATCGGCTGGCACCCGGACGAGTCCGGTACCTGGGGTGCGACCGAGTAGGTCGTCGATTTCACACGGTGTTCATCTCACAACCATGTGAGTAACACGTGGGCCCCCTAGCGTCGGGGGCATGACCATCACCGACACCACCACATCACCGGCAGGCCGCCCCGACGGGGCGGCCTGCGTCCGTCTACGCACCTATGTCATCGACACGTCCGTTCTGCTCTCGGACCCCTGGGCCCTGCTGAAGTTCGCGGAGCACAAGGTGGTTCTGCCGGTGGTCGTCGTCAGTGAACTGGAGGGCAAACGCCAGCATCCGGAACTCGGCTGGTTCGCCCGCCAGGCGCTCAACCTTCTCGAGGACTTCCGGCGTACGGAAGGACGTCTCGACCGCGATATCACGGTCACCCCGGAGGGCGGTACCCTGCGGGTCGAGCTCAACCACTCCGATGAATCCGTACTTCCCCCGGGTCTCCGGCTCACGGCCGGGGCCAAGCCGGACGGTGCAGACAACGACCGGCGCATCCTCACCTGCGCCCTGAACCTCAGTCGTGACGGTGAGGCTGTCACCCTGGTCACCAAAGACGTCCCGCTGCGCGTCAAGGCGGGCTCAGTCGGACTCGACGCCGACGAGTACCGCGCCCAGGATGTCGTCCTCACCGGCTATGACGGCATGTCGGAAGCGGAGGTGGACTCCACGGTCATCGACGACCTCTTCACCTCCGGAGCCGCTGACGGTGCCGGGATCGTGGACGCCCGCCTTGACCCCCACGGCGACCCGTTGCCCGACCTTCCGGTGCACTGCGGTGTCCAGCTCACCGCTGGCAGTCAGTCGGCGATCTCGCGGGTAGCCCCTGGTGGCGTCCTCCGGGCTGTACCGAACGACCTGGAGGCCTTCGGTCTGCGGGGACGCAGTGCCCGGCAGCGCCTGGCTCTGGACCTCCTGCTCGACGAGGAGGTGGGTATCGTCTCCCTCGGTGGATCCGCCGGTACCGGCAAGTCCGCTCTCGCGCTGTGTGCCGGGCTCGAGAGTGTCATGGAGCGCAACCGGCACCGCCGGATCGTCGTCTTCCGGCCGATCTACGCCGTCGGCGGCCAGGACCTCGGGTTTCTGCCCGGGGACGCCGACGAGAAGATGAACCCGTGGGCGCAGGCCGTCTTCGACACACTCGAAGGTCTGGTCAGTGAGAACGTGCTCGACGAGGTGATCGACCGGGAGCTGCTGGAGGTCCTGCCGCTGACCCATATCCGTGGCCGTAGCCTGCACGACAGCTTCGTCATCGTCGACGAGGCGCAGTCCCTGGAGCGCAATGTCCTGCTCACCGTGCTGTCCCGGATGGGGCGTAATTCGCGGGTCGTGCTCACCCACGACGTGGCCCAGCGGGACAACCTCCGGGTGGGACGCCACGACGGGATCCAGGCGGTCATCGAGAAGCTCAAGGGGCACCCGCTGTTCGCCCATGTGACCCTCACCCGGTCCGAGCGTTCAGCCATCGCCGAACTGGTCACGGACCTGTTGGAACGCGGTTGACGCGGTCGTGTGCGCGTCGGGGTCCGCGACTCTACAATCATCGTCATGACATTCACCATCCGCCCCATGAGGGAGGGCGACTACCCACAGGTCGCGTCGATTCAGCAGGCCGGTATGGACACCGGCCACGCGACATATGAAGGTGAGACCGTCACGTGGGAGGAATTCACGGCCCACCGGCGTCCCAACCTCATGTTCGTCGCGGACGAGGACGGTGAGATTCTCGGTTGGGTCACCGGATCCTGGTACTCACACCGGTCCGTGTTCAGTGGTGTGGTGGAGGACTCGGTCTACGTGTCCCCGGACGCGACCGGCAGAGGCGTGGCGGGTGCCCTCCTGGACCACCTCATCGAGAAGTCCACGGAGGCAGGGTGCTGGTCCATCCATGCTGTGGTCTTCCCCGAGAACCCCGGTTCGATGAAACTGCACCGTTCCCGCGGCTTCAAGGAGATCGGTACCGCCCACACGATGGCGAAGATGACCTACGGTCCGATGAAGGGGAACTGGCGGGACATCGTCAGCTTCGAGAAGGTCCTGGAGGGCGGCCCAGCCCACCCCGAGTACCACGAGCGCGTCGTCAAGTCGGGCGAGAATGACGGGTCTGAGTCAGCTGAGACACCTGAGGCGTCCTGAACCTACGGCAGAAGCCCCGGTCACCGTGACGGTGACCGGGGCTTCGTGTTCCGGGGCAGGCCCCGGGGAACACCGGGGAGTGAGGACTACTCCACGGTCTCCTTGAGCTGCTCCTCGCGGGTGAAGAAGAGGATCGCTGAGGCGACGAGGGCGAACGGGACCAGCACGGTGAAGATCGGCACGAGACCGTCGTTGTAGCTGGTGATGATCGCCTCGTGCAGCGGCCCCGGCAGGGTGTCGACGAGAGCGGGGGTCAGGCTGTGGTTCTCGCCGGAGAACATGGCGACGAACTCGGCGGCCTTGTCCCCGAGGGACTGCAGCGCACCGGGCACACGGTCACCCATGTTGTCCTGCAGGCGGGAGGTGAACACCGAACCGACGACCGCGGAACCGACGGACATACCGATCTGGCGGAAGAAGTTGTTCGAGGCGGTGGCGGTACCGACCATGGTGACCGGGAAGGAGTTCTGGACCATGAGGACCAGGATCTGCATCGCCATACCGATGCCGAAACCGAAGACGAAGAGGGTCAGGCCGAGGTGGACCAGGCTGTCGTGGGTCTCCAGGCCGCCGAGCAGGAACAGGCCGACGGCGGTGACGACCATGCCGGCCACCGGGTACCACTTGTACCGGCCGGTCCGGGACACGATGATGCCGACGATGATCGAGGTCGGCAGCATGCCGGCGACCATCGGGATCATCATCAGACCGGCCTTGGTGGGCGACATGCCGTGGACCATCTGGATGTAGGTCGGCATGTAGGCCAGGGTGCCGAGCATGACGATGCCGATGACGATGCCGGCCACTGAGCAGAGCACGAAGTTGCGGTTCTTGAACAGCTCCAGCGGGATGATCGGCGCGTCCGCCTTGGACTCGGCGAAGACGAAGAGCGCGGCGCAGATGCCGGTCGCGATGATGAGACCGATGATGGTGGCCGAACCCCAGGCGTAGTCCTTGCCGCCCCAGGTGATGAAGAGGATGAGGCAGGTGGCGAAGCCGGCCATGAACAGCGTGCCCCAGACATCGAGCTTGGCACCTTCACCGCGCTTCGGGACGTGCAGTGCGAACACGGAGATGGCGATGGCGATCAGGGCGATCGGGATGTTGAACCACAGAGCCCAGCGCCAGCCGGGACCGTCGGTGAACACGCCACCGAGCAGCGGGCCGAGCACGGAGGACAGACCGAAGACGGCGCCCATCAGGCCCATGTACTTGCCGCGCTGACGGGCGGGGACGACGTCGGCGATGATGGCCTGGGAGAGCACCATCATGCCGCCGCCGCCGATGCCCTGGATGGCGCGGGCGACGATGATGATCCAGATGTTCGGTGCGAGGGCGCCGACCAGTGAACCGACGAGGTACATGGTCAGGGCGAAGATGAACAGCGGCTTGCGGCCGATCTGGTCACCCAGCTTGCCGTAGATCGGCAGGCCGATGGTCTGTGCCAGCAGGAAGGAGGTGATGACCCAGCTCTGCTGGTCGGTGCCGCTGAGCTCACCGACGACGGTCGGCAGCGCGGTGGAGAAGATGGTCTGTCCCAGCGAGACCAGCAGCATGCCCAGCATAAGGGCGCTGAAGACCAGCGGGACGTTGTTCTTGGTTGCGACCGCGGCAGTGTCCGTGGTCGCGGTGGACGCAGTCTGCGGCTGTGTCGCCTGCGTCTCCGTGTTGTTGTCCATAGGTGTCCTCGTCAGTGTTCTTCTTGGTCCAACAGTGTGGAATTGCGTGTGTCCGAAGTGCTCCTTGTGTCCCAGCCGTCCTGGTAACCGTCGGCGAGACTGGTGAGGTCCCGTCCGGCCTTCAGGAGCATCTCCACCCGGCTGATGTCGTCGGCGCTGTAGATCAACGGGCCGGTGACGATCACCTGCCGGAGGAAGGATGTCAGGAAGGTCGCTTCCTGCTCCACGGTGAGGTGGTGCAGTCGACGACGCTCGGGGAACGCGGTGAGATGTCGGCGGATCGTCTCCAGCGCCGTTCCTGCGAGCTGGTCGAACCGGTACAGGCCGGCCAGCATGAGGTACGGGGTCTCCTTGATGATCCTTCGGCGTCGGGCCTTGATCCTCAGGCTTGTCTCCCGGTCAGGGGAGAGGGTGAGTGAGGTGTCCGGGTCGTTGTCGACACGTTCCCCGATGTAACGGAGAATGTCGCGGACGACATTGTCGGTATCGGCGGTCGCGAAGACGTCGAGCTCCTCTGGATCGAGCAGCGGGACACCTGTTCCGGTCGCGACCTGGTCCTTCGACTCGAAGTAGTTGAAGAAGGTGCGGCGGCTGATGCCGGCTTTCTCGCAGATCTCCTCCAGGGTGACATGGTCGAAACCCCGCTCGAGGATCAGCTCAGTGCCGCAGTCCTCGATACGTAGTCTCGTTTCCCGGCGCTTGCGCTCCCGCAGGCCCGGGCAGTCGGTGTTTCTCTCAGTCACGAGAGTCTGTTGTACACCGGGTGCATTCTTGCACGCAATGCAAAATTGCCCTCAGTCCACCCGCGGACGGGGTTGTTCTCTTGCAGTGACTGCCGTTAACTGATAAAGGACTCCGGTCAGCGTTCGGCGGGAGTCTGCTGGTGGTGGCGCAGTGTCCACTGTTCACCCTCGCGGATCCAGAGGGAACTCCGGGCGACGGTGCCGGCGGCCCCGGAGGTCGTGTAGGTGAGGAGGAACACATCGGGTGCTATCTGTGAGGTCGTGATGTCGGCAGCGCAGACCTCGTCGACGGCATCGAAGCCGACCAGCGGAGACAGGGCGTCCAGGACGTCGTCGCGGGAGTGTCGCTGACCGGTGGCGCTGATTTCCGTCATCTCCGGGTGCAGCAGGCGGGACGCGAGCTTCCGGTCACTGCGCACCGCATCGGAGAGCAGGGCGAGTTCGCGGTCGACCACGGCGTCCGCGGTGGAGACGTCCCCGGTGGCGTCCCCTGTGGCCGCCGTCGGTGCCGGGGAGGGAACGCCGTCGAAGCCGGGGCCCTCCTGCGGAGCCTGCTTCTTCTGGAAGGCGGTGGCCGCGGCATTCGCGCGCTGGTCGGCGGCCTCGTTCATCGGGTGGCCTGCATGACCCTTCACCCACTCGAACCGGACGCGGCGTCCCTGCATCGCGGCGTCGATGGCCTTCATCAGGTCGACATTGAGCACCGGCCTGCCGTCGCGCTTCTTCCAGCCCTTCTTCTTCCAGCCCGGCATCCACTTCGTCACGGAGTTGATGACGTACTGGGAGTCGCACAGGACGAGGAGGTCCTCGTCCGCGCGCCCGGCGTCCGCGGTGGACTCCAGCAGGTCGAGGACCGCCTTGAGTTCGCCCATGTTGTTGGTGCCGTGCGGCCAGCCGCCGGCACGCCAGGTGTCGTCGTCGATGTACCAGGCCCACCCGGCGGGGCCGGGGTTGCCGAGAGCGGATCCGTCAGCGGCTGCGGTGATTGTCATGCGGTTCACCGTACAGGTGGGCCCGCAGGTAACTTCCGGTGGCTGAGGGGTCTGAGATGTCATCGCCGGCGACCTGTTCCGGGGTACCGGTGGCGACGATCCGCCCACCGTCCGCACCACCGCCGGGGCCCATGTCGACCACGAAGTCCGCATTGGCGATCATGTCGAGGTCGTGCTCGATTACGAGTACCGTCGCACCGCGGTCGCACAGTCGCTGCAGCACCTCCAGCAGGGTACGGACATCGAGGGGATGCAGACCGACACTCGGCTCATCGAGGACGAAGACGGCGTCCGACTGGTCGCGGTGGAGCTCATTGACCAGTTTGAGCCGTTGGGCCTCACCGCCGGACAGCGCAGGCGTGGCTTCGCCGAGGGTGAGGTAGCCCAGTCCCAGTTCGGCGAAGGCATTGAGCCGACGCTGCACCTTCTTCAGCCCCGGCACCGCCTCCAGCGCCTCATCGACGGTCATGGCGAGCAACTCCGGCAGGCTGACGCCCTCCCGGCGGTACCGGTCGGACGCGGGGGAGTACCTGGTGCCACGACAGTCCGGGCAGGGGACGTCGATGTCCGGTAGGAACTGGACATCCAGCGAGATCTGCCCGGTCCCCTCGCAGCGGGGGCACGCCAGGGACTTCTCCCGGGATCCGGTGTTGTAGGAGAAGTCGGAGGCGGTGAGCCCGTCCGTCGCAGCGTCCGGCAGACGGGCGAAGGCGGCACGCAGATCGTCCATCACCCCGGAATAGGTCGCGACAGTGGACCGCACGTTGATGCCGATCGGCGTCGCATCGACCACGTGCACGGTGGTATCCGCGGGGGCGTCGATACCGGTGACGTGGGGGACACGGTCACCCCGCAGTGCGGGAACCAGGGACTCGAGTACGAGGGTTGTCTTGCCGGAGCCGGACATGCCGGTGACGGCGGTCAGTCGTCCGAGGGGGAACTCCACGGTGAGCGGGTGGACGGTGTGTACCGCGGAGGTCTCCAACCGGATGCGTCCGTGGTCGAAGACGTCCGCTGACGCGGCACGGTCACGGACCAGGACCTCCTCCTCTCCGGCGAGGAAGCCGACGAGCCGGGAGGTGCCGGACGCCCGGAGGTCGGCCACAGTCCCCGTGGCCACGACGGTGCCACCGTTGCTGCCGGAGGCCGGGCCGATCTCCACCAGATGGTCCGCCCGGCGCAGCACCCGGACGTCGTGGTCGACGAAGACCACGGAATTCCCGTCCTCGAGCAGGTCGGCCATGATGCCGAGCAATCCGTCGACATTCGCCGGGTGCAGACCGATGGACGGCTCATCCAGGACATAGAGGACGCCGGTGGTGCGGTTACGCACCGCCCGTGCCAGCTGCACCCGTTGCCGCTCCCCGGTGGACAGGGTCGACCCCGCCCGGTCGAGTGAGAGATAGCCCAGTCCCAGACCGGTGAGTCGGCGGGCCATGGACTGCAGGGTGTCCACCAGACGCCGGGCCATCGGGTGCATCTCAGCGGGTAGGGCGTCCTCCACCCCGTCGGCCCAGTCCAGGACGTCATGCAGGGGGAGTGCGGTGACCTCGGCGAGGTTCCGGGTACCGGAGGCGGTGGTGATCTCCGGGGCGCGGGCGGCATCGGACAGACGCGTCCCGCCGCAGTCCGGACATACACCGGTGGACAGGAACCGTTCCACTTTCGCCAGCCGTTTCCCGGACTCGTCCGCTCCGGCCCGCTCCAGTTCCCTGAGCACGGTCAGCCGCGCATTGCGGAAGGTGAAATCCAGGTCGTGGACGCCTTTCACCGAGGTCACTGTGATGTGCTTCTTCTCTTCCGGCCCGTCGAGCACGATCTCCTTCTCGTCGTCGGTGAGTTGCGACCAGGGGACATCGGTACGCACGCCGAACTCCCGGGCGATGTCCGGCTGCACATTGAAGCCGAACATGTTCCACGGCACCACCGCTCCGTCATCCAGGGACTTCGCGGGGTCCGGCACCAGCGTGGCGTCATCCACGGTCCGCACTGCACCGGTGCCACCGCAGCGTCGGCACGCGCCTTCGGAGTTGAAGGCGAGGGCCTCCGCGCCGGGGGCGTGGACCTCGGCGCCGCACTCCGGGCAGTACAGGGGAGTCTCGGCCGCGACCGCCAGGGACGGCGGGACACGGTGCCCGTTCGGGCAGACATGGGAGGCGAGCCGGGAGAACATCAGCCGGATGACATTGAGCAGTTCGGTGGAGGTGCCGAAGGTCGAGCGCACGCCGGGGACCCCCGGGCGCTGTCTCAGCGCGAGAGCGGCTGGGACATGCTCGACGGCGTCCACGTCCGCCCGGGTGGACTGCGTCATCCGGCGGCGGGTGTAGGTGGACAGGGCCTCGATGTAGCGGCGGGAGCCTTCGGCGTAGAGGACGCCGAGAGCGAGCGAGGACTTCCCGGATCCGGACACCCCGGCGATGCCGACCAGCCGGTGCAATGGGATGTCGACGTCGATGCCGCGGAGATTGTTCACCCGCGCCCCGCGGACGCTGATGTGGTCGGGGAGAGAGTTCATCCACCCCATCGTAGGCCTCGCTCGTGTATCGTCGGTGAAAATAACTTTGACGGGGAACTCTTGAGGGGAACACCATGACAGATCAGTGGGGGCGGTCGATGCCGCACGGGCAGGGCCGGATGGCGCCGGGAATGCCGGGAGTGCCGGGGATACCGGCGATGCCGGTACGTGCCGACGGGCAGATGGTCGCAGCGAGGGCGGTGTCGTTGGTGCTCTGCTTACCGGGAATCCTGGTGACGGGATACGCCGCGCTGCTCATCTTCGTGTTCGCGGCGTGGGACCGGGAGGAGTTCGGGGGCACCGGTGTATGGGGGATCCTCGGCTTTATCCCGCTGGTCGTGCAGGTCATGGCCGTGATCTGCGCCGTGATGTCCTGTGTGAAGAAGGAGAAGAAGACGGTGCTGGTTCTCGCCGGGGCATCTGCGGCACTGACCCTCTCCATCCTCCTGCTCGTGGTCGTGGCCCGCGTCCTGGTGGCTGTGTGAGGACGTGGAGCGGGGTATGACACAGAAAAGCGCATGGCCGGCAGGAATGTTCCTGCCGGCCATGCGCCGGGTGGGCCCCGCCACTACGGGGCGGAGGTCAGTCAGTGACTAGTCGCGGTCGGTGTTGGCCATGGCCAGCACATCGAGGCGCTTGTCCAGCTCTTCCTCGGACAGCTTCTCCGGGACGAAGCCCATGTCGATGACAGTCTGACGGATGGTCTTGCCCTCCTTCAGCGCGGTCTTCGCGACCTTCGCGGCGGCCTCGTAGCCGATCGCGGAGTTCAGCGGGGTGACGATGGAGGGGGAGGACTCGGCCAGGGTCTTCATGCGGTCGATGGCTGGCTCGATGCCGTCGACGAGACGCTCGGCGAAGACGCGGGAGGTGTTCGCCAGCAGCTTCGCGGACTCGAGGACGTTGCGCGCCATCATCGGGA
>NHCFD04200__coassemble_532_pt1 | contig 12385 bp, 12 predicted proteins | sample NHCFD04200__metabat2_high_PE_017 | metagenome-assembled genome bin NHCFD04200 | reverse complement strand
CCACTCAGGACAGCTGCGCGAACGGATCAACGCACTCTAAATCGAGAAGAGCCAGATAACCACTGGTCACCGTCCCGCACCCACCAGAAAACGCTGCGGAACCCCGGAGCGGGATTCCATGGTGGTGCCAGAACCAGTTCGTAGATTGTTCCTCATCGGGCACAGAAGAGGTGCCCGGTGAGTTCGACTGAGAGCCCCTACCGCTTGACGGTCGCCGGACAGCGACCAGCACTGAAAGGACACCATCCTGGACATCAACAACTTCCTCGAGCCGTTCCACCAGTTCGGTCAGCACTTCCAGGAGGCCCCGGAGCAGGCCCGCCAGTTCGTCGAGCAGCACGCCCCGGCCCCGAAGGCCCCGGTCAGCGGCAGCAGCATCCTCGGTTCCTAGTCAGAGAGCCAGGTACGGGTCCCGGGACAGGCGCCCCCGGGAACACCTGCAGAACGCACAACGACCCCCGCACCATGACTGGTGCGGGGGTCGCTTGCGCGCGGGAGGGGTCCGGAACGGGCTCAGCCCTCCGTCGAGGTCACGGCGTCCGGGTTGTTGTCCTTGTATTCGGCGTCCCCCGCGCTGATCAGGACGCCGCCCAGCACGGTGATGATCGCCACCGCAGTACCGACCTTCTTCCAGTTCCGGGGCATCGGTTCAGGCCGGGGTCGGGGAGCCAGCGCCTGCGCGATCGCGGCGTCCTCGCTGGTGAGCAGGGCGGACAGCTCCCTGGTCTCCAACTGGTCCTTCTCCCACGCCGCGAGGGCTTTCCCGTCCCGGCTGCGGCAGTACAGCGGCCAGCCGAACCCGAGGGTGATGGCCAGACCGAGGAGCACCCCACCCAGGGCGTAAACCACCGAATAGCGGACATCGAAGGCACTGAAGACCGTCATATACGCACCGAAGGCGGCACAGAGCCACAGCACGACCGTGCCTCCCTTCCCCTGCTTCTTCACTTGGGCAGGTGCCGTCGGCATCGCGGGGGACGCCGCTCTCGGCGCCATGTTCGGCGCCATGTTCGGCATCGACGCCGGAGCTGCGGCCGGTGGTGTCGGCTGCGTCACCCGGAACGGGTTCTCGGGTCGTTGCTGGTCGTCCATGGTCTCTCCGTCTCTCCGGGACATCTGCCGCGCGTGGTGACGCGCCGGTCCTCATGTCCGTCGCTGACACTATCGCTGCGACGGACGCGGACGTCTCGAACGGGGGTGACGGGGGTTCGATTCTATCCTGAGGGGTAGGTCGACAAGCATGTCCGGGCAGACGACTGTCAGAGGGGGTGCCTGGCGTTCACTCCGGTGGAGGAGAATCAGAGGACCGGCGTTCCTCCCCGGAGCGCCACGGGTCCGACGAGAGGCGTCCCGATGTCCGAGAGATCTGCGTCCCGCTTCCCCCGGTGGCCGCTCATCGCGGGTGCTGCCGTGGTCACTGCTCTTGTCGCTGCAGTGGCCTTCGTCGGCTGGCAGCTGTGGGACGCGCAGCGCACCGAGGAGCGTCACCAGCGCGGGGAGAACCGGCACCGGCTCAGTGAACAGGAGGCGCTGACCGCCTGCGGGGATGCCGTCCGGGACGTCCTTGACACTCCCGATTCGGCCATGCTGACCGTCGGAGAGACCCGGGAGAACATGGGCTCCCGCGCCTGGGACATCACCGGACAGGTCACGGCGTCCGGCCATTTCGCCGAGGACGCCGTCCACTCAGGCGTCGCCGACCCGACGACGACCGAGGTCGCACACCGGTACCGCTGCCACGTGACCTCCGAGGGCGTGATGGTGGGATTCGGTGGGGACGCTGCGCGATGGGCCGAGGACGCCTTCGGCACCTTCGCCCCGGTGGAGTTCACCGGTACGGGGCCGCAGGTCATCGACCTTCCTGAAGAGATTCAGGACGCCACCGCCGGGATCATCAGCATCGACTACCGCGGCAGTGAGCGGGTTCTGGACAGTGATCATGTGACGCTGACGGCGGTGCGGGTCGGGTCTTCCGGCGAGTCGGACGCAGTGCTGCTGGACGGCCTGGCGGAGGCGCACAGCCGGAACAGTCGCGATAAGGCTTCGCCGGACACCTCACGTGACCTGTCCTGGAGTGCTTCCGACGGTCAGCTGGCCGGCCTGGAGATCAGCGGTGCGGGGGAGTGGTCCATCCGCGTTTTCCCGGTCCGTGACCTGCCGGAACTGCCCGACAGTGGTACCGGGACCAGGCACTTCCTCTACGGGGGACGCGGCGGGTGGCTGTCCGGGACGATCGGTCACACCCGTGGTGTCGGCGGTGGGCCGGGCGCCGAAGGCCCGGGGGCGACACTGCAGATTCTCGAGTACCCGGCGGGGGACGGGACTGCGGGGTCTGACGGCCACCGCAGGCTCGGAGATGCGGAGCCGTACTCCCTGCGTGGGGACGGTGATGACGGTGTTGTGCTGTCAGAAGGGCCGTCGTGGGTCATCGTCGAAGGTCGCGAAGCCTTCTGGCGGCTGGTGCTGCCGTAGGGGTGGGGGCTCCGGACCGGGTGCGTTAACTCAACTGGGTTGCGGTGAATTCAGCCTGAAACAAAGAGAGATTCAACATTTAACAGTCGTTCGGGATTCGGGGAAATAATCCAGAAACGAAGTGGGCTTAATCTTTCTCTACATGGCGGTCCTGACTACCGCCTCGTCAGAGTAGAAGAGGACAGAGAAATGGTGAGTGCCGTCATCTCGTCACTGCTGGGCTTGACCCTTGTGGTGGCTGGAGTGAGTAAGTTCCGTGACCTTGAGGCGCACGCCCGGGTTGTTGTCGGCTACAAGGTCATGCCGGATGCGGTGGCCCGGACCCTCGGTAAGCTCCTTCCTTTCGTTGAGGTGGCACTCGGGGCTGCTGTCCTCCTGCGGGTCGGACTCCCCTGGGCCGGGTACGGCGCCGCTGTCCTGTTCCTCGGTTATGCCGCCGGCCTGGTGGTGAACCTCGTCCGTGGCCGGACGGAACTCGCCTGCGGCTGTTTCGCCTTCGGGGAAGAGGATGCGCCCCACATCACCTGGTTCCACCCGGTCAGGGCGGGATTCTTCGCTGCTCTCGGTATCGCCTCGGCTGTGCTGTCGGCTCCCGGGTCAGCCGGTGATGTTGTCGCCGGAACTGCCGTCAGTGCCCTCGTCGTCGGGCTCGCCTTCGCCGCCGCGGCCTTTCTCGCGATTCTTCGCCCCGGGCGGATCGGCGTTGACTCTTACCTCGCCCCTGCCCGTGACGAGTTGATGCGGCGGCGCGCAGCCCTGCGCTGACTTCACCACCTCCTTCCGACTCTTCATCGATAACCGCGGTTCCTGGTCATTGCCAAGAGCCAGTGGTGGCTTCGCTGATCCTAAAAACTACCAGACTAAAGGAAACCCATGACCACAGTTCTTGCTGTCATTGTCGCAGTGCTCGTCATTGTCGACATCGCACTTATTCTTCTCGTCCTCGGACTTGCCCGTGAGATCGGCCGGATCCAGGTCCGTCTCGGACCCCTCGGAGCACGCGTCATGGATTCCGGACCGGAGATCGGGGATAAGGCTCCGGCTTTTGACGGTCTCGTTGACCAGTTCGACCGCGAGGTCACTGTCGCCGGTATCCGGCCGCGTCCGCAGCTGCTCATGTTCACGGGCCCGAAGTGCTCCACCTGCAAGGCCCTCCTGCCCGGTATCAAGGCCTTGGCCAAGGCGGAGAAGAACCTGGACGTCGTGCTTGTCTCTGACGGCACTCCGGAGGAGCACGCGGAGTTCCTCGCATCCGCCGGTGTCGGTGCCGAGATCAACTATCTCGACGCCCGCGAGGTCGGCATCGCCTACCAGGTCGGCACCACACCCTACGGCGTCCTGGTCGACGACGACGGCACCCTCGTGGCGAAGGGCCTGTGCAACAACATGTCCCACGTCGAGAGCCTGCTCAACGCCCTCGAGACCGCGACGCCCACGGTCCAGCACCTCTACTCCGACCTGGCTTCCGCCAGCTCCACGGACCGCGCCGCCGGATAACCGGACCCTCCACCCAGAAAGGCTTCGACCATGTCTGAAATGCAGTACTCGGACCAGGACCGACTCAACGACCACGCCGCCTGGCTGGCGGGAGAGGGCGGCAGCAAGATGAGCCGCTTCACCCGCCACCTCTCTGAGCGCACGTCCCGGCGCTCGGCGATCTCCCGTCTCGCCCGGTGGACGATGGGCATCACGGGTGTCGCCGTGGTCGCGTCCCTCCCGGTTACCCGTGACCCGAAGGCCAGTGCGCAGTCCGTTTCCGCGACGCCGAGCGCGCCGGCGTCCTCCGGCAACGTCACCCCGTTCGGCGACGGCGACGACCTCATCCTCACCTACGACGGCAAAGATCCCACGAAGTGCAACTACTGGCGCTGGTGCAACATGGACGGCACTCCGTGCACCTCCTGTGCCGGCGGCGGTATCGCCACCTGTGCCCCCGGGTCCAAGCCCGGTGCCGAGTACTGGGTCGGCTGCTGCACAAATCCCGATGACGGCAAGACCTACCTCATCGCCTACTACGACTGCTGCGGTGCGCCGGGCTGCTCCACCACCTACTGCGGTGAGCCGGACGCCCAGGCCGTCATGTACAACCCTGTGTCCGGCTCCTTTGACCAGGAGATCATCTGGTGCATCTCTGACGAGTCCCAGTCCTACACCTGCACCCTGTCACCGATCGTCGGTGAAGACTGTCAGACCCAGAAGGCGACCCGACCGCGCGTCGGCGCCGGATCCCGTTAGCCGGAACTGTCCGGCATCCAACCGGCACCTGACGCGAAAGAGAACCCCAGCATGAAATCCCTGACACAGCGTCGGTCGCTCGCCCTTGCAGCGACATCACTGACCACCGTGGCCGTCCTCGGCCTGTCGGCCTGTTCCTCCTCCTCCGATGACGGCGGTGAAGAGTTTGACGTCGCCAACGGCATCGACACCACCTATGACTTCCCCAACGTCCCCACGGTGAAGGACATACCCGAGGGCGCCGGCCTCGGCACCGAGGAACAGGAGATCGGAGAGGTCGGCGACGAACTCAACACTCCCTCGGTCGGCAAGGTCACTCCGATTGATCCTGACTGGATGATCACCGTGGAAAGCAAAGACAACGAGGCAATCTACAGTGCCATCGATCCGGAGACCGGAAAGATCATGACCCGGATCACCACCGGTCACGCCATCTGGGATGACGTCGTCCATGTCTTCACCACGGACAACGCCGACGATCCACAGGCCACTGCCTTCGAGGTCTGGGCACCCCGCGGATCACGCGGCCAGTCCGACTACACCGTCTCCACCTATTCCGGAAACCTCCTCGACCCGCAGGAGATCAACCTCCCCAAGCACGTCCGTTTCCACTCCCGTGAGGGTTCACACACTATCGCCGGCGGCGGAAAATATCTTGTCTCCTGGGACGATCAGCTCGTCGGCGTGCGCGTCGTCGACCTGGAATCCGGGAAACTCACCGGTGAGCTCCAGAGTGTCGGCTGCGGACCCTACACGTGGCCGGTCGGCAACAAGATCTACTCTGTCTGCGAGAACTCGAAGGAACTCCTCGAACTCACCATCGACGACGACGGAAAGATCGAGGAAACCGGACGAGAGAAGGTTCTCCCGGAGGACTTCACCGCCGCGCGCACCGCGAAATTTGCCCCGGAGAAAAAGCAGGGATTCCTCGTCAACGAGGCCGGCGACGTCTACGTCTTCGACTTCTCTGACGGTCTTCCTACTTCTGAGGTCAAGCCCGTCGGAAACGTGGGAAAGGACGGCGGACGCTTCGCCACGGAAAGCGCACAGATCACCCCGGACGGCTCCAAGTTCCTGGTCGCCTATACCGACACGGACATCCATCCCCATTCCGTCAACGGTGGCGACGAGGTCAGCTTCCGCATCTTCGACACCGCCACCGGTAAGGAAGACAAGCTCATCACCAAGGAGGACCTGAAGCTCGACTCTCTGGATTCCATCGCCTACAACGCTGACGCGTCCTTGATCTATGTTCTCGGCGACGCCAAACCCACCGGGGATGACGCAGAAGAAGACGCCGAACCGGTGACCACTCTCGTCAGCGTCGACCCCGCGACCGGGGACGTCAAGGAATCCGTGGAGGTCACGGGCAACGGTCGGGATGGCGTGTCCGGCCTCATGGCACCTGAAGTTCGGGAGGACAACTGATGCGTACCGCTGTCGATCTCGCGCGGGTGGCTTCCGGGCCACTCAGCCGGCCGTTGAGTCGTCGGGGTTTCCTCGGCGCGCTCGGACTCGCCGGTGCGGGAGTCGCACTTGTCGCCTGCAGTGACGGTGACAGCGGGTCGGGAAGTTCGGGTTCAGGTTCGACGGACACCTCCAACCGAATTCTTTTCGGTGACGACGAGATCACCGCGACCGAGAATGCGCGCTACCACTCGGGAAACACGGTCGAGGCCACCATTGCCGCGGTGATGGCGACTTTCACGGTCGACGGAAAACCGGTGATGGCCGCCGGTTACGCCGACGGCACCAACCCGGCGACTTTTCCTACCGGCCCTGAGATCCGGGCATCTTACGGTGACGAGGTGAAGGTCCGGCACGTCAATACGCTCGATGCGGAAACGGTCATCCACTGGCACGGTATCCATATCCGCAATGACATGGACGGTGCTCCGCCGTTGACCGGTGAAGCGGCTGCGGCCGGGGCGACGTTGGACTATGACTTCATCGTCGACCATCCGGGAACATACTGGTACCACTCCCATTCCGGGCTGCAGGCGGATGAAGCGATGCTGGGCGCCCTGATTGTCGAGGATCCGGATGACCCCTACCGGGCAGATGCCGACCATGTCATTGTTCTCGACGACTGGGTCTGCGGCCGTGACACCATGCCGTCCGATATTCTCGGTGGGCTCAATCCTGCACTCGCAGGGCATGCGGCATCCGGATCCGCGCATGCCCACCATTCCGGTGGGGCCACTGCGTCCGGCGCGGCGGCGTCTTCTGCCGCCGCAACTCCGCAGGTCCCCGAGGCAGCGAAGAAGCTCGTTGCCGGACCTTTCGCGGAGTCGAAAGAACTGGGTGGCATGGTCCAGCACATCGCCTATCCCACCCATCTGATCAACGGACGGTCCACCTCTGACGCGGAGGCGCTGTCCGGAAAGTCCGGGAAAGTCCGCCTGCGGATCATCAACGCTGCCGGAGAAACCCCCTACCGGTTTGCCGTGGCGGGTAAGACGATGACGGTCATCGAGACCGACGGTTTTGCTGCGAGCCAGGTCGAGGCCTCCTCGATCATTATCGGCATGGCGCAACGGATCGACGTCCTCATTGACCTGGACAATGAGGCGGTTCCATTCGTCGCCGTCCCTGAAGGAACCGGACGCCCGTCGCAGGCCGGCGCATTCGTCGCCACCACGGTGAAAGCGGACGGAGCCGCCGATCTTTCAGAATCTGAACTGAACAGTGCGGCTGAAGCGGCCGAACTGAAGAAAACTCCGCTGCAGGACAAGGATTTCTCCGCCGCAGATTCTGCGAAACTCGAGAAAAAGAACCCCGACCGCTCCTACAAACTCGAACTCATCCAGTCCGATGACGCCTACGTGTGGGGCATCGCCGGTGAAGACGTCGGGAAGATCACGATGAAGACCGGTGAACGGATCAGCATCGAGATGACCAACTCCACCGACATGTGGCATCCCATGCACCTGCACGGGCACACCTTCTCGGTCCCTGACTTCGGGGGACTGCGACGGGACACCCTCATCATCCACCCGAAGGAGACACTCACCTTCGAGTTCGACGCCGACAATCCGGGCGGCTGGATGTTCCACTGCCACAACGCCTATCACCTCGACGCCGGTATGACCACCAACTTCTACTACGAAAGGTAAGACCCATCATGACCACACTTCTTTCCCGCCGCTTCCGTACCGCCCGCGTCGCCACGCTCAGTGTCCTCGCGGCGTCCTCCCTGGTGGCTGCGTCGGCGTGTTCCTCTGACGATGACGGGGGCTCCGGAGAGACAGTCACCGTCACGGTGAAGGACATGGAGTTCGACCCCGCGTCAGTGACCATCAAACCCGGAGACACCGTGAAATGGGTCTGGGACGCGTCCCTGCCCCACGACGTGGTCTCCGATGACGGGGCACCGGTGGCATACAACTCTGAACTCATGACCGAGGGCGAGTACACGTTCACCTACGACGACGCCGGCACCTACGGCTACCACTGCACCCCGCACCCGACCATGACCGGGGAGGTGATTGTCGAAGAGTGAACCGCAGCTTGTCGGGTGGTGCATCCCGCACTCTCGCACTCATCGGAACCCTGATCCTCACTGCCGGAGGAACGACCCTCGCAGGGTGTTCCTCCAACCCGGACCCGGTTCACATCACTGTCCAGAATGTCGCCTTTTCACCGAAAGAGATCACCGTCAGCGCAGGTACCGAAGTCGGTTGGTACTACGAAGACGGCGGCACCTTCCACGACATCCTCATTGAAGAGCTCAACGTCGATGCAGGCTTCCGGCAGGAAGGCGACTGGGAATACACCTTCGAGACACCCGGGACATACCGGGTGACCTGTTCCATCCATCCGTCGATGATCGGCACGATCGTCGTCACCTGATATCAGGAGAAGACCATGTCCATCACCACACCGTCATCCACGTCGATGACTGAAGCCCCGCACCTGCGGTTGGCAGATGCCGCCACTGAAGCCGAACTGCGCTCCCGTTCCGTACCGGATATCCCGGACCAGCAGCTCGGCGACCACCCGGAGATCCGTCCCCGGATGGGCGCCCGGGTCGGCGTCCTCACCCGGGTCGGCACCACCGTTGCCGCGCTGGCGGCGGGTGCCGGCGCAGCGGCCCTCGTCGGATCCACCGCGGGGATCAGTGCCCACGGAGCGCTGACCGCCGGTGTCATCGCCACCGGCCTGCTCACCGCGGTCGCGGCCAACTGGTCGACCTGCGGTATGTCCGTCGCGGGAGTTGTCGCAGCTCCGAAGCAGGAGGGGCGTCCCGGCGCCTCCACCCCGGTCGGCCGGCTCTTCGCCCACCTCGGGGGCTCCCTGCTCACCTCCATCCCCACCGGTCTTGCCCTCGGCGGTATCGGCTGGCTCATCCAGTCGGTGGTCGGTGCGGGTTCAATGCCCTGGGCGGCTCTGCTCGGGGTGTGGGCCGTCATCGCCCTCGCCTACGGCCTGCACGAGTCTGACCTGGTCCGCATGCCGACGCCGATGCGTCGGGTCCAGCTGCCGCGCCACCTCCGTCGTGCCGGTCGACCGGCACGGGTGTCCTTCTACTTCGGGATGCTCATCGGTCCGGGCTTCATGATCTTCATCCGTTCCGCGGCCTACTACCTGCTCTTCCTCGGCGTTGTCGCGCTGGGAAGCCCGCTGCTCGGCGCGGCCCTCTTCGCCCTGGTATCGGTGGGTCGCTGTGGCCCGGCGGCGATGGCGATCATCATGCAGCACCGTGGCCGGACCATGGCTGATTTCCTCATGTCGTCGATGACCATGGACCGGATGGTCCAGCTGTCTGCGGGCATCGGTCTCACGGCCCTCGCAGGTTTCGCCGGTGTGGCCCTGATGTTCTGACCGGTTTCCCCCGGGGCGTTCCCCGGCCTGTGCGCATCACGCACCCTGAGGTTGGTCCGGATAAAGTCCGGACAACCTCAGGGTGCGTGATGCTGACATGACAGGTGAAGAGGAGCGCCAGTAACCACTAGAACGGCAGCAGCACCATCAGCCATGCCGCCAGCGGCCCGACGGCGACGACCACGCCGGAATAGATCAGCATCTGCCGGAAGAACTTGTCGCGGTGCTCGGCGTCCACGTTGGCCAGCACCATCGCACCGTTCGTGGAGAACGGGGAGACGTCCACCACCGTGGCCGCAATGGCGATCGCTGCGGCGGCACCGGCGACCGGCAGGTCACCGTTGACCAGGAACGGGGCGGCCATGGTGATCGCGATACCGATCGTGGCGATGGAGGACGCCAGCGCCGAGACCACACCGGACAGGTAGCAGAGCAGCAGCAGACCGATCATCGGCGCGCCCATCGAGGACATCTTGTCCGAGATCCAGTCGACCGTCCCGGCCGCCTGCAGTACCTCGATATAGGTCACCATGCCGCCGACCAACACAATCGTCGCCCAGGACACATTGTCCAGCGCCTTGCGGGACTCGACCGGCTTCATGATCGCCAGCACACCGCCGATCGTCAGCGACACCACACCGATGTCGAGCGCGAAGATGCCGGCCCCGATGACGAGTGCGGCCAGCCCGAGGATCGTCGCCCACTGGTACGGCGTCACCGCGCGTGTCGCGGTCGGAGCAGTAACGGTAGCGACGGCGGTCCCACCGGCCCCGTCGGCGTCCTCGGTGTTCTCCATCTCCTGCCGGATCTCGTCCATCTCGGCGCGGGCCTGCGCGCCGATGAGGCGGCGTCCTCCCAGGAAGACGAAGACGATGACGCCCATGAGGACGTTGAACACCAGGGCCATGAGGAACAGCGTCCAGGTGTGGCTGCCGAGGTCGTTGTTCTTGAGGAAGTCATTGACGTAGATGCCGTAGACACTCAGCGGGCTGAGCAGGCCGGCCATACCGCCGTGGACGACCATCATGCCCATCATCAGCTGGTTGATGCGGTAGCGGCGGGCGAACGGCACCGCCAGCGGGGAGATGACGCCGATCGCGAAGATCGCGCCGATGGACATGAAGAAGCCGGTCAGTGCGAAGAAGATCCACGGCATGACCGCACGGTTGCCGCGCACCGCGCGCATCGCCCAACGCAGGATGATGTCGATCGTGCCGTTCTGTTGGGCGAAGCCGAAGAGGTACGTCAGACCCATCAGCGCGATCATGAGGTCGACGGGGAAACCACCGAAGACCTGGTCGAAGACATCGCCGGAGTCTTCGGCGGCGTCGGTGAACTCGGGGACGGCCAGGGCGACGAGGAAGGCGCCGATGAGGCCGAGGATGCCGAGGTTGATGTTGCGCAGGGTTCCGAGCAGGAAGATCAGGACGAGGACGCTGATCGTCAGGGCGTGCATGGTGCAGTTACTCCCGGGGGAACGTGGGGGAGGCCGAGCTGCGGGGTCGCCGCGTTGAGGAGCCGGGTGTCGTCGGCGGCGCCGGGTCCTGGTGGGGACCGCGGGTCTTCATGGCAGGGTGGTGCGCTTCATGAGGACGCCGTCGGGTCGACTGTGAGAAATCGTAGTGCCGCCCTGCAGGACGCCCTGACGCGGGTCCTGTATCGGTACAGAAACCATGGGTGCTCGGAGTCGGCCGGGCCTTCAGCTGTTCCGCCGCAACCCATGTCCGCGTCTTGGGATCGCAGGATGGTTTTCCGAGAGTTTTCCATCCTGCGATCCCAAGATGCCGACATTGCATTGGACGGAGGAAGTGGTGGTACCTGGCAGAACCGTTGCCCCGCTACCGTGGACCCATGTCAGTCAGACTTGAGAACGTCGGCATCGCCGTCAGCGACCTGGACGCCACCGTCTCCTTCTTCACCGACCTCGGGCTCAGCCTCCTGGGCACCGACGAGGTCAGCGGGGAGTGGGCGGACACGGCCGTCGGGCTCGACGGCAACCACGCCCGGATCGCGCTGCTCGGCACCCCGGACGGGAACGGACGCATCGAGCTGTTCGAGTACATCCACCCCGCGGCGATCCCGACCGGGCCGACCCTCCCCCACGAGATCGGGATGCACCGCATTGCCCTACAGGTCGATGACCTGGACGCCGCACTCGAGGTCGCGGCCGGGCACGGGTGTCTGCCGCTGCGCGGGGTGGCCGACTACCAGGGCGTCTACCGGCTGACCTACCTGCGCGGGCCCGACGGGATCCTCGTCATGCTCGCCGAGGATCTGCAGCGTCAGACCCCGGCGGACCCGGACGAGTGACTGGGGAGTGACTACAGGTTCGCGATGGCGTAGTCGGCCTGTTCTGCAGTGAACCCCTCGATCTCGCTGGTCAACTGATTGCGGATGCCCTCCGGAGACATGTCCATGGTGTCCTGGTAGCCCTTCGCCTTCTCAAGCGCATTGGCGTTCCAGTCCGCATCGACGTTGTCCACGGCGTATTGGGCCTGCTCTGCGGTGAAGCCCTCGATTTCGCTGGTCAGCTGGTTGTAGATGCCGTTTTGGGACATGTGTGAGGTGTCCGAGTAGCTCTCTGCCTTCTTGAGGGCGTTTTCGTTCCAGTCTGCGTCGACGTTATCTGCGGCGTACTGCGCGGCCTCCGGCGTGAAGCCTTCGATTTCGCTGGTCAGCTGGTTGTAGATGCCGTTCTGGGACATATGCGAGCTCTCCGAGTACCTTTCCGCCTTGCGCAGGGCGGACTGGAAGTCGGCAGGGACAGAGTCGTCGGAACCGGCCTCTGCGGCCGGGGCGTCGACCTGCTCCCCGGCCTCCGGCGCGGAGACGGAGTTGTTGTTGGAGGACGCCG
>NHCFD04200__coassemble_514_pt1 | contig 12716 bp, 11 predicted proteins | sample NHCFD04200__metabat2_high_PE_017 | metagenome-assembled genome bin NHCFD04200 | reverse complement strand
TGGTAGCGGCGGATCGCCAGCAGACCGGCGAACTCGCCCTGCGAGCCGGCGTTCGGCTGGACGGAGACCGCGGCGTAACCGGTGATCTTCGCGAGCCGCTCCTCCAGGTCCTCGATGAGCTCGAGCCAGCCGGTGGCCTGCTCGGCGGGGACCAGCGGGTGGATGCCGGCGAACTCCGGCCAGGTGATCGGCTCCATGGAGATCGCGGCGTTGAGCTTCATGGTGCAGGAGCCCAGCGGGATCATCGTGCGGTCCAGGGCCAGGTCCCGGTCGGCCAGGCGACGCATGTAGCGCATCATCTGGGTCTCGGAGGAGACGGAGTGGAAGACCGGGTGGGTGAGGATCTCATCGGTGCGCAGGATGCTGTCCTCACCACCGAGCGGGCCGTTCTCCGGCTCGAAGGCGGAGGTGTCGACCGTGGTGTGGGCGCCGGCGATGACGCGGACCAGGGCGGCGATGTCCTCGTCGGTGGTGGACTCACCGACGGAGACGCCGACGTGGGTTTCGTCAACGAGGCGGAGGTTGAAGCCCTCGTCGCAGGCGGCGGCGACGATCGAGGCGGCATCGGTGACCTCGACGGTGACGGTGTCGAAGAACAGGTCGGACGCCAGGGTCAGGCCCTCACCGGTGAGGCCGACGGCCAGGGCGACGGCACGGCCGTGGACCTCGGAGGCGATGGCTCGCAGGCCGGCCGGGCCGTGCCAGACGGCGTAGAAGCTGGCGACGACGGCGAGCAGCGCCTGGGCGGTGCAGATGTTCGAGGTCGCCTTGTCGCGGCGGATGTGCTGCTCACGGGTCTGCAGGGCGAGGCGGTAGGCCGGGGTACCGTCAGCGTCCACGGAGACACCGACGATGCGGCCCGGCATCTTGCGCTGGTACTCGGCACGGCAGGCCAGGAAGGCGGCGTGCGGGCCACCGAAGAACAGCGGCACACCGAAGCGCTGGGCGGAACCCACGGCGATGTCGGCACCGGCCTCGCCCGGGGACTGGACGAGGACCTGGGCCAGCAGGTCGGCGGCGACGGTGACCAGACCGCCACGGTCGTGGACGGCGGCGATGACCTCGGGCAGATCCGCGCGGAGCTCACCGGTGGTGGCAGGGTTGGAGATCACGGCGCCGACGATCTCGCCGTCGAACGCGGCCACGGAGGCGGCGTCCACGGTGGTGATGACCACGGGGATGTCGGCGGCGGCGGCGCGGGCGAGGGTGATGTTGAGGCTGGAATCGTGCAGCGCCTCGTCCAGCAGGACGACGCCGCCCTTCTTCGCCGCCTTCGCGTTCTGGCGGGCCATCATCTGGGTGGCCTCGGCGACGGCGGTGGCCTCATCGAGGAGGGACGCACCGGCGATCGGCAGACCGGTGAGGTCCTCGACCATGGTCTGGAAGTTCAGCAGGGCCTCGAGACGGCCCTGGGAGATCTCCGGCTGGTACGGGGTGTAGGCGGTGTACCAGGCGGGATTCTCGACGATGTTGCGGCGGATGACCGCCGGGGTGACCGTGTCGTAGTAGCCGGCGCCGATGAGCTGCTTCTTCAGCGTGTTCTTGTCGGCGAAGCCCTTGAGGGTCGCCAGGGCGTCCTGCTCGTTGAGGGCGGGGGCGAGTCCGATCGGGGCGGTCTGGGCGATGGACGCCGGGACCGCGGCGGCGGCGAGGGCTGCGGTGCTCTCGTAGCCGAGGGTGTCGAGGATGGCCTGGGTGTCGGTGGCGTTCGGGCCGATATGTCGACGGAAATGGGGGGCTGCCATGTCTTCTTCTTCCTGCGCAGGGCTGAACCCCGACGCACGGAGGGTGCTGTGGATGGTAGTCCTCCCCACTCTGTCGATGGTGCCTGAGAGCTTCAGCATGACCACGCTGGTGTGCTTTCTAGGGTGCCTTTCTCCTTCGGCGGCGGGTCACGGACGACGGTGACCTGCTCTTTCCAGAGTTGCCTCACCATGGCGGTACGGGTGCCTGAGAGTGTCTGACGGGGAGGTGTTTGCTCCTACGGCGGCCGGTTGACGCCAGGGTTCCCTGACGCCAGAGCCGGCCTCTCCCACCACGGTTGCGAGCGGCGCATGAAGTTGTGGATCGTGCTTGAGTTCGTGCACGAGTTCGTGCGGGGGTCAGTATAGCCGGTGCGGTGAGGTGGAACACGCCGAACGCTGAGGCCTCCCCCGGGCGGCAACACGGACGATTGTCAGCACTTCTGAAGCCAAGTGAGAAATCGTACGCGAGCTCATCCGATCGCACCCGCAAAACCCCAGGTCACAGAATCTCGTCCCGACAGAAAGACGTACGATCCTCTGCAGATGTGCTGCGACCTCCGGAATCGTACGTCTTCCCCTGTCACGGTGGCCGACTGTCAGCCCCCGACCGCTGCCACCGCGCGGCTGGTACGACGCACTGGAGATCGTCCTGGTGGTCTGGCTGGTCACCGGCCCGGTGTGGCAGCTGTTCAGCCGACCGGCAGCGGAGCGCAGCACACCCCGGTAACAATGTAAGCATGACGAAACGACACCTCCGTAACCCCTTCTCCCGCTTCAGTACCCCGGAGCTGCCCACGGTCGGCCCCGGAGACACCGCCCTCGTCACCGGAGCCACCTCCGGCATCGGTCAGGCCACCGCGACAGCTCTGGTGAACGCCGGCTTCCGCGTCATCGGCACCTCGCGCGATCCGGGGTCCCTCAACTCCGTGGCGAACACCCCGGAGGGCGTCACCCTCATCCCCCTCGACCTCTCCGACCCGGCGAGCATCAACCGGCTCCCGGGTGAACTGGAGAAGGTCAGGGCAGGCACCGTCTCCGTCCTGGTCAACAATGCCGGCGAGTCGCAGAACGGCCCGCTCGAGGAACTCCCCCACGACGCGATGACCCGGCTGTTCCAGATCAACGTCATCGGCCAGGTCGAGGTCACCCAGAAGATCCTGCCCGCCATGCGTGACCAGGGTCGCGGCCGCATCGTCTTCGTCGGTTCGATGCTCGGCAGCTTCCCCCTGGCCCACCGCGGTTCCTACGGTGCGTCGAAGGCCGCGGTGAAGGCCTTCGGATTCTCCGCCCGCCGGGAACTCCGCCCCTTCGGCATCGGGGTCTCCGTCATGGAACCGGGCGCCATCGACACCGGCATCTCACAGCGCCGGACCATCTACGTCGACAGGAACGGCCCCTACGCCGACGAATTCGCCACGATGCTGAAGAACCTCAACGCCAACGAGGCCGAGGGCATCTCCGCCGGGATTGTCGCCGACGAGATCATGGAAGCGGTCACCGACCCCCGGCCGAAGCCGCTGTACGCCGCCGGATCAAGCGCCGGCGTCGCTTTTCCGGCGTCCCGTCTGCTCCCGCGGGACGCCATGCACGGGATCATCGCGAAGCGGCACGGCATCTGACTCCGGGTCACCGTCCGGACGATCCCCGTCGAAGCGACGGGAGTACAGCAGGTCACGCCAGGGAGATGAGGACACGGCCAGCAGCGCCGCCGCCATGCCGCCGGTGAACATGGACGCCCCGCTGATGACCGCCAACCACAACGGGCTTCCACCGCCCGGCCCCTGCACGACCATGGTGGCCAGTCCACCGATGACGCCGACCCAGCTGAAGGCGATGAACATCCGGTTGACGGGATGGTGCCGCGGGCCGAAGTACCCGCGCTCGGTGCCCGCCACACCGACCATGAACAGGAGCAGCTCGATGATGAAGAAGCCGTAGAACACGGCCGAGACATAGTCGGCGTCGAGGCGCTCGGCGACCCTGGTCATCGCGATGAGCATGAGGAAGGCCGCTGCAGTGGAGGTGAATCGGCGCAGCATGCACCTAGTGTGCCATGTCTACAACTCGAAAAGAACGTCCCCCGGTTCGCAGGGCTCGCCGGGCAGCAGACCCGTGGTCACCGCGTCCTGCTGCATGGCGATGACCGGCACCAACGGGTCGAAGCCGAGGCGTCCGAGCTGGCGGGGAGCGTAGGTGGTGATCCGCTCCCCCACAGTCACCTGCTGTCCTTCGGTGGCATGCGGAGAGAATCCGGTCCCGTCGAGCATGTCGGTGTCGATGCCGAGCTGGGTGTACACCGCGGTGCCGTCCTCGGTGACGATGAGGAAGAAGTGCGGCATGAGGCGCCGCAGCTCCCCGCTCACCGGGGCGACCACGGTGACGTGTTCCACGTCGTAGTCCGGGATCACGGCCACGCCCGCACCGAACGCCCCGGAAGCGAACCGGGGATCCGGGACAGACTCCAGTGGAGCCACGGTGCCGGGCATCGGGGTGACGACCTGGAGTACGGGGCCGTCAGGGACGACTGCGGGGGTGTCTGCAGCGTCGTCTGCAACGGGGGTGGCGAAGGGTTCCATGGGGGACAGCATATGGTCTCCTAGATCACTTCACCTGACAAACGCTCGGATTAAAGGGTTTCATACGCCGAGCGCGACCGGCAGGTGCCGGTTGCCGGCCCACTGGGACCAGCCGCCGACGAAGTGGCGCGCCCCGGACAGCCCGGCGTGCTCCATGAGAGCCAGGAAGAGTGCCGAATCCACTCCGGATCCCGAGTAGACGGCGACCTTCGACGGATCGACACCGTCCGGTCCACCGATCCCACGGCGTGCCAGCCGCTCTGCCACGATCTCCGGATCAGCGACACCACCGGTCTCCAGGAGCAGTTCGACCGGGAAGTTCACCGCACCCGGGACGTGCCCGGCGCGACGGTCGTGAGGTTCGCGGCGTCCGATGAACCGGCCCTCGCCACGGACGTCGACGAGCAGGTTGCCGGCCGCGACCCAGTCGTCGAGCTCCTCGAGCTCGATGGTCGGCATACCGCCGGAGGAGATCTCGAAGGTGCCGCGTCCCCGCAGGCAGCCGATACCACCGGCGACGTCACCGCCGGCCGCCTCCCATGCAGGAGTGCCTCCGGAGATGATCTTCACGTCCTCGACCCCCGCCCAGCGCAGCACCCACCAGGCACGGGCGGCCCAGAACATCCGGCCGGTGTCGTAGATCCGTACCGGCACGCCCGGGGAGATCCCCCAGTCGGTGACGTAGTGCTGGAGCATCGCCGGGTTCGGCAGCGGGTTGCGGCCGGTCTCCGGGGAGGGCGTGCCGGCGAGCATGCGCAACGGGTCACACCAGAAGGCACCGGGGATGTGCTGCGAGACGTAGGCGTCCCAGGAGGCGTTGTCCTGCGGCGCCCAGTGGGAGTCGAGGATGATCATCCGGTCGCCGCGGGTGGTGGCGGCGAGAAGGTCGTCCGCCGAGAAGAAGGGGCTCATGCCCGCCATCTTAGGAGGACGGGGAAAGTTCTGCCGACCGGCTCGGATACTCTGGCGCCATGGACTTCGTCGATCCGTCAGTCAGGACGGTCTACTCGGTACTGGACCTGACCGGTGTGGTGCTCTACGGGATGATCGGTGCGACGATCGCCCGTGCCCGCAACTTCGACTTCGTCGGCATCATCTTCCTGGCGATCATCACCGCCCTGGGCGGCGGCATGGTCCGCGACGTGCTCATCGACAACGGTCCCCCGGCGGCGCTGCAGGACATGCGCTATTTCGGGCTCGCCCTGCTCGGTGCTGCGCTGGCGACGGCCATCCACATGAACTCACGGTGGTGGGAGCTCTTCCGGGTCCACGGGGACGCCGTGGTCCTCGGTGTCTGGGCCGCGACCGGTTCCTCGAAGGCACTGGCCAACGGGCTGCCGTGGTCCTCCGCCCTGTTCCTCGGGGTGCTCACGGTCGTCGGTGGCGGCATGATCCGGGACGTGATGACCGGCTCGGTACCCGAGATCTTCGGCGGGGCGACGCTCTACGCCACCCCGGCGGCACTGACCGCCGCACTGATGGTGGGGATCTGGTCCTTCAACGAGTCCGGGGTGTCCGGGGACGTTCCGGTGCTGTTCATCGGCATGATCGTCGCCCCGGTGCTCGGCGCCGGGATGATGATCCTGTCGTACTGGCGGGGCTGGAAACTGCCCGGCACCCAGGACCTGTCCTGGGCCGCACAACGCAAGCTGCAGCGTCCGATGACGCTCGCCCGGGACATGGCACGTCGCCGCGGGCGGATGCGCCGGAAGAAGTGACCCGGCGCCGGCGTCACAGCCAGTCGCGCTCGCGGGCTATCCGCCATGCCTCGAAGCGGGTGGACGCCCCGGTCTTCCCCATCGCCGCGGAGAGGTAGTTGCGCGTCGTCCCGGACGCCAGGTGCACCTGAGCGGCGATCTGCTCGACCGACCCGCCGCGTCCCGCCGCGTCGAGAACCTCCGCCTCCCGCTCGGTCAGCGGGGATTCTCCGGCACCGATCGCCGCGGCCGCGAGATCCGGGTCGAGGTAGCGGCGTCCGGCGTGGACGGTGCGCACCCCGGTCGCGAACTCCGCCGCGGTGGAGGTCTTGCGGATGAACCCGGGCACTCCGGCGGCGAGCGCCTGCTTGAGCTGACGGGGACGCCCGTGGCTGGTGACGATGAGCACCGCGGCGCCTGCACCGGTGGTCTTCTCCCCCAGCCGCCGTGCGGTCTCCACCCCGTCGATCCCGCCGAGCTGCAGGTCCATGACCACCACGTCGGCGGCGTGCCCGGCATCCCACCAGTCCAGCAGTTCCTCGCCGGACCCGAGCGTGGCGAGGACGTCCAGGTCCTCCTCCAGCCCGAGCAGGGTGGACAGTGAGCTGGCGACGAGCGCCTCATCGTCGACGACGACCACGGTGATCATCACGCCGCTCCTCTCAGGGTGACAGTGAAGAGGTTACCGTCGCGTTCGGCGACCAGGGACGCCCCCGACGGCTCCGCACGGCGTCGGATCCCGGCCAGCCCGGAGAGCCGCTCGATGTCACGCGCTACCCCGTCATTGGCGACGGTCACCGTGTCCGGGGTGAGGATGAGCCGGACCCATGTGGCGTCCGCGTGCTTGACCACGTTGGTCGTCGCCTCCCGCACCAGCCAGGCGGCGGTCTCGCGCAGCGGTTCGGGCAGCGCTGTCGGATCCCCCTCGACCGTCAGGGTGATGCCCGCGGACTCCAGGAGCTGCCGGGAACCGGTGATCTCGGTGGAGAGGTTCACGGTGCGGTAGCCCTCGACCACGTCGTGCATCTCGGTGACCGAGGCATGCGCCAGCGACTGCAGTTCGGCGAGTTCGGCGTCCAACCGGTCGTCCCCGCGGGCGGCGAGCGCCCGGGCGAGCTCGGTTTTCACGGAGATCGCGGCGAGCCGCTGGCCGAGGGTGTCGTGGAGTTCCTGGGCGAAGCGGAGGCGCTCCTCACTGACCTGCAGTGCGCTCTCGGTGATCCGGGCACGGTCGAGCTGCTTGGCGATGTTCACGGTCCATGCCGAGAGCAGCGTCGTCATGAGGAGGAAGGGGATGAACAGGGACATCCACCACCTCTCACCGAGGACGACCGCGGTCACCACGGCGGAGACGACCGTGACGGGCCAGTGGTACGGCAGCCACGGCATCACCGCGAGCGGCATGATGAACAGCGAGACCACGATGAGCGGCAGACCGGCGTCGGAGATGCCGTCGGATCCCAGCAGCCACAGGAGAAGACCGACCACCCAGCAGGACGCCCCGAGGGCCGTCGCCGTAGGCAGCAGCCAGGGCACCTCGCGGCGCATCTCACGGCGCGGCGCGGTGGTGAATTCGGTGCGGAGTTCGAGGACTGCGACACCGGCGACGAGGAGGAGCAGGGACGCCACGATGTCGAGGGCCGTGAGCCACGTGGGCGGATTCGCGTCGTTGTCGGTGAACGCGACGACAGCCACGATGTACAGACCGAAGAACACGACCATCGCCTCGAGCGACAGCCGTGTGTAGACGGCGAGCTTGGCGCCACCGTCGAGGTCACGCCACATCCGGAAGGGGTTCACGGCACCCATTGTGTCAGTAACCCTCAGCTCCGGACGTCCCACTTCACGTACTTCGCACCGGCCCACAGGCAGACGACCGCCCAGGCGGCGAGCATGACCATCAACGGCCAGGTCTCGGAGAGGACACCGGTGAAGTCCAACGGGGCGGGGCCGTCCTCGGCGATGCGGTCGGTCATGGTGTTGCCGGCCCAGCCGTACTGGGAGAGGTCGAAGATCAGGGCGAAGGGGGTGCGTTCGATGATGCCGTTGACGCTGTCGGGGAACATCTGGCGGATGCTGCCCATCGAGGCGAACATGAGGATCATCACGGGCAGTGAGGTGATCTGGGCGGCCTCCGCGTTCTTCGTCATGCCGCTGGTCACCAGTGCCAGGCCGGTACAGACGGCGAGGCCGAGCAGGACGGCGACGATGATCGGGAGAATGTTCACCGGCCCCGGTGCGCCGAGGACAACCAGGGCGACGGCCATGACGACGGTGAACAGGACGGTGAGGACTGCGCCGGGGAAGGAGAAGGCACCGAGGATCTCCGCGTCGCGGGCCTCGCCGGTACGCAGCCGCTTCATCACCCCTTCGTCGCGACGGGTCGTGGCCATCGACAGCACGGTGTAGAACTGCACGAACATCAGGGCGAAGACCAGGAAGTACTCCAGGGCCATGGCTGCGGCGTCCGTGGTGCTGGCGTCGTCGGTCGCCCTGGTGACGAAGAACATCACCAGGCCGAAGCCGAGCGGGAAGACCGCGGCGTTGATGAGCAGGGTGCGGTTGCGGGCGAACTGGAGCGTCTCGGCGCGGGCGAGGGCCGTCGTCCGGGCGGTGACGCGGGATGCTGAACGGGGTGTGGTTGCGGTGGTCATGACGGGTGGTCCTTTCTAGTCGGTCTGGGCGTCCGCACCGGCGATGCGGTGGAAGACGCGCTCGAGGCTGGCGGGGCGGGCGGTGAAGTGGTCGAAGGCGATGCCCCGGCCGGCGGCCCAGTCGAGGAGCCGGTGGGTGTCCTCCTGCAGCCGGGTGGTCTGGATATGCAGCCGGTTGCCGTCACGGGTGACGAGCGCGCCGGGGAACTCGGGAAGGCTCTTCACTCCGTTGCCGGGCAGGGTCGCGGTGATCTCCGCACCTTCGGCCGCGACGAGGTCGTCGAGGCTGCCTTCGACGGCGATGCGTCCGGCGTGCATGATCGCGATGCGGTCGGCGAGCCGTTCCGCTTCCTCGAGATAGTGCGTGGTGAGGACCATGGTGACGCCGCGGGCCTTGAGCCCGGCGAGCAGTTCCCAGGTCCGGGCGCGGGACTCGGGGTCCAGTCCCGTGGTGGGTTCGTCGAGGAAGATGACGCGGGGGTCGTTGAGCAGGGCGCAGGCGAGGTCGAGGCGTCGCTGCTCGCCGCCGGACAGGGAGCCGACGCGGGTGGTGAGCCGGTGGGTCAGGTCGACCTCGGCGAGGACCTCGTCGGTGGGACGCGGGGCGGAGCAGGTGCCGGCCCACATGCGCATGGTCTCGGCGACGGTGAGTTCCTTGGGCAGCCCGCCGTTCTGCAGCATGATGCCGAGGTCAGGGCGGACGAGGTCGCGGTCGGTCTGCGGGTCGTGACCGAAGATGGCGACGCTGCCGTCGGTCGCGGCGGCGAGCCCCTCGATGACTTCGAGGGAGGAGGTCTTTCCTGCGCCGTTGGTGCCGAGGAGGCCGTAGACCTCGCCGCGGTGCACGTCGAAGCTGATGCCGTCGACGGCGGTGTAGGCGTCCTTCTTCTTACCGGCGGGGCGGTAGGTGCGGGTCAGGTCCCGGACCCGGATGACGGGATCGGTGGCAGTTGCTGTGCTCATGACTCCGATCGTGCCGGGGACGCGTCGACGCTGGTAGAGGCGTTTGTCACCGGTTGTCGCGCATCTGTCACGGGGTTTGAGTGACAGGTGTCATGGGCCGCGTCGATCGGGTGGATCTTTCTTTGTCCACAGGGGCCGAGTTGTCCACAGACTCCTGGGCTTTTGTCGTCTGATCACCGGGTCTCCTCAAGCGCCACCGATACCGTGAGCATCGGGACCTCCACCTGGAGCGGACCGACGATCTCACGGGAGGGGAATGCACGTGGACACCACCGAATGGATAGCACTGGGGCAACTCATCACCGCCGTCCTCGGCATCGCCGGCGTCATCATCACGCTACGTCTGAACACGAGAGCGGTCAGGCTCAGCGCCGAGGCTCTGGCATTAAGTGTCGAGGCCCGGAACCACCAGACCGACTCCGATAACCGGGCACACTGGTGGCAGCGCTACGTCTGGGCGGAAGAACTCCGACAGCGAAGAAACAGAAGCTTGCAGCAGCTGGGATGGAGACATCTCTCGGTACTGTTGACCAGCCCTCTGGCCACGTCGACTGAACAAGACATCATTCTCCTCATAGCCATGCAACGTGCGGAGATGGAATGATGGAGAACCACACAGGGATAAAGGAGAAGCACATGGCCGACGTCAGCCACATCGATCCCGAGGAAATGGCGGTGCGTAGGGCCGCTGCCCAGACCGCAGTGACCGCCAGCAGGTACACCGGTGACATCCTTCCGCGGAGAATCTACGAACTCGCCGGATACCCGGTACCGGACAACGCCACCGATGAAGTCCAGGAGAATCCGGACCGGGAAGTCCCGCTCTTCCACTAACCCATCACGCTGACCTGCGTTGATGTCAGTTCGTGGTCACAGCTGCACGTGGGCCGGGGGATCCCCGCGCATGGCCGCTTCCACTGGCAGGAAGCTCCCCGGATACCTCCGGTCGGATTCCACGGTGGTGCCAGAACGACGGTCGTGGATCCCTTCTCCTCGGACGCCGGGCAGCGGCGTCCCTCCACAGGAAAAGTCCTCACCATTTGAGGCACGCCGGGAGGGCCGGAGCGTACTTCAGATGGTGAGGACTTCAGGACCCAGGGTCAGGACGGACGGTGTCAGTCCTCGTGGGCGACAGCCTCGATGACCAGGGAATCCACCCCGTCGGCGAGGTGCGGGTCAACGTCGACCTGCACCGTGTCGCCGTCGCGGACCTCACCGGCGAGCAGCTTCTTGGCCAGTGCGTCCCCGATCGCCTTCTGGATCAGGCGACGCAGCGGGCGGGCACCGTAGGCCGGCTCGTAGCCACGCTCGGCCAACCAGCCCTTCGCAGCCTCGGTGACCTGCAGATCCAGACGACGGGCGGCCAGCCGCTCGGCGAGCTGACGGACCTGGATCTCCACGATGGACTTCAGCTGCTCGGCGGACAGGGACTCGAAGATGACCACGTCGTCGAGACGGTTGATGAACTCCGGCTTGAAGGCACGCTTCACCGCGTCCATCACCTGCTCGTCCGTGCCACCGGCACCGAGGTTCGAGGTGAGGATCAGGATCGTGTTGCGGAAGTCCACGGTCCGGCCCTGGCCGTCGGTCAGGCGTCCTTCGTCGAGGACCTGCAGCAGCACGTCAAAGACATCCGGGTGCGCCTTCTCGACCTCGTCGAACAGCACCACGGTGTACGGGCGGCGCCGCACGGCCTCGGTGAGCTGTCCACCGGCGTCGTAGCCGACGTATCCGGGGGGAGCACCGACGAGTCGGGCGACAGAGTGCTTCTCGCCATACTCGGACATGTCGATCCGGACCATGGCGTGGTCGTCGTCGAAAAGGAACTCCGCCAGCGACTTCGCCAGCTCGGTCTTACCGACACCGGTCGGCCCCAGGAAGAGGAAGGAACCGGTCGGACGGTCCGGGTCGGCGACACCGGCCCGGGAGCGACGCACCGCGTCGGAGACCGCGGTGACGGCGTCCTTCTGACCGACGACGCGGCCACCCAGCACCTGCTCCATGGCGAGCAGCTTCTCGGTCTCACCCTGCAGCATCTTGCCGGCGGGGATGCCGGTCCAGGCGGCGACGACCTCGGCGATGGTGTCCGGGGTGACCTCCTCGGTGAGCATGCGCTCCTCCTCGGCCTTGGCGGCGGACGCCTCAGCCTCGGCGAGCTCCTTCTCCAGCTCCGGGATCCGGCCGTAGCGCAGCTCGGCGACACGGGCGTAGTCCCCGTCGCGCTCGGCGATCTCGGACTCGGTCTTCAGCGAATCCAGTTCCTCCTTGAGGGAACGGACCGCGTCGATGGAGCCCTTCTCGTTCTCCCAGCGTGCAGTGAGCCCGGAGAGCTTCTCACGCTCGTCCTCCAGCTCTGCGCGCAGCTTCTCGAGACGGTCCTTGGACGCGTCATCGGTCTCCTGGCTCAGCGCCATCTCCTCGATCTCGAGGCGACGGACGATGCGCTCGGCGTCGTCGATCTCCTCAGGACGCGAGTCGATCTCCATCCGCAGCCGGGACCCGGCCTCGTCGACGAGGTCGATGGCCTTGTCCGGCAGGAAACGGCTGGTGATGTAGCGGTCGGACAGGGTTGCGGCGGCGACCAGGGCGGAGTCCTGGATCCGGACGCCGTGGTGGACCTCGTAGCGCTCCTTGAGGCCACGGAGGATACCGACGGTGTCCTCCACCGTCGGCTCACCGACGTAGACCTGCTGGAAACGACGCTCCAGGGCGGCGTCCTTCTCGATGTACTTCCGGTACTCGTCGAGCGTGGTCGCGCCGACCAGACGCAGCTCACCACGGGCGAGCAGCGGCTTGATCATGTTGCCGGCGTCCATCGCGGAATCACCGGTGGCACCGGCACCGACGATGGTGTGCAGCTCGTCGATGAAGGTGATGACCTCGCCCTCGGCCTCCTTGATCTCGTCCAGGACGGCCTTGAGGCGTTCCTCGAACTCGCCGCGGTACTTCGCACCGGCGACCATGGAACCGAGGTCGAGGGAGATGAGCTTCTTGCCGCGCAGCGACTCGGGCACGTCGCCGGCGACGATACGGCGGGCGAGGCCCTCGACGATGGCGGTCTTGCCGACGCCGGGCTCGCCG
>NHCFD04200__coassemble_509_pt1 | contig 12789 bp, 11 predicted proteins | sample NHCFD04200__metabat2_high_PE_017 | metagenome-assembled genome bin NHCFD04200 | reverse complement strand
CCGCGAGAAACTCATGACGCCGGGGAGGAACTCATGACGCGGTGTCGCACCGGAGGACGCCGGGGCGCCAGTGCGTCAGAACTCAGGGTGGTAGTGGCGGCGCGTGGTGGAGGGACCACTTCGTGCCCAGGCCTGCGGCACGGCGTCCGCGATCTTCGACGCCGAAGTCGGGGCGTAGCCGTCCGGGGTCTCTGCGGCGACGGCGGCGGCGATAGCGTGCAGCGCCACCGCCTCGGTAGCCGCACCGGTCGCCTGACTCACGTGGTATTTCGCCGCGAACTCCGCCATGAGTGCCCCGGTGATCCCGGCGAGGACGTCACCGGACCCTGGCGTGGCTCCCCAGGAGGTGCCGGCGTCGATGCAGGTCACCCTGGTTGCCCTCACCGTGCCGTCCGGGTCCAGGTCAGGACGCTCCGCGATGACGGTGTGCCGTCCCTTGAGCAGCACCGTGCAGTGCAGTGCCGAGGACAGCGCCACCACAGCACCGATGCAGTCGGTGTCCGGGTCGGGGATGTCGACGGACTCCGCAGACACCGCGTCCGCCAACCGCCGGAACTCTCCGGCGTGCGGGGTGAGCAGTGTGGGACGCTCACCGCGTGCCACCAGCGACTCGCGCAGGTCCGGGCGCTGCGCGAGCAGGGTCAGGGCATCGGCGTCGATGAGCAGCGGCTCAGGGCGGGACAATAGTTCAGCGAGCTCCGCGGCGGCGTCCTCGTCCGTGCCGCGCCCCGGGCCCACCACCCACGCCTGCACCCGGCCGGTCTCCGCCACCGACGGGGACCAGATGACCTCCGGAGTGGCGCGCAGGACCTCCGGGGAGCCGCTGCCGACGTAGCGCACCATGGCACTCGTCGCCCGCACGGCACCGGTGGTGGCCAGCACCGCCGCCCCCGGGTACCGCGAGGAGCCCGCACACACGCCGACCACGCCGCCGGTGTACTTGTCGTCGTACGGTCCCGGTTCGGACGGCCCGGCGAGCTGTGCGGCATGCAGGTCCGGGGTCTTCAGACCGGTGGCTGAGGCGTCCCAGCGTCCTCCGTGGTCGATACCGCCGTGCGTCCGGCGCGGATCGGCGACCGGCTCGACGGCCTGCGAGAACCCGACATGCACGCCCGGTTCAGGACGCCACCATGCGTCGATCTTCGCCAGTTCCGCACCGATGGAACGCCCGTCATCCAACGCAGGATCGGACAGCAGCACCTGCCCGCAGAAGGCGTTCACCGCGTGCGCCCGGCGCCAGCCGCCGAAAGTCACGGTGACGTCGGCGATGGCGTGGGACAGGAACGGCACCTCGCGGTCCCCGAACGGATCAGGGGCCTCGACCGGGTCCGGCACGGTACCGGTGTCCGCGTCGATCCCGGAGGGCACGTCGACCGACAAAAGCGGAAACAGCCACCGGTTCGCCAGATCCAGCACCGTCGCCGACCGCGGGTCCACTCCCCCGGCGCCACCCATGCCGAGCACCCCGTCGATGAGCAGCCGGTAGGGCGCGGGACGCTGCGTCCACAGGTCCCCGTAGTCCACCACGGCGCCGCCGGCCGCGGTGAAGGCGTCCAGCGCGTCCTGGTGGACCCGCACATCCCCGGTGTCCCGGTCACGGCCGAGCAGTACGGCGTCCACCGTCCACCCGTCGGCGAGGAGGTCGCGTCCGGCGTAGAGGGCGTCTCCCCCGTTGCCCCCGCCGCCGACAGCGAGCAGGACGCCGGTCTGCGTGTCCATGACGGGCTTCCGCTCCAGCATCATCCGTGCTGCGGTCGCGACCCCGGCCGCGGCGGACTGCATCAGCTCATCGGTCCTGGTCTGGGCCTCCAGCAACGGCTGCTCAGCCTGGCGGATCTGGTCGACGGTGAAGACTGTGGAAGTGTCCATGGAAGTGTCCATGTCACCCACGGTACTGACACCGTGCGTGGCCAGCGGCCTGACAGGTTTCTGCCATCCCCCGGGGCTATTCTCCGGAGTCATGTCCGCCACTACACTGACCCGCATGCCCACGTCGCCTGCACCGGGGACGGTTCCGCCCACCCCGGTGCGGACCCGCCCATGGACCTGGGTGGCCCTGGTCGGTTACCTCGCCGTGGTCGTGGCGCTGACCTGTCTGAAGTCCTTCTACACCATCGGCACGCTGTGGAAGCCGGAGAACCAGCGCGTCCGGGAGCTGCGGCTGCAGCCCTTCGGCATCATCGCGGACGCCTCGAACCCCTTCAACGCAGCCTTCGACATCCTCGGCAATGTCGCCTTCTTCCTCCCGCTCGGCATGCTGCTGGCGGTGATCTTCCGGAAGGTGTGGCCGGCTGTGGTCGTCTCCGCCGGGCTGAGCGTGGCCATCGAGGTCGCGCAGTACGTCTTCTCGCTGGGACGCACCGATGTCACCGACCTGATCTGCAACACGGTCGGTGCACTAGCCGGCGCACTGATCACCGCCCTGTTCCTGCAGTGGTCGACCACCGCCGCCCAGCGTTGGGCGCGGACGGTGACGGTCGTCGTGCTGGTGACGGTGGTCGTCTTCGCGGTGCTGGTCATCCTCGGCCCGGCCCTGTCCGGCGAGGCGCAGCCGCTGGACGAGGGGCCGGTCCTCTGACCCTGTGATCTGACGCTAGTGTGACGGGCATGGATCTCATGGCCCCGTTTCTGGCGACCGACGCCGCCTCGCCCCGCATCACCACCTACACCGACCGGGGGCGGATGGAACTGTCCGCGGCGACGGCGGCAAACTGGGCGGCGAAGGGCGGTAACCTCTTCGCCGGTGAGCTCGGCCTGGGCCGGGGGGACGTGGTCGTGGTGGACTGCCCGACCGACTGGCTCCCCGCGGCGCTGGTACTGGGCTGCTGGCAGGCCGGGGTGGCGGTGTGCTCCCCCTCCTCCCCAGCGGCGGCGGACGCGGCGGCAGTGATCACGACCGACCCCGCGTGCGACCTGGCCGACGAGGTGCTCCTGGTCTCCACAGACCCCTTCGGACGCGGCGTGGCGGAGTCCGGCGGCGAGGTGCCCTTCGGGGTGACCGACCTGGCTCCGGAGCTGCGGGTGCAGGGTGACCGCTACGCGGGCCTGGCCTCCGGGGCGGACGCGGTACTCCTGGTCGACACCACCGGTGCGCAGGTCACGGGCACGGAGCTGCAGGACCGCGCATCCGCCCGCGGTGAGAACGTGCGCGCGGTGACGGCAGGATGGGTGGACGCCGACAGTCTCGTCGACCGGCTGCTCCCCCTGTTCGCCGGTGGTTCGGTGGTGCTGTCCACCGACGGGGACGCCGACCGGTTGGCCCACCTCGCCGAGGTCGAGAAGGGCGTGGTGGGGTAACTACTCGACGGCGATGAGGGCGTCCAGCAGGAGCCTGGCCTGGGACAGGGGGTGCTCCGGGAAACGGTCGTCGTAGGCCCGGTCCTCGGCAAGGGTGGCGAGCAGGTAGCCGTCGGCCGGGGTGAGGGCAGGGTCGTAGGGGTCGACGTACCAGCCCTCGAGGCCGTCGTCGCCGATGCTGATCTCCCCGGCCCGGCGCTTGAGGTCCATGACCGCGGCGTCGCGCATACCGGCGGTGCCGGTCTCGGTGAAGAACCCCTGGAGCTGCCAGGGTTCGAGGTACTCGCCGTTCTCCACGGCGACGTGGAGGGTGAGGTTGTACTGCATGCCGGAGCCGGGTTCGGCGTCCTGGGGCGGGAGGGTCTTGACGACGGTGTAGACGATGAGGTCGCCGACCGGGGTCTCGCCGGCGTCCGCCTCGACGAGTCCGGCGTGGAACTCCCTGAGATTCGGTCGGATGCCCGCGATGACCTCGTCGCGGTCGACGGGCATCATCTGGGAGTCGAGCGGGGCGAGGGTGACCACGGCGTTGCTGCCGGCGAGCTGGTAGCCGAAGGCGACGGTGCCCGGGGCGTCCTCCGGGAGGGTGTTGAGCACTTCCCAGTGGGACGGGAGGTGGAGGGTGCGGCCGGTGTCTCCGAGGGTGATGTCCATGGGTTCCCAGGGTACCGGGACGGGGGTCGGTGGCCTGTATATGATCCTCCTACAGGGGATCAGGCCCCTGCCGCTGACAGAGGACGCCATGCCGACGAACATCCCCTTCACCAGCAATTACCATGATCTGTCGAATACCGACGGGTACCAGTTCGAGTTCCACTGCGACCGGTGCGGCAACGGCTACCGCTCGGCGTACCAGCGCAATGTCGCGGCCACCGGGCAGCGGGTCGCCCAGGGGCTGGGAAACCTCTTCGGTGGCCGGTTCTACGGCGTCACCTCTGCGGCGGACCGGTTGCTGGACCGGTCGACGAACTCCGAGGCGAAGGACAGGGCCCTGAACAAGGCCGTCACGGAGATCTCCCCGCATTTCCACCAGTGCCGTGGCTGCGGGGACTGGGTGTGCGGTGACGTGTGCTGGAACGAGCAGGTCGGCCAGTGTGTCCGGTGCTCCCCCGTCGCGTCCGAGGAACTGGCGCAGCTGCAGGCCGAGGCGCGGCGGTACCAGGTCCGGGACAAGCTGCGTGAGGTGGACCTGACCTCGGAGATGACGCTCGACGAGCAGTCCCACCCCCGCTGCGGGTCCTGCGGGGCACAGTCGCACGGCGGGAAGTTCTGCTCCTCCTGCGGATCGGCTCTGTCGGTGGAGGTCACCTGTTCCTCCTGTTCCCACACGAATCCCGCAGGAGCGCTGTTCTGCTCGCAGTGCGGGACGGGGCTTGTGTGAGGCGTCCGGCGGCGCGTCAGCGGACGTCGACGCGGTGGTTGCGCCACAGGCCCACGGCGGAGAGGGCAGCGAACCAGGCGATGATGATGAGGTAGCAGACCGCGGTGCTGAGGCCGAGGCCGAGCGGGTCTTCACCGTAGAAGACCTGGTTCATGCGTTGCACGGGGGCGATGGCGGCGAGCGGGCGGAAGATCCCGATGGACTCCGCGGCAAAGCCGATCATCCCGTCGATGACCAGCAGCCAGGCGACCGGCACGGCGACGGAGGCCACCTGGCTGCGGATGACGCAGGCCAGACCGACGCTCATGGCGGCGAAGAGGACGGTGGCGATGAATCCCACGTAGAGGATGTGCGGGTCGGTGCCGAGACTCAGCGTGCCGCCGAGGACTGCACCGATGCCGATCGCCAGGACTGTGCCGAGGACGAAGGTCACGGCGGTGAAGACGGCGGTGACGATGATCTTCGCGGTGACCCACTGCCAACGACCTGCCTGGGTGAGGAAGGCCTGGGCGTGCATGTGGCTGCGGATATCGCCGGCGGTGGTGGCCGCGGCGAAGACCACGGCGATGAGCTGGAAGATCGGCAGGCCGGAGAAGAGGGTGCTCCAGTCGAGGATGAATGTGTCTCCGCCGAACATGCCGATCAGGGTGACCGGGCCGAAGAGGGAGCCGGTGAGCAGGATCGCGTAGACGAGGCTGGAGCGCAGGCTGAGCAGCTTGGTGTTCTCGGCGCGCAGGGCGTTGGTGAGTGACATGATGACTACTTCTTTCCGGCGAGTGCGGTGGGGACGGCGGATGTGGCGGATGTGGCAGATTCAGTGCGGTACTCCTGGGCGTCCGCGGTGGCGGCGAGGAAGCGGGCCTCCAGGTTGGCGGTCTCGGCGCGCAGCCCGGTGACCGGGACGGACGCTGTGAGGGCGATCTCGGCGACAGCGCGGCGGACCTCGGCGTCGGTGGATCCCTCGGGAATGTCGACGGTGAGTGCTGCGGTCTGTGCGGATCTGCTGTCCTCCCCCAGCCCGAAGGACGCGGTGAACCCGGCGTCCCGCAGCCGGGTGGCGAGGGTGTCGGTGAGGCGGGCGTCCGGGGTTTCGATGAGGACGCGGGCACCGCCGGCGAGGAACTCGTCCATGGAGTATTCGCCGATCATGCGGCCCTTGCCGATGACGACGAGGCGGTCGGCGGTGAGCTGCATCTCGGAGAGCAGGTGGGAGGAGACGAGGACGCTGCGGCCCTGGGATGCCAGGGCGCGGATGGTGTGGCGCATCCAGCTGACGCCTTCGGGGTCGAGGCCGTTGACCGGCTCATCGAGGATGAGGTGCTTCGGGTCGCCGAGGAGGGCGGCGGCGAGACCGAGGCGCTGCTTCATGCCGAGGGAGTAGCCGCCGACCTTCTTCTTCGCGGCGTCGGTGAGGCCGACGATCTCGAGGCATTCCTCGACGCGACGGTCGGGGATGCCGGCACCCCGGGCGAGGACGCGGAGGTGGGAGCGGCCGCTACGGGCCGGAGTGAACCAGGTCGCGTCGAGGAGGGCGCCGGTGGTACCGGGCTTGTCGGCGAGGGCGGTGAAGTCGGCTCCATCGAAGGTAACGGTGCCGGAGGTCGGCCGGTCGAGACCGAGGATGCAACGCATGGTGGTCGACTTACCGGCGCCGTTTGGGCCGAGGAAGCCGGTGACGGTCGAGTCGGGGACAGTGAATGAGAGGTCTGCGACGGCGTGCTGCCTGCCGTAGCTCTTGTGCAGGTCGGTGACGGTGATCATGGACTACATGGTCGTCGCCTCTGCGCCTGCGATCATCGGTCTGCGGGCTGATTGTGCGGTGGTGGGTGGTGCGGGTCGGTCATACCTGGGTATGACGGCGATGAGGACGTCCATCGCCTGGGCATCCCTACTCCCCGTCGAGCACATAGGCCGGGTCCACCAGTCCGTGCCGGAAGGCGAAGAGCACCGCATGGACCCGGTCGCGCGAGCCGGTCTTCGCCAGCACCCGTCCGACATGCGTCTTCACAGTCGGCAGGGACACGAACAGCCGCGCGGCGATCTCCTGGTTGGACGCCCCGGTAGCCATCAGCACCAGAATCTCCCGCTCACGTGGGGTCAGGGGATCCACGAGACCCAGATCGCCGTCCGGGCCCGGCGCCGGGACATCCGATGACGTCGCGATACCGCGGCCTACATCGGCACCGCCGAGGCCACCCGCTCCGACATCTGTCCAACCTGCCCGCACCTGACGCAGCAGCCGCGCCGTCGCCTTCGGTGAGATCACCGCCGAGGCCTCCCCGACCGTCCGCACCGCGTCGATGAGATCCTCAGGGTCGGCGTCCTTGAGCAGGAAACCACTCGCCCCGGCGGTGATGGAGTTCATCACGTACTCATCGTTGTCGAAGGTCGTCAGCACCACCACCCGGGTCGGTTCCCCACCGGGACCCAGCACCCCGGCGTCTACGATCTGCCGGGTCGCGGATATGCCGTCGAGATTCGGCATCTGCACGTCCATCAGGATGATGTCCACCGGCTGCTGCGTAGCGCACCGCACCGCGTCCACCCCGTCGACGGCCTGCCACGCCACCTCGATGTCGTCCTGGGAATCCAGCACCATGGCGAACCCGGCACGGACGAGCTGCTGGTCATCGGCCAGTGCCACAGTGATTGTCCTGCTTGTCCCGGTCATGCGGCCAGCTTAACGGCCACACGCCAGCCACCGGGGAAGACCTCCGAGGCGCCCCAGGACGCCGACCCCGCGTGCACCCGGGCCCGCTCTTTCAGCCCGATCAGCCCCTGCCCACCGGCACCACCGGCGGCGGACGTGGCGTCCACCAGACCCTGTCCCGGTGCATTGTCCACGCTGACCAGCAGTGATCCCGGCACAGTCCAGTCCAGCACCACCTGTGTCCGCACCTTCCCGGCGTGCTTGAGCACATTGGTCAGCGACTCCTGCACGGTGCGGTAGACGGTGAGACCCAGTGTCGCCGGCACGTCCCGGGCGTCCCCCCGGATGTCGAGGGAGATGTCCAGACCGGAACGCCGGGCGTCCTCCACGAGACCGGGGACGCCGTCGATACCCGGCGCGGAACCGGTATCGCGGGTCTCGTCCTCGCGCAGGACACTGAGCAGCTGGCGCATCTGCGCCAACGCCTCGCGACCGGTCGCCGAGATCGTGTCGAGGGCCTCGATCGCCAGCTCCGGCCTCTTCTTCCCGGCGTAGCGCCCGCCGTCCGCCTGGGCGATTACCGCGGTAAGGGAATGGGCGACGATGTCGTGCATCTCCCGGGCGATGCGGTTGCGCTCGGCGACGGCGGCCAGTTCAGCGCGGGCGGCGAGGTTCTCCATCCGCTCGTGCTGGCGCCGGACCCCCAGTCCCAGCTGCCAGCACAGGGCCACGGAGACGACGATGAGGACGAGAAGGATGGTGAGGATAACGAGCAGTTCCCGCAGCGACGCACTCTCGCCGTACAGCTCCTCGCGGGAGATGTCCGCGACCCAGCTGAGCTCGAAGTACGGGGCGAGGACAGACAGTGCCGCCCCGACCAGCGCGCCGACCAGCAGGACGCCGAGCCAGGTCCTGCGCCGCCGCCGTACATAGCCGGAGATGAACCACGCCTCGTAGCCGACGATGCCCGCCGCAAGGATGTACACCTCCGACAGTGCGACCGCGGCGACCACCAGCCCTACCGCGACAACCGTCAGGCCTGCCTCCGGTCGACGACGCTGGACCAGCAGTCCGACGAAGACCACGAGGTAACCGACAGACAGGATGACCGCGGAGACCGGGTCCGTGTCCTCGACCCGGGTGTTGACGGCACCTGCCAGGTCGATACCGCCGAAGAACAGGAACAGTGCGGACTGGATGACGAACTGCACCCAGAATCCGCGGTCACGCCAGAACGGCCCCGGCGTCGCCTGCAGGGCGAAGGAGGGTGCCGTGGAGTCCGTGCCGTTCAGGTCGCTCACAACCGTCGACTCTACGGAACGTCGCCCGGCACACGGATCAGCCTGCGGTATGATCCGTCACCATGGCTGACGTCGTCTTCGATCACGTGAATATCCGGTACCCGGGCGCGGACGCCCCCACGGTCAAGGACCTGAACCTGGAGATCGCCGACGGCGAGTTCCTCGTCCTCGTCGGACCGTCCGGTTGCGGTAAGTCCACCACCCTGCGTGCCCTGGCCGGTCTGGAACCGACCGACTCCGGCATCATCTCCATCGGTGGACGCGACGTCACCGGCGAGGAGCCGGGTGACCGCGACATCGCGATGGTCTTCCAGGACTACGCCCTCTACCCGCACATGTCCGTGCGGGAGAACATGGGCTTCGCGCTGACGATAAAGAAGCGTCCCAAGTCCGAGATCGCCGAGCGGGTCGAGCGCGCCGCCGAGATCCTCGACCTCACCGAATTCCTCGACCGCAAGCCGAAGGACCTCTCCGGCGGCCAGCGCCAGCGTGTGGCGATGGGACGCGCGATCGTCCGCGAGCCGCAGGTCTTCCTCATGGACGAGCCGCTGTCCAACCTGGACGCCAAGCTGCGCGTCCAGACCCGCGCACAGATCGTGAAGCTGCAGCAGAACCTCGACGTCACCACCGTCTACGTCACCCACGACCAGGTCGAGGCGATGACGATGGGTCACCGTGTCGCCGTGCTCAAGGACGGCATCCTGCAGCAGGTCGATACGCCGCAGAACCTCTACCGCGATCCGGTGAACGCGTTCGTCGCCGGATTCATCGGCTCGCCGTCGATGAACCTGCTCACCGTCGACGGTTCCGCGCTCACCGAACTGGGGATCGACCTGCCCGCCGGTGCGGTCCAGGTCGGCGTCCGCCCGGAGCATCTCACCGTGCAGGACGCCGGTACCCCCGGTCTCGTCGGCACCGTCTCCCTCGTCGAGGAACTCGGGTCGGATGCCAATGTCTACGCCGAGACCTCCTACGGCCAGGTCACGGCCCGTACCGAGGACGCCCCGGGGACGCTGCCCCCGCTCGGTGGTTCCGTGGTCTTCACCCTGTCCGAGGGGGCCGCGGTGTACTTCTTCGACGCCGAGGGTGACCGGGTGCGCTGAGGGGCCACCCCCGGGGAGGTGGGGCAACTCCCCCTCCCCACCCCCGAATCAGAGGGACACGCGGGCGTGAATGTCGGGCAGCGCCCCCGTACGGGCGTCGCGAGTACTACACTCGTTCGAAGCACCCGGCGGTGCGGTAGCGGATACCGCGGTCGCCGAGGCGTTTCACTGAGGACCCCCAACTGAAAGGTCAGGCCCATGGCTCACCTTCCGAAGCTTCCCAAGAAGCTGCTCGCTACCCTCGCCGCCGCCGGCCTCACCGCCGGACTGGTCGCCTGCTCCTCCGACGACGACAGCTCGGGCGGTGACTCCGAGTCCAACACCTCCCGTGGCCCGATCACGTACGCGATGGGCAAGAACGACACGGACAAGGTCCAGCCGATCATCGACAAGTGGAATGCAGAGCACCCGGACGAGAAGGTCACCCTCAAGGAGCTCGCCGGCGAGGCCGACGCCCAGCGTGACACCCTGGTCCAGTCGCTGCAGGCCGACTCCTCCGACTACGACGTCATGGCCCTCGACGTGATCTGGACCGCCCAGTTCGCCGCCAACGGTTGGCTCGCCCCGCTGACCGGCGACCTGGAGACCTCCACCGACGGCATCCTGGACGCCCCCGTCGAGTCCGCGACCTACAACGACACCCTCTACGCGCTGCCGCAGAACACCAACGGCCAGCTGCTCTACCGCAACACCGACATGGTGCCGGAGGCCCCGACCAAGTGGGATGACGTCGTCAACGCCTGCAAGGCCGTCGTCGAACAGAACAAGGACTGCCTGACCACCCAGCTCAAGCAGTACGAGGGCATCACCATCGCCACCGGCAACTTCATGGACGGCTGGGGCGGCGGCATCCTCGGTGACGACGGTGAACCGACCGTCACCTCGGACGAGTCGAAGGAGGGCCTGCAGGCCCTGGTCGACGCCTACAAGGACAAGACCATCTCACCGGCGTCCACCGCCGCCACCGAGGAGGAGACCAACCTGGCCTTCACCGAGGGCAAGACCGCCATGGCGATCAACTGGCCCTACATGTGGACCAACGCCAACGAGTCCGAGGCGACCAAGGACAAATTCGAGGTCCAGCCGCTGGTCGGCAAGGACGGCACCGGGGTCTCCACCCTCGGCGGCTACAACTCCGGCATCAACGTGAACTCGAAGAACAAGGCCACCGCCCTGGACTTCATCAAGTTCCTCGTCGAGCCGGAGAACCAGAAGTCCTTCCTCGAGGGATCCTTCCCGCCGGTCCTCTCGTCCATCTACGACGATGCCGCCCTCGCCGAGAAGTACCCTTTCCTCCCCGTGCTGAAGGAGTCCCTGGAGAACGCCAAGCCGCGTCCGGTCTCCCCGAGCTACGACCAGCTCTCCAAGGCTGTCCAGGACAACGCCTACGCCGCCGTCAACGGCACCGTGGACGTCGACAAGGCCACCGCGGACATGGAATCCGCGATCAGCAACGTCACCGGCTAGCTCCTCCAGCTTCCGCTGATCCTTCCCCGGCCCGGCCCGCCCCCGACACTGTCGTCGGCGGCGGGCCATCGCCGTTCCCGTCCCCCGGTCTCCCCCATACTTTTGTAAGGTTGCTTCCCGTGAGAACCAAGAAGCGCGACTTCAGGGCCGTCTGGCTCGTCGGCCCCAGCCTGGCGCTGCTGGCCGTCGTCATCGGCTACCCGATCATCCGGGCGATCTGGCTGTCCTTCCAGGCGGACAAGCACCTCGACCCCTCCACCGGCATGTTCGTCGAGGGCGGCTTCGCCGGATTCGACCACTACCTCTACTGGCTGACGCAACGCTGCATGTCGCCCAACGGCACGGTCTCCACCTGTGCTCCGGGCAACCTCGCCGTCGACTTCTGGCCGGCGCTGAAGATCACCCTGTTCTTCGTGGTCGTCACGGTCTTCCTGGAGACACTGCTGGGACTGTGGATGGCGACGGTGATGAACCGCAGCTTCCTCGGCCGTGGCCTGCTGCGTGCCGCGGTGCTGATCCCGTGGGCGATCCCGACCGCCGTCACCGCGAAACTGTGGCAGTTCATCTTCGCCCCCGACGGCATCATCAACTCGGTGACCGGACTGGACATCGCCTGGACGACAGATCCCTGGGCTGCGAGATTCGCGGTCATTGTCGCCGACGTGTGGAAGACCGCGCCGTTCATGGCACTGCTCATCCTCGCCGGCCTGCAGATGGTCCCCCAGGGTGTCTACGAGGCCGCACGGGTCGACGGGGCGTCCCGCTGGCAACAGTTCACGAAGATCACCCTGCCACTGATCAGGCCCGCACTGATGGTCGCCATCCTGTTCCGCACCCTCGACGCGCTGCGCATGTACGACCTGCCGGTCATCATGATCAGCTCCTCGGCGAACTCCCCCACCGCGGTGCTCAGCCAGCTGGTCATCTCCGACATGCAGGGCGGCAACTTCAACTCCGCCTCGGCGATCTCGACGCTGATCTTCCTGCTCATCTTCGCCGTCGCCTTCATCATGGTGAAGTTCCTCGGCGCCGACGTCGCCGGGACGCAGAACATGCCGAAGGCGTCCGGCAAGAAGAAGTGGTGGTCGCTGCGGAAGCAGGAGGACGCCTCGGGTACCACAGGTACCACAGGTACCACAGGCGCCGCGTCCTCCCCTGATGCCGATACAGAGAAGGAGGTCACCCGATGAACCGCTCAGTCAGGCGTACCGTCGCCAGCTACCTCGGCGTCATCGTCATCGTCGTGTGGGCGCTCGCACCCTTCTACTGGATGCTGGTCACCGCATTCCGCGACAAGTCGCACACTTTCGACACCAACCCGCTGCCCAGCCACCTCACCTTCGACAACTTCGTCGAGGCACTGGCCACCGACAAGGGCAACAACTTCCTGCGCGCCATCGGCAACTCGCTGCTCATCGGCGCCGGGACCACCGCCATCGCCCTGGCGGTCGGCGTATTCACCGCCTACGCCCTGGCACGGGTGGACTTCCGTGGCAAGGGCTTCGTCACCGGCATCATCCTCGCCGCATCGATGTTCCCCGGCATCGCCCTGGTCACCCCGCTGTTCCAGCTGTTCACCGATCTCGGCTG
>NHCFD04200__coassemble_508_pt1 | contig 12806 bp, 12 predicted proteins | sample NHCFD04200__metabat2_high_PE_017 | metagenome-assembled genome bin NHCFD04200 | reverse complement strand
CACGGCCCGTGTACCGCTTGGCCAGGGAGACCACCAGTCGCAGGTTCGCCTCGAGCAGGTGATTCTTCGCCTTGCGCCCGTCCCGGTCGATCTCGCGGAGGTCGCGCTTCTGCATCGGTGAGACCTTCTCACCGGACTCCTTGATCTGCTCCATCTTGTAGGTGGCGTACAGGCCGGCCTCGATACGCTTGGCCAGGGACACCTCCTGCTCGGCATTGAGCAGCGCCACCTTGCCGATCTGCTTGAGGTACGCGCGGACCGAGTCCGCCGAGGCGGTGAGCTCGGCGTCCTTGCGTGCCTGACGGAGGGCGGCGGATTCGTCCTCGTCCCAGACGAAGCTGCCGTCGGTCGCCGCCTTCACTGCGGCTGCACCGGTGGTGGTCGCATCTTCATCGGCGTCGTCGGTGTCTTCGTCGTCGTCCGCGTCAGCGGCGACAGCGACGGCGGGAGTACCCGCGTCGTCATCGTCGTCATCGTCGGGGTCCAGGTCATCGTCGGCCGCGAGGTCTTCGTTGTCGTCGATGTCGTCGAAGTCTTCCTCGACGTCGTCGAAGTCACCGGGATGATCGGGATCGTCGATGTCTTCGTCATCGACGTCACCGGAACCTTCCGCGTCCTTCTTCTTGGCACCCCGACGGGTCTGCTCGGCCTCCACGGCCCCTGCAGCGGCCTTCTTCGTGGCGGCCTTCCGGGCGGTGGTCTTCTTCGCCGCCGTCTTCTTGGCCGTGGCCTTCTTCGCGGTCTTCTTTGCCGCGGTCTTCTTCGCCGCCGTCTTCTTCGCGGTGGTCTTGCGTGCCGGTTCGGTTGCGGAGGAGGCTTCTGTGCCGGCGTCCGTCGACGTCGGTGCCTCGTTGACGGCCGGGGTGGCGGCCTTCCGGGCACTGGTCCGGGCAGTCTTCCGGGCTGCCGTCTTCTTGGCTACCTTGCGTACCGGTGAGGAACCGCTGTCGGAGCCGGGGGTGGGGGAGGTGTTGACCGCCACGGAAGACCTTTCTTACGGGGACGGGGACAGAAAAATGACGTGGTTGCACTTCAGCGGCGCCGGGCAGATACCGTCGCGCGATGCGGAGTGCTGATGTAACCGCAATCGACCCCCTATTATAACCCAGAGCGGGAAAACGCAACGGGGGGACCGCTACGGGGGCGGTGATGCAGGGTGGATCAGGGACGGATACCGTCGCGTACCGCACCGGCAGCACCGACGATGCCAGCCCGGTTGCGCAGTACGGCAGGGAAGATCTCGGCGTCGACCGCCAGGTGCGGCCCCCATTTCTCGAATTTCCGGGAGACGCCGCCCCCGACGATGATGCGCTGCGGGTTGAGGATCCTCCGGTACTCCTCCAGGACACGGTCGACCCGGCGGGCCCATTCGCGGTAGCTGAGGTCCTCACGCTCCTTGACCGCGGACGACGCCCATTTCTCGGCGTCCATGGCCGGGAAGATGAGGTGACCGAGCTCGGTGTTCGGGTACAGGGTGCCGTTGACCAGCAGCGCCGAACCGATGCCGGTGCCGAAGGTCAGCAGCAGTACGGCGCCGTCACGGGCACGCGGGTCGCCGTAGCGGGCCTCGGCGAGACCGGCGGCGTCCGCGTCGTTGAGGACGGCCACTTCACGGGGCGTGCCGTCGACCGCGAGGTGGCGGGAGAACAGCTCGGCGCAGTCGGTGCCGATCCAGGAGTCGTCGATATTCGCGGCGGTCAGTGCCGTCTGGTTCTGGACCACGGCGGGGACGGTGATGCCGACCGGTCCGTCCCACTCCGCCTGCTCGAGGAGTTCGGCGACGACGTCGGCGACGGCCTCCGGAGTCGCAGGCTTCGGGGTGAGGATCTTGATGCGCTCTCCGATGAACTCACCGGAGTCCATGTCGACGCGGGCCCCCTTGATGCCGCTGCCGCCGATGTCGATACCGAAACCGGTTGTGCCTGCCGTCTCTGTCGTCATGGTCTGCGATGCTACCGGAGTCTCAGCCGGCGCATCCGGTGACGCCGGGGGTGGGGGCTGGCACCATGGGGAGCGTGTCTACCCCAGAGAATTCTCCTGCCCATGTCCTGCTCACCGCCGACGATACGGAGGTCCCCGGTCGGGACGTCGTCTCCGTTCTCGGGGACCGTACCCCGGAGGACCTGCGTCAACTGGCGGTCGCGGTCGCTGCGTCGGCTGCCGGCCATGTCCGTGAGGCACGGCGCCGCATCGTCGGTCCCGATGGTCGGGTGCCCGTCGCCGCGACGAAGAGCTCGGACGTCGACCCGGTCACCGCCGTCGACCGGTCCAGTGAGGAACTGATCCGGGGGCTTCTCACCGACCGGGCCCCGGGGGACGCGATCCTGGGGGAGGAGGACGGCGGAGTGCTCCGGGAGGACGCGGTGACCTGGGTCGTCGACCCGATCGACGGCACCGTGAACTTCATCTACGGCGTCCCCGCCAGTTCGGTGAGCGTCGCGGCGACGGTCAACGGCGTGCCGGTGGCCGGGGCGGTGGCCGACATCGCCCGCCACCGGGTGTTCTCCGCGTGTGTCGGTGGCCCCGCGCAGGTCGCATCCGAGAGCGCCGCGGGTGGGGACAGCCACCCCCGGTCCCGGATCCTCGGTCCGGTCACCGGCCCCGCCGGTCTGTCGGAGGCCCTGGTGGGCACCGGGTTCTCCTACTCGTCTGCGCGTCGCGCGCAGCAGGCTGCCCTGTTGGTCGAGCTGCTGCCGCAGATCCGTGACATCCGTCGGCTCGGCTCCGCCGCGCTCGACCTGTGCGCGGTCGCCGCCGGAGCACTGGACGGTTTCTACGAGCACGGTCTCGGCCCGTGGGATCATGCGGCCGGAGCACTGATCGCGGCACGGGCCGGTGCCCAGGTGCACATGCCCGTACTCACCGCCGGCTACGACGACGGTGTGGGGGTGCTTGCGGCTGCTCCGTCGGTGGCCGGTGAACTGGCAGGTCACACGGTTTCTGTGCGGATGGTCGACAACGCGTGAGGGGGAGTGGAGCGGGGGTGGTCACGGAGTGAAGTGACAACCGGCCGCGCCTGATTTAGTATGCGCGGGACAACCCCCGGTGAACGCGTTCTGACCGGCGCTGCTCCGGGAGTCACTCCACGACAACAGCACATGCACGATGCCCTTTTTCGGGGATTCAGGAGGCAGCACCATGGCGACCGACTACGACGCTCCACGCACCCGTCCGGAAGATGAGATCGAGACCGACTCCCTGGAGGGGCTCAAGGCCGCGGAAAAGGCGGAACCGGAGATCGACGACACCGACGACGGGGAGGTCGTCGAGCCGCTGGACATTCCGATGGCCGACCTGTCGGGGGAGGAGCTCAGCGGTGAGGTGATCCCCCGCCAGACCGACGAGTTCACCTGCTCGGTGTGCTTCCTGGTCCAGCACCGCAACCGTATCGCGGAGGACGAGGGTAACGGCGAGTACATCTGCGTCGACTGCGCCTGACGCTGCTGACGCTGCTGACGCTGCCGACACCGCCGACACTGCCGCCCGGCTCTCCCGGGGGACACGAAAGGCCCCTCCACCGCACGGTGGAGGGGCCTCTGTGTACCGGGGTGCCGGACCAGCGCCGATCAGGAGACCGGGGCGCCGAACGCCTTGAGGAGTTCCTCGGGTTCCGCGGTGGACACCAACCAGTAGGGGGTGGGGTCGTCCGGGTCGTCGAGGACGAACATCGCCATCGCCGGGATCCATGTCCGGTGGGCGACATAGGCTGCCGGGTCGAGCTGACGCCCCATTGCGGCACGACGTGCGGTCGGGGGCACCGGGACCGTCCGGGACACCGCCGAGCGTGGCAGGGCGGCGTCCCCGACCCGTAGCCAGGTTTCACCGGTCTCGTCACGCTCGACGATGACGCGGTTGCGGGAGGCGTACACCAGGCTCCAGATCACGGCGGCGAGGGCGATGACGCCGACGACGGCTCCCCAGTACCATTCCCGCTTCATCTGCCCCTGCCAGGCGAGGAGCGCGGCAACGCCGATACCTATGAGCCACCACGACAGCGGGACCGGTTGGCGCTCGGAATAGAGGACCGCGGGCCCGGATCCGGGGGAACTGGTGCCGGACGGCTCCTGTGCTGGTTCCGGGGCCACGTCATCTCCTGTCTGGTCGGGGACGTTCACAACCACACAGTGTAGCCCGCCGGGGGACGCGGACCATAGACGGCCCGTAAGGGGTGACATACCTGGACGGTAGACTACGGCCCATGACCGAGACCCCCGATGAACCCTTGCGTGTCCACCGGCTCGACCCGGAGCTTCCGCTTCCGCAGCGGGCACATCCGACCGACGCCGGAATCGACCTCTGCAGTGCGGAGACCCTGACACTGGACCCCGGCGAGCGCGCCCTGGTCGGGACCGGCCTGGCCGTCGCGCTTCCCGTGGGAACAGTGGGGCTGGTGCACCCCCGCAGTGGCCTGGCGTGGAAGAAGGGTCTGTCGATCGTCAACGCCCCAGGCACCGTCGACGCGGACTACCGTGGAGAGATCAAGGTGTGTCTGATCAACCTGGACCCGCGTGAGCCCGTGGAGATCACCAGGGGAGACCGGATAGCCCAGCTGCTCGTCCAGCAGGTCAGCCTCTGCGATGTCGTGGAGGTCACCGACCCCGTGGAGCTCGGAGACACGGTCCGTGGCACCGGCGGTCACGGTTCCACCGGCCTCTGACACGCCCGGCGCAGTCACCGGCACACACCAAGCACGCACAGCAGTACCGAGGAAAGGACCGACCACCATGTGGCCATTCGGCAAGAGCAGGAACTCCTCCGCCCGCCCCGAGAACGAGACGGCGGAGTCACAGCACTCCGGCGCGGTCGCCGAGACCACTCCGGAGACCGGTGCGCCCGCCGCGGATGCTGAGGCACAGGGCAGGGCACAGGACGCTGCACAGGACGCTGCACAGGACACGGCGTCCTCCTACGACCCGGTCAACGGGAGCTTCGGCCCCTTCGACGGTGACTCCGTCAACTACCGGGACTTCGACTTCTCCGATTTCGCCAAGGGCGGCCTTGACCTGGGCTCGATGCTCATCCCGGTGCCTCACAAGGGTGAGGTCCAGGTGGAGATGGGCAAGGAGGGCCCCCGCCAGATCCACATCCTCACCCCCTTCGGCCGGATCACCCCGGCGGCCTTCGCGGCTCCCCGCAGTGGCGGTCAGTGGGCCTCGGACATCGACGGTTTCGCCGAGAGCATGGCGGGCGACGGACTGGAGGTCACCCGACGTGACAACGACTGGGGTGTCGAACTGGTCGGCACTGTCGGTGACGGAGTGGTCCGCGTCATCGGTGTCGACGGTCCGCGCTGGATGCTGCGGATGACGCTGGCGGGTCCGGCGACGTCGGCTGAGGAGCTGGCCGAGCTGTCCTACGAGGTCATCTCCCGGACGTTCGTCAACCGTGGATCCGAGCCTGCACCGGCGGGTCGCTCCCTGCCGGTGGCGATCCCGCAGGCGATGGCCGACGAGCTCAAGCGCACCCTTGCCCAGCAGCAGGCCCAGGCACAGAAGGCACAGAAGGCAGACCCGGCTGCGTCTCCGGAGGCCACCGGGAACCCCGCCCGGAATGCACCGGTGCAGCCGGAGCAGGCCCGCCGCCGCACCGGGGGCACCGCGTCCCGGCAGATGGGTGACTCCGAGTGACCGGAGAACTCGAGGAGCGCAGCGACCGCGACGAACCGAGCATCCTCGAACAGCTCGGCGGCACGTCCGGGATGGTCTCCACCGTCATCCCGGTCCTCGTTCTCGTCCCGGTCAACGCGAAGTGGGGTCTGGGCCCTGCCCTCATCGCCGCCGTGGCGGTGTCGATCGCCGTCTTCCTGTGGCGGCTCGCCCGACACGAGACGCTCATGCCTGCGGTCTCCGGTCTGATGGGGGTGGGTCTGTGCGCGGTCATCGCCTGGCTGACCGGTGACGCCAAGGGCTACTTCGCCTACGGCATCTGGTACTCCCTGGTCGCCGGCATCGTCTTCGCCGTCTCCACCCTGGTCCGCTGGCCACTGGTCGGGCTGATCTGGCACGGCATCAACGGCGAGACACAGCGGTGGCGGACCAACCGCACCGCCGTGCGTGCCTATACCGTGGCCACCCTCGCCTGGGCGATCGTCTTCTTCGCCCGGTTCATCGTCCAGCAGTGGCTCTACAACCAGGATGACGCGGTCGGCGCGCTCGGAGTCACCCGAATTCTCATGGGACTTCCCCTCACCGCGGTGGTTGTCCTGGTCACCGTGTGGGCGGTCCGGACCGCCGGACGTGCCGAACGCGGAGAAGACACCACCGCGGTATCCACCGGGCGCCACGCGGCACCCGAATCAGACTCAACGGACGAGGAATCACTGTGACCGATCAACTGACCCTGGACATCACCGGCCCCGCCCATGGTGGAGCAGCCGTCGCACGGTGTGGTGAGGACGCCGGGGAGCGCGCCGGACAGGTCGTCTTCGTCCGCGGGGCACTGCCCGGCGAGACCGGCGTCCCCGTCCTCCTGGACGAGCAGACCTCCGGCAAGCGGAGGTTCCTCACCGGCCGTGTCGCTGACGTGGCACAGATCGGCGGCCCCTCCGCCCACCGCGTCGCCCCGGTCTGTGCCGCGGCGGCGGCCGGAGCCGGCTGCTGTGACCTCGACTTCGTGGACGCCGAGGGGTCGTTGGAGTGGAAGCGTCAGGTCGTCGTCGACCAGTTCGCGAGGATCGGGCACCTCGACCTCACGGATGTGACGGTGACCGCCACGTCCCCGGCCCCGTTCACCGGGTACCGCACCCGGGTCCGGCTGGGGGTCGATGCCGAGGGCAGGGCCGGTCTCCGCAGCTCCGGCAGTCACGGGATCATCCCGGTCGCCGAGGCGGTCTGCGCCCAGTGGGCCCCGGCGCTTGTGGACGGTCTCGCCGAGGAACTGGCGTCCTTCACCCTCACCCCTGGTGCGGAGGTCTGCGTGGCCGTCGGTACGGACGGGGCGCGGTCGGTCGTGGAACTGGTCAAGGAATCCACCGGGCGGAAGACCACCCGGGGACGCCGCGACCACCGCCGCCGCAACGGGGCGGTGCGGCGGCGGACCCGTCGGACCGTGCTCAGCGGTGACGGCACCGTCACCCACACGGTCAACGGTGTGACCTGGACCGTACCCGTCGAAGCCTTCTGGCAGGCCCATGCGGCGTCCCCGGAGCTCTACAGTGACTGGATCACCTCGACGCTGGCAGGTGCAGCTGGCGCAGCAGACGCAGTGCCCGTCGACGGATCTCCGGCCGCCTGGGACCTCTACGGCGGTTCCGGAGTCTTCTCCGCCGCACTCACGGCCGCACTGCCCGGCGCGCAGGTCGACTGTGTCGACGTCGCCTCCGAGGCCACCGCCGCCGGGGAGCAGGCGCTCGCTGACCGGGACGTGCGCTTCGTCGCCGGGGATGTCGCCAGCCACATCGCCGAGCTGCGCGGCGGCAGGGGACTGGTGGCAGTGGTGCTCGATCCGCCGCGTACCGGAGCCGGTGACCGGGTCCTCGAGGAGGTCGCGGCACACCGTCCCGCCCACGTCCTGCACATCGGCTGTGACCCGGCGACCGCCGCCCGTGACGCCGCGACCCTGGCCTCTGCCGGGTACCGTCCGGTGTCCCTGACCGCGGTGGACGCCTTCGGTCTGACCCACCATGTCGAGGTCCTCAGCCACTACGTCCGTGCCACCGAGTGATGGTCCAGGTGATGCTGCCATGACCGATCTGCCGATCCTGGCGACCGTGTCCTCGCCGGCGGATCTGCGGTCCCTCGACGAGCCGACGATGGTGCGGCTGGCGGCGGAGATCCGCCGTTTCCTCGTGGCGGAGGTCTCGACCACCGGTGGTCACCTGGGCCCGAACCTCGGCGTCGTCGAACTGACCCTGGCCATCCACCGCGTCTTCACTTCCCCGTCGGACCCGGTCATCTTCGACACCGGCCACCAGGCCTACGTCCACAAGATCGTCACCGGACGCCGCGACCTCTTCGACACCCTGCGACAGCGTGACGGACTGTCGGGCTACCCGGCCCGTGACGAGAGTCCGCACGACTGGACGGAGTCCTCCCACGGGTCGGCGTCCCTGTCCTACGCTGACGGTCTGGCCAAGGCGTTCGCCGTCACCGGGCAGACCGACCGACGGGTCGTCGCGGTCATCGGGGACGGGGCACTGACCGGCGGCATGGCCTGGGAGGCGCTGGAGAGCATCGCCGAGGGTGTCGACCGGCCCGTGGTCATCGTCGTCAACGACAACGGACGGTCCTACCGGCCCACCGTCGGCGGGCTCGCCCACACCCTCGCCGCTCTGCGGGACAGGGGTGTCGGACGTGGCACGGCATCCGGGCACCCCCGACGCCTGCTCCACGGGCTACGCCACCAACCCACCGGTGAGGTCAGTCCCCGGACCCTGTTCAGTGACCTGGGACTGACCTATCTCGGCCCTGTTGACGGCCACGACCTTCACGCGCTGGAGGACGCCCTGCGCCGGGCGCGGGACCACGGTGGACCCGTCATCGTCCACGCTGTGACGGAGAAGGGGCACGGCTACGCCCCGGCGCTGGCCGATGACACCGACCGGATGCACTGCATCGGCGTCACCGACCCGGTCACCGGGGAGAGCCGGGAGCAGCAGACCCGCCACTGGACCGATGTCTTCGCCGGGGAGCTCGTGCGGCTGGCGGAGGAGCGGGAGGACATTGTCGCGGTCACTGCGGCGATGACCGACCCGACCGGGCTCACCAGGTTCGCTGAGCGTTTCCCCGACCGGCTCTTCGACGTCGGCATCGCGGAACAGCACGCGGTCACCTCCGCGGCCGGTCTGGCCCTCGGGGGGCTGCATCCGGTCGTCGCGCTGTACTCCACCTTCCTCAACCGGGCCTTCGACCAGCTGCTCATGGACGTCGGCCTGCTGCATCTGCCCGTGACCTTCGTCCTGGACCGGGCGGGGATCACGGGGCCGGACGGGCCCAGTCACAACGGCATGTGGGATCTGTCCCTCACTGCGGTGGTGCCGGGGATCCGGATCGCCGCACCCCGCGACGGTGTGCGCCTCACCGCGGCTCTGGACCGCTGTACCGCCGTCACCGGTCCGTCGGTGCTGCGCTTCCCGAAGGGGACGCTGCCTCCGGCTGTGCCGGCGCTGCGGGAGACCGCGGACTACGACGTCCTCGCCGAGCCTGACGGGGACACCGGGGACGCCGGGGAGACAGCCGCCCGCCACATCCTCGTGGTCAATTACGGTGCCCTGACCGACCGGTCCTTCGCGGTGGCTGAGGCTCTCACCGATGCCGGCTACGCCGTCACCCTCATCGACCCGGTGTGGGTGACTCCGGTCGCCGGCCCGGTCGTGGACCTCGCGGCCGACGCCGACCTGGTCATCACCGTCGAGGACAACGGAGTCCACGGTGGTGCCGGTCAGCAGCTGCACCGGGCACTGGTCACCGCCGAGGTCGACACCCCCGTGCGTTACCTCGCCGAGGACCAGACCTTCCCCACCCACGGCACCCGTGACGAGGTGCTGGCCGACTACGGCCTTGACGAGGCGTCAGTCGTCCGTCGCGTCCTCGACTGGGCAGGGCATCTCTTCGGCGATCACGGGAAGTAGCGCCGGGATCAGCAGGTCCGACTGCCATGCCCGGGCATCCTGGGCGGCGAGCAGACCGCCCAGGGCGTCTTCCGCCCATCCGACGGGGTCCTCGGCGTACCCGGACGCCTGCCCGGAGTCCAGCGCCCCGAGCAGCTGGGCGGCGTCCCAGGCCACCGAACGCACCGAGGTCGAGACGACCAGTTCCGACGGGTGCAGGTCCAGCCGTTCGGCGAGGTCGTCGACCGCGGTCCGGAAACCGGAGGCCAGCCGACCCGCCACCGGGTAGTCCTTCGCCCAGGTGCGGTGGTCCGGGCGTCCTCTGGGGGTCCGTGGCCGGTCCGGCAGCACCGCGGCATCCACCGACAGTGCATCGCGCACCCCGGCCACCAGGCGGGCCTCCAGTTCGCGGGACATCCGCGGGCCCTGGCGTCCACCGGAGCGTCCCCGTCCACCGTGGCGGACGCCGCGGCCGGAGTCACCGCGTCCGGAACGGAGCAGGTCCTCGGCCTGGTACGGAGTGCGGGCCATGTCCACGATGACCGAGGACTTCAGCACCTTCTCCGGGGGAGTGTCGCGGTGTCGCGCCACCTCAGTACGGATATCGGTGAGTCGACGGGCCATCTCCAGTCCGCGGGGGTCACGCACGGCGCCGATGCCCCGCAGCCGCGTCCAGTCCGGGGCCTGCACCGGCCGGGACCAGTCCGCACTGACGTGGTCACACTCCTGCCGGTACCAGCCGACACGGTCAAGCCCCTCGGCCTCACTGCGACGCTGCAGCCGGGACATGGCCGTGGACAGCAGTTCGACCAGCAGCTCCACGTCCAGCGCGGCGTAGGTCAGCATGTCTGTCGGCAACGGTCGGGCGGACCAGTCCTCACGGCCCTTGTCCTTGGCGACCGTCACACCCAGCAGCTCCTCCAGCATCCCTGCCAGCCCGATCTGCCCGAAGCCGAGCAGCCGGCCGGCGATCTGCGTGTCATGCAGCAGGGGAGTGTGCCACCCCAGCGTCGTCAACGCCGGCAGATCCGTGTGAGCGGCATGCAGTACCCACGGCAGGTCGTTCATCACCGGCGCCAGCAGCTCCCCGGCGTCCGGCACCACCGCCGGGTCCACCAGGTGTGTCCCCGCCCCCGCTCGTCGCAGCTGCACCAGCCAGGCGCGGTCGTCGAACCGGAAGCCGGAGGCGCGCTCGGTGTCCACCGCGACCGGGCCTGATCCGGTGGCCAGCACCTCGGCCACCTCGGCGACGGCGTCAGAGGTGTCGGCGAGCGGGGGCAGTCCTTCCCTGGGGGAGGCGAGGTAACGGGTGTCGGTCAGGTTGTCTGCGGTGTTCTCCACGGGATTCAGTGTCCACCCCGGGAGGGCAGGGCCGCCACTCCGGCAGGGGGTAGCCCCGCGACCGAGGCCAGGACCTCGGAGAACGCCGCCACATGTCCGGACAGGTCCGTCCCCGTCGCGCTCCAGGACGCCCGCATCTCCAGCTGGTGCGCCCGCGGCGGACCCCCGATGTCCCCGTGACGCACCGAGGTCGTCGATGTCACCGTTCCCCCCAGGTCCTTGTAACCCACCCCCGGGCCGGACAGCTGCCCGTCGAGACCGTCGGTCAGCCACTCCCACGCGACCTCCGGCAGCAGCGGGTCCCCGACCGTCGCCGCATCCATGTCCGCCTGGATGTAGGCCACCAGACGCATGAGTCCCGGGCCCTCGTCGCCGGCCGGGTCATGCAGCAGGATCAGGCGGCCGAACGCGTCCCCGTCCCCGTCACCGACCCAACCGTCGGCCTCCTGGGCCGCGGTGATCCGGTCGACCTCCAGGCCGACCGCGTGACTGTACGGGGCAAGCCGCTGGGGTGCCCTGATGTCCGTCAGCGATATCCCCGCCCGGAGATCCGCAGCGGCCATCGACTCCACGGCCTCACGGAAGCTCACGGGGGCATCGGTGGAAGAGGTGTCAGTGGTGACGGTGTCTGCTGAACTGTCTGGACTCACAACCGGCACACTATCGGTGCAGGTCGCCAAACAGGGGTAGGCGCGCCGAACCCCCCGGAGTCGGTGACAGGTACACCCGCACCGCCGTCCGGGGGCATAATCGGAGACTGTGACTCTGCCGACTTCAGCCAGCCCTGACGCGAACCCGACCGACGCCGGCCTCGCCGCCGCTACCGCCGCACGCCGTGCCGCACCGGACGCTCCCTTCCTTGTCGCAGCAGCCGGAGGAACCCCCTCCCGGCGACCCGTGTGGATGATGCGCCAGGCAGGACGCTCACTGCCCGAGTACCGCGAACTGCGCGCCGGGGTGGAGATGCTCGACTCCTGCTTCCGCCCCGATCTCCTCTCCGAGATCACCCTGCAGCCGGTCCGCCGCCATGACTCCGACGCCGCGATCCTCTTCTCCGACATCGTCGTCCCGCTCAAGGCCGCCGGTGTCGCCGTCGACATCGTCCCCGGCCGTGGCCCGGTGCTGGAGCATCCGGTGCGCACCCCCGCAGACATCGCCGCGCTGCCCACCGTGGAGCCCGGTCAGCTGGAGTCGGTGGTCGAGGGCATCGGGGGAGTGCTCGACGAGCTGCGGGACGACCAGGTGCTCATCGGTTTCGCCGGTGCCCCGTTCACCCTGGCGTCCTACCTCATCGAAGGCGGCCCCTCGAAGAACCACGGCATCACCAAGTCGCTGATGTACTCCGAGCCGCAGACATGGCATGCGCTGATGGAGAAGCTGACCCCCACGGTCATCACCTTCCTGCGCACCCAGCTCGAGGCAGGTATCGACGCACTCCAGCTCTTCGACTCCTGGGCCGGATTCCTCTCCCTGAAGGACTACCGGGAGTTCGTGGCCCCGTACTCGCAGCGCATCTTCGACGCCGTGCGACCCTACGGGGTGCCGATGATCCACTTCGGGGTCAACACCGCCGAACTGCTCGGCGAGATGGCCGCCGTCGGCCCGGACATCATCGGAGTCGACTGGAAGACCCCGCTGGACGTCGCCGCCGCCCGGGTGACCGCGGATCTGCGTGACCGTGGTCTGGGCGCCCCGCGTGCGATCCAGGGCAACCTGGACCCGGCAGTCCTGCTCGCCGGCCCCGAGGTCATCGCCGGGCATGTGCGTCGGATCTGCGCTGAGGGCGATGCCGCCGTCGCGGCAGGCGACGCCACCGGTCACATCTTCAACCTGGGTCACGGCGTGCTGCCGGAGACTGACCCGGACGCCATCACCCGCGCCTTCGCTGAGGTGCATGCGCTGTGACTTCCCCGACTTC